>Ga0334884_1001773_pt1 | contig 30321 bp, 23 predicted proteins | sample GraSluR1_MG_7_FD_207215 | JGI IMG/M metagenome (GOLD analysis project Ga0334884, IMG submission 207215) | Sludge microbial communities from methane-producing bioreactor in Wageningen University, Netherlands - Granular Sludge_12_05 R1 | ecosystem: Engineered > Bioreactor > Anaerobic >...
GATGTCATGATTGAAACGACTTGAAAGGCAGAAGCTCGCATCGTTTCGACAGCAGTGTATTCTGGTGTCTCTGGGGGAGAGGTGGACAGCACCAGTTGTTTTTGTGCTCCTTGCAAGTTCGCCGCAACGAGTAGTGTTGCAACAGTAAGAACTAAAAGATATGTACGCCATTCTGTATCTCGGAAAAATATAAATTTTTTTCCTCTCAATATCGTCACATATAATGCAAAATTAGTACCTGCAAGTATCATAAAGACTATAATAATAGTCTCAATGATTGCACTGTCATAATATGCAATGCTGTCTTGTCTAGGTGAAAAACCACCTGTTGATAAAGTAGTGAATGTGTGGCACAGAGCGTCATACAAGTCCATACCAGCAAACATCAAAAGCAGTACTAATATTATGGTCATTCCGAAATAGATTTTATACAAGAACGACGCGGTATCTTTGATTCTTGGGCTTAATCCCCGAGGGTCCGGGCCAGTTACTTCTGATCGAAACAACTGTTTACCACCAGCACCCAGATAGGGCAGCACCGCAATAAACAACAAGATGATGCCCATGCCACCGAGCCATTGAGAAAAAGATCGCCAGAACAGGAGAGATTTTGGGTGCGATTCAATATCTTCCATGATGGTAGCTCCGGTCGTTGTCAGTCCGGACATAGACTCGAAAATTGAATCGACCATACTAAAGGCGCCACTGAAATAAAAGGGGAGTGCACCGATAATTGCGGATAATAACCAGCCCAGAGCAACCAGTCCTAAAGCTTCTCTTTGGTAGAATTTGAAGGTGGCATTTTTTCCGAACAGGGCCAAAGCACCTCCAATGAGGCACGCGACAATAATTGTATTTAGAAATGTGTACACCATGGAGGTTTCGCCATAAATCAATGCGCACAACAAAGAGGGAAGCGTAAGGAATGAAAAGATGATGATGAATTGTCCCAGATATTTGGATACTAATCTGTAATTCATCGTTTAACTTTCAAAACTTTTCTGACTTGGTCCAGTGCCTCGGCTGTAGCGAGTACAATTACAGAGTCACCGTCTAATATTTCATCTTCACCCCCAGGTACAAATACTTTGTCACCTCTCAATATGGTGGTTATGAGTGCATCTTTGGGCATTTTAGATGAAAATTCTTTAATTCGACGTCCCAACACAGGCGAATTCGAGTCAACATCATATTCTACCAATTCAAACTTGCCTTCACTGAGTATCGCAAGCGAGGCTACTTGCCCGGTATGAACCAATTTAATAATACTGTTTGCAATACTGGCCCGAGGTGATACGGTAAGGTCTATACCGAGGCGTTCGACCAGAGGTGCAAAATCAGGTTGGTTTACCACGGCTACTACAGTTTTTGCGCCGACTTCCTTTGCCAATACAGCAGCCAAAATATTCCGTTCATCGTCTTTGGTTGCTGCGACGAAGGTATATGATCCGTCAATGTGTTCTTGCTCCAGATCACTACGGGAGGTACCGTCGCGCTCAACAATTTTAACCTTGGTAAATTGTTTTGATAATACCTCGGCGCGTCCGTGGTTACGTTCAATAATTTTAATAGAACGAACATTTCCCTCCAGCGCCATTGCCAGACGTACACCGATTGTGCCACCACCCAGAATGGCGACTTTTTCAGGTCTGGCTTTTTCATTGATAAATAATTTAAGGTGCGCTCTCATTTTTTCTTTGTTGCCAATCAGGGTGATGTTATCGCCCGGGTGAATAATAGAATCTCCATGCGGGATTCTTGACATTCCGTCATGTTGAATCAAGGCAACGAGTACACCACTACCAGGTGGTAATGCATCTTTTAGTGTTTTTCCATTATCTGTGGGCGATTTACTCACAGAAATCTGTTGCATCTGAATGAGTCCCCGGCCAAAATCTCGGCTGTTAAGGATTCCTGGATGCTCAACATAATTCGCAATTTCAAGAGCTGCAACGGCGTCTGGACTTAATATATAATTAATGCCCAATGCGGTCTCATATAAGAAATTGTCTTCAATGAACATCGGGCTGTCAACCCGTGCAACAACTTGCTTGGCTCCGAGACTTTTTGCAATAGCGGCTGCAATAAGGTTGGCTTCGTCTGTTCCCATGGCAGAAACAAAGAGGTCGGCTGCGCCTACACCCAGAGACTGTAATAGCAGAATGGAGCGACCGTCACCAATGACGGTTCTGACATCCATTGCATCGATTTTCTCGAATTGTTTGATGTCACTTTCGATAACGGTGACATCCTGGTCTTCTGAACTTATCAAGCGGGCAAGGTGATATCCGACACGACCGCCGCCTGCTATGAAGATATTCATATTGTTTTATTCCTGAGAACTGGCGTTATAATGTAAAATAGAGGTGATCATCCTATACAGAGGCATTGTTAGTCAAGGAAAGTAACCTACATGGCCATTAAGTATACGCATGATGAAAGTAACCAACAACACAGATATGTTCTAAGAAGGCGAGTTGGAGCAACACCTCAATACCGACCACTCATTTTTTTGATGATAACAACACTGATGTTGGTTATATTATTTGCAATGGCATCGCAACGGCCTACCGATGAATTCTTGCCCGCGCTTATACCAGGGGTCGGGGTTGTCCATGGGCATGATATTTTACAGGGCAACAACAATTCTGAAAAAGATGATCCAACAATTAATCCAACATTTATTTTACATTTATCTATAAATATATCTCCAGAATTGAACGTGATTGAATGTATTGAGGTATCAGAGTCACAATGGACTCATTTTAAGGTTGGTGATAATGTCGGCATACTTTATCAACGTCATCGTCAAGATGCAAGAATTCGCATAAAAGAAGTGGGATTGGTTGCGCTTAATAATCCGATACGTTAAACTGCTCTTTAGAAGCTGGAGTTTATGCTGCCGCATTTTAGCAATAGATCATAGTATTAGTTGCTGTAATGGCCGTTTTGCACATGTAGATTGGAGTTTGCGTATGCCATTAAGCCCACAAGAAATGCAGGAAGTCTTTCAACGTACTGTCATTGTGCGTAAGCCGACCTATGGAATAATCAAGGGATATCATGAACTTCCTTATGTTTGTCTGGGAACACGACTGGATAAATCGGAAGGCGCTACCCGTGTAAAAGGTATTGTTCACGTATCGCCGCAGATCATAATACGTCCATCGCATTTGACACCTAATTATGAAGAAGTTTTTGGAGAGGACAATGTTGACATTGAATTGGTAGGACGCGTCTTCGGTTTTTTGGGCTTTCATAAACGACCAGTTGAGTGCAAATCAGAGAAGTTGGAAATATCTAATTTAAAAGCATCAGTTGATGAATGTTTAGCTGAAAGTCTGGATGAGTTGGAACGAATGGAAGACATAACCACCGGCATTATTATCACACCGAACAGTCGTTATTATCCCATTTCTGTTGAACGCTTTATCAGCAGTATTCTGGATGATGAATTTAATCTGTAAAAAGTAGACAACCAATTATAGAATTGGTTTTGTGTTTTATCTAATGAAAAGGAGAATGCAAGTATATGAAGAGTGCGCTTGAGATTGCTTTGGAAAAGATGGAAGAAAACAGTGGACCAGCACGAAGATTGAGTAGCGAGGAAAAAGCGGTTATTGCTGATATTAATACTCGGTGTGATGCGGACATTGCCGCTGCCAGACTGGATTATGATCAAAGAATTTCACAGGTTGATACACCCGAACAATTACAGATACTGCGAGAAGAACTTGCCGGTATTATCAGTAAGATTGAAGAAAAACGCACATCAGAATGCGATCGCGTCTGGAATGCTGAACAAGCATAGCAATGCTTGTTGCAATTGCTGTGTACGGTTTCTCCATTAATTTTACTACATTATTGGAAATGTTAATCATTACCTGTGCGTATCTGGAGAGATTTAAGTGGGGTTGGTCAGTAAAAATGTAGTGCGAGCTGTTCATTGGCGTTTGATCATCAAATTTGCAGTTGTTGGTTTGGTGTTTGCTCTGTATTATTCATTGGGCAACCTGGACTATAACCTCAAGCTTGCTCCTCATGAGGGATACCATCCAGAAGCAGCAGATAATATTCTATTTGTACCTGCTTTTCCTGTTTTTTGGAATGCATTGGAGCACAGCCATGCAGGCGCATTATTTGTCAACGAATTTTCAAATTTTAAATATGATTTAGAACTGGGTGTCCGTAAGGTTTCCGGAATTCGACCTACTCCTACGCGCTGGCAATTGTGGTTGGGGCCTCAAATGCTAGCGGCCAATCATGGTGGGGATTGGGGTGCTTGTTTTCATCCAGGTATCCTCTTAAGGAGTGCTGGAGCCTTGCACGCGTTGATGACATCTGAAGTCGATGATCTGGGTACACGGCAATTCGGAGACTTGTTTTATGTCTGGCATGATGGGTTTATAATTGTTTCGCCTCATCACAGTTATATTCGAGCTGTCCTGGAATCACCTGCGATCAGCGATACGAGTATTGTTGCAAGTGACAGCTTGGCATTCCAGAGGAATGGTGAAGATACCGATCTGATGGTGGAAATTCAGGCCAGTCGTGAAATATTTTTAAGAGGTTATATGTCTGACAGCCGTTTTGCCGGTGGCGGAAAACCTTTCGAAACAATTGACTTGCCTGAAGATATGCTGCAACCATTGTTTGTTCTTGGCGCTACAAATTGGGCAGACAGCCATATCGTATTAGATTATTTGCTGACTGTTCTGGAAGACGGGTTACCTGAGGGGTATAGTTTCTTAAAACATCTCACAAGATATTTGGTTCCTGATTTTGACGTTGTGTTTCAAGAAACCCTGGATACTATCAATAACTTAAACGATCCTGCCGCTTATCTGATTTTGATGGATATCGATACCTCAGAATCGTTGCCAATTCCTGAATTTGCACTCATATCGAGAACATCAGGAGGGGCTGCAATGCGTCATCCCTTTTACTGGTTGAATGAGCGGGCAGAATCTATCCCCTTTTATTGGAATGACCGAGATGGTCTATTAGTACCCTTTTCAGGTGAAAAGATGACATTCTGCCTTGCACAGGACCTTCGTTATTATTATCTTACATCACAGGAACCGCTTATGGCGGGGTTATTAGGCCAATGTAGCAGTGGTCGTCGATTAAACGGTGATTTGTTGCTTCAAATCTACTGGCCTGCATATGCAGACATGTTTCGTGATTTAACAATGCATAATGCCCGTCTTGGTCTTGTAGGAACAAAAGACGATATAGTTATGGGTAAAAATATCACACCGATTTCTGGCCTGCTTAAATCTTTGGGGAATCTCGAACTTGTTGGGTATTCAAGGGAGGGGTTGTTTGAGTTTAGAGGTTACCTCGCAAGAGCAGAGTTAACATGAAAGGTCCGATTTTTTTTACAGTATCATTATTGATTGGTTTGCAGATAACCATTTTTGGTGTATTTGCAGAGGAATCCCCCGGGTTGACGAATCTGGGCAATGGCAGGTTGAGTATATCGATTGATAATAGCGGGAATATTGTTTCATGCCGATGGCCAAGTCCCGGGTATTACGAACACTATGGTAAATCAATTGTTAATCATGCAGTTGGCTATACAGATGATAATATTTCCACGTTTTCGGGTTGGTTACTACTAGATGGTGATGAGTACATTTCACCTGATCTATACCAACAAGAATTGGATATTGATGTACCGCTACTACATGCTGAATCAACCTGGGAAAGTCTGGGTCTAACATTACACCATAAAGTTTTTGTGCATCCTATATTCGATGTGATTGTATCGCAAGTAGTTGTAGATTCTGCCTTACCATCAACCCAAGACTTTGAATTTCGTTGGACATCTTCTTATATACCTGAAAATCGTATCTATCCGGAGTATCCTGCTGCCACAATTATGCTCAGGCCCAAAGAGCAATCTGGGCTTATGTTTGCAGGAGGCGATCAAGGTGTTTATAGTTTTGCGCCTGGTGAAGATAGTTGGCTGGAGTGGAATGCATTGGTAGGCACAGCGCCAGGTCTGATATCACATGAATCAATATCGACGCTGGGGAAAGGTATTTGGATAAGCACCACTACAGATATTTCACCGAGCAAGGTAGTTGCCAACACAAAAAGTAACGACATAGTGTTGGAACAGCCGTTACTGCACACACAAGTAAATTCATTGAGCTTCGAATTAGTATTAAAGAAGGACGATAAATGTGCAGTGTTTATTGCTTTTGCGGAAACCAGGGAGTCTCTGGATGCTGCGCTCATTCAAATACAGGAACAGCATAGTAAACAGCTCGAAACAGAAGTCAGGACATTCTGGGAGCAGCTTCTTCCGACTACAACAACAACAACAAACAGTACAGTGATTGATGAATTACTTCCATATATTGAGCAAACATTTCATCTATTTCGCGATACTAATTCAGGAGCGATAGTAGAATATCTGGATTTTGGTAGTCCGTTTTATGGAGTTACCCCAGAAACTTCAGCCTGGGTAGCTTATGCATATGCTGTAGAAGAAGAATGGGAAAAAGCAGATGGGTTGTTGAACTTTCAGCGTAGCACAATGCGAAATACTCATGCACGTGGTAAGCCAATAGGTTCTTTACCAGTAGCCGCATATTCCAATGGCACAGAAGCAACGCCACACTTATGGCTTAATCGTAGTGGAACTGCCTGGTGGCTTGGCGCTTGTCATCATGTGCATCGGCTACTGCCTGAAAATATGCTTTCAATATTTTGGGAGCAATACAAAGATAGCATTACAATTGCCGGGGATTACCTGGCAGAAAGCATCCAGCCTCGCAATGCAGAGCCTTTGCCCGGTTTTGATGCTCGTTACATGATGGATGTACGTAGTATCCAAGCAGATATCATGCAATATACAGGGCTTCTGTCCGCGATACACCTGTTAGAATCATCAGGAGAGACGATACCGGGGCTATGGACTCAATCAATAAATGATTTGGAAACCTATCTGGCTTTTGAACAGTTAAACCAGGATGCTGCCTGGGAAGTGGACACTTCATTGCCATTGTGGTTAGATGGGTTGATACCGGCTGACAACCGATTGTGGGACGCATTGATCACAACTGAGTTGGGTTGGTTGCCCATGCGGGTAGCAATCACGTTTCCAGAGCAAACCTGGACTGATGACATACGCAACGAAATTCGTAATTCACCACGTTTGGCGGCGCAGGCATTGCTTCGATTGCGCCATGTTTAAACATTTTACAGAATAAAATGAGATTAATCGGATCGTTGCAGTTGTCAGAATTTTGTTCAACCTGTACCAGGATTGATGGCTTGAGGTAATTCATCAGCAATTTCCGACAACTTCTGTAAAGGTGCAGGACGGCCAGTCCCCCTGAAGTGGTTTCTGATTTCATCAAACCGAAATTCACGTGACAGAAATGCTTTGACGATCAAGGAATCAAATTGCTTTCCATCGCCTTCCAGAATGATAGCTTTTGATTTTTCGTGGCTGAAAGGTTCTTTATAGGGTCTGCGTGATGATAGGGCATCATACACATCTGCCAATGCGGTTATACGGGCTGCTATGGGGATCATTTGATCGCGCAATCCGAATGGGTATCCTTTTCCATCCATTCTTTCATGATGGAAGTAGGCAATGTCACGACCCATTTTTAAAAATGAATTTTGCCCGGCTTCCAAGTCTGCTGCATGTAAGGTATCCCCTCCAATCAGCGGATGTCTTTTCATGATTTCGAACTCATGAGCAGTAAGCTTCCCTGGCTTAAGTAGGATTTTATCTGGTATACCTACCTTACCAATATCATGCAATGGGCAGGAATCGTAGATTTTTTTTATAAACGATTGGTCGATTATTGCGCTGAATTCTGAATAACCACTCAACTCTTCAGCCAGTTCACGCGCATAACAACGTATGCGTTCCAAATGGTCGCCGGTTTCATTGTCTCTGGACTCAGCAAGTTTGGCCAGACTGAAAACAGTGATTCGCTGGGTCAGTTCAACCTGTTTAGTGCGTTGTCGCACTATTTCTTCCAATTCTTGCTGGTGTTCCAATAACTGGTCTTGTAGGATTTTTGTCTTTATAGAAGTATCGATTCGGGCTTGAAGCAATACCCTGTCAAATGGTTTTGTAAGGAAGTCATCGGCACCAGCTTCGATAGCTTTTATATTTGCTTCGCGCTCCGAAACTCCCGTGATGATAATGACAGGGACATGCCGGGTGTTAGGTTGCTGTTTCAACCTGCGACAAACTTCGAGTCCGTTCATTCCAGGCATAACCAAATCGAGCAATATAACATCAGGAATAGTTTTGGATACCAGCTCCAGTGCCTCTTCACCGCTGGTGACAGCGTCTATGATATAGCCTTGAGGAGTCAGAAAACTGGAAAGTATTTTGGCGTTTTCTGGTAGATCGTCGACTACCAGGATATGTTTGCCAATTTGCGTGTTTCCAGACAACAAATAATCTCCCAAATAATAAATACCTATAATTTCTATACAATCTAAATTTTACTGCATTGAGAGCTTATTATTCTACATAAACAATGATACCCATTAATTTTCTGGTTCTACAATCATGCTTGTCGTCAATATAGCATTATTTCCGCATGCCCAAACTAGGCATATTCCATTAAAATAGAGCAACAGTTGTCTCGAATCGGGCTAGTACGAATTATCCATACTCTGGATAAGACCATTTGAGACAAGAAGCCTCAAATAGGGTATGAGCAAGGCATTGTATAAAGAAGAAATAACTGTAAGTCCTTGATATCAATTGTCTTGAAAGCATGATTGTAAATAGGCACGCATTATGCTCCCAGTAAACTATGTGGAATTATAAGTTCATTAAATCATCCTTATATACAGTTGTTTTTCTGGTTGGGTTGTGGCATTCCAATCTGAATGCTGAACCCATTGCATCGGTTGAATTTGAAGAATCCCGGTGTTATGTGGGGTCACCTTTTATCATTGAATACCATGTAGCCTGGCAAGGTGATCCGGGTAATTTTGCTGTATTACCCATTGAAGTTCCTGAAATCTCCTGGGGAGAAATTGAATATGGCTCCGCAAAGTCATATCAGGATAATAATGAATGGGTTGTGTTACAGCAACTGGTGGTAAAGCCGCACAGTGAGGGTGAATTTGTCTTTCCTGAGGTGCGGATTGGCTATGTTACAGCGAATGAATTCCCGGAAGAATCAGCAATATTGGACGATGTGTTGGAGCATAACACGTATGTTCTGGTTGTTGAAGGGATGAACATAGTTGTAGTGCAACCGGTCAGTGCCTGGATAATAGCATTACCTATTGTGGGTGTCTTGGTGTTTGGAATCGCATTTGCATTGCTGGTCTGGTGGCGAAGTTCTACAACCATGAGCTTGCCTCCTGTTTCTCAACAACAGAAAGCACTACAAGACTTTCATCAGGCGCAACGCTTACGACTTGATGGTGATTATTATGCCATGTACCTGCTTTTATCTCGTATCGTTGGTGATTTCGGAAATCAGACAGAAGATGCATTGCTGATAAATCGCCTTAAAGAGACCACCCAGGCCGTGGGTTTTCAGGGCATTCGCCCATCAGAAGATGAAATAAGTGGAGACATGCGTGACGTGGAACGATTGGTTACCCAATTGAAGGAGGAGCCCTCTAGATGACGACAATGACGAATGTGGAAGAAGTTCGGCGTAGCGTGGAGCGTCAAGCCCAGTTTGTTACGCGACTGCGTACAGAAATTGGCCGGGTGATTGTCGGACAGCAATACATGATAGATCGGTTGCTAATTGGTATGTTGGCCAATGGCCATGTATTGATAGAGGGTGTACCTGGGTTGGCCAAAACGACTGCTGTAAATACCCTGGCAAAAGCAATTTCGTGTAATTTTAAACGTATCCAATTTACCCCGGATTTGTTACCGGCAGATTTAATTGGTACTTTGGTATATAACCCAAAGTCTGGGGAGTTTACAACGAAAAAAGGTCCCATATTTGGCAATATAATACTTGCGGATGAAATTAATCGCGCACCAGCCAAGGTTCAAAGTGCCTTGCTTGAAGCTATGCAGGAACGTCAGGTAACCATAGGCGATACAACGTTCAGTCTGGATGAGCCATTTATGGTGTTGGCAACGCAGAATCCTATTGAACAGGAAGGCACGTATCCATTACCGGAAGCGCAGGTAGACCGCTTCATGTTGAAGCTTCGCATTACATATCCCAGCCGAGCAGAAGAACGTGAAATCATGGACCGGGTTGATATGCTGCACAATTCTATCGTTTCTGCAGTTGTGACGCGTCAGGAGATAATGGAAGCACGTGAAGTAGTTAATAAGATATATGTGGATGACAAGGCTAAAAATTATATTGTTGATATTGTCCACGCGACCCGGCATCCGGAGGCATTTGGGTTACAGATTAACCATTTGATTGAATACGGTGCCTCTCCCCGCGCAACCATCTATTTGCAGCAAGCCGCACGCGCTCTCGCATTCCTTCAATGTGAAGGCAATGTTTTCCCCAACGATGTTAAACAGGTTGCAATGGACATTCTGCGGCATCGTGTCAAGGTTACCTATGAAGCAGAAGCGGAAAATACTTTCAGTGAAGACATTATTCGCAAAATTCTTGAAACAGTACCCGTACCATAACCAAAAACAGGAATTGCACGTATGATCCCTGCAGAAATCATGCAACAGATTCGCCGGATTCAAATCAGGACGAGTCGCATGGTAAATGAAATACTTGCTGGCCAATACGAAAGTGTATTTAAGGGCCAGGGTATGGAATTTAAAGAAGTCAGGGAGTATGTACCAGGTGATGATGTTCGTTCTATAGACTGGAATGTTACAGCACGGACAGGACATCCCCAGGTTAAAGTGTTGGCTGAAGAACGTGAGTTGACAGTCATGCTCGTGGTTGACGCGAGTGGTTCTGGAAGATTTGGCAGTGTGTCGCGTTTTAAAAACGAGTTGGCTGCCGAGTTGTGCGCAGTACTGGCTTTTTCAGCCATCAAAAATAACGATAAAGTCGGCCTGATTATTTTTACGGACAAGGTGGAGTTGTATGTGCCGCCAAGTAAAGGCAGTAAGCATGTGCTTCGTGTAATTCGAGAAGTGTTGTATTACACTCCCAGTGGTGTAAAGACCAACATTCCTGAAGCTTTGCATTACCTGAACAATGTCATACGTCGTAAAGCGGTGGTCTTTCTGGTCTCGGATTTTATGGCCGATGATTATGAGGCAGCGTTACGCATTGCCAATCGGAAGCATGATGTTATTGCAACGGTGGTAAGTGATCCCCGTGAAATGGAATTGCCAAATGTCGGTCTGGTTGCAATACGTGATGCAGAAACAGGTCGAGAGATGTTGGTTAATACCAGTGACACGAAAGTTCGCATGGCATACCTGAATGAAGCGCGGAAACGGGAATCTACCAGAGAACAAATATTTCGCAGGACTCGTGTTGATACCATCGCGGTTCGAACGGATACCTCGTATGTTAATGAGTTGTATCGATTTTTCAGAATGCGGGAGAAGCGTTTACGCTAATGCGGCTATTTAATTACAGTTTAACAAACAGTACAACGAATTTCTTTTTGCGTGTTGCCAACAGGATGTTTACTTTCTGCTGTGTAATCACTATGTCGTTGGTAATAGCTGGCATAACTCCGGCAAATATCGCATATGCTGAAGGGAATGTTACTTTAGCTGTAGAAGTGACCCCGGTGGTAACACCCTATCATATGCCCGTCGAATACCGGGTAATTGCGGAGGGCCCGTCTTCGCTTGAACTTCAACTGGATCGATTGCCTTCAAGTCTTTCCGGTCTTGAAATTGAGTATTTGGGGCAAAGTATTGATGAATTACGGTCTGGTCGCTATCGCATTACGCAACGATATCTTATTGACCCCATGAAGATAGCTACCTATCAGCTACCACCAGCAACGGTAAAATGGGGTGATTCGCAGTCCATGCGATTGCCAGGAGTCCTCTTTAAAGCACGTGACTTGACAGAAGAAGAGCGAGAACACCTGTCTACAATGGCTCCCGTTATTGAGCCAGATACTTTGGTTCCAGAACGATCTACTACCTGGATGTGGGTGTCAGGAATTGTGGCACTTGTGCTACTGGTGGCAATGTTCTATGGACTATACTCCCGACGAAACATACCCGAGATTATTCGTCCGACGTTACCGGCCTGGGAAATTGCTTTACACCGACTCGAAGATTTAAACCAGAGACAATTACCGGCGTCCGGGCGTTATGAGCAATACTACGTGGATTTATCAGCAATACTACGATATTACATTGAAGACCGGTTTCAAGTGCAAGCCCCAGAACTTACAACCCAGGAGTTTTTAGAAATTGCCGGAAAAAACAATATCCTGGATATTGATTATCACGATAAAATAGCCAATTTCCTTAAACAAAGTGACCGGGTGAAATTTGCGCGTCACCAGCCTTCTACTGAAGAGATGGCCTTAAATTTTGAAGTAGTAGAATCTTATATCAAGTCAACCATCCCCAAAGAAACATCTGAAGAAAAACCTGATGAACAGGAGGCTGTCACATGAGTCTTCTGAATGTATTCCAATTTGATGCTTTGAGTTATCCTTACGTACTTCTGTTGATAATTGGGGTTGTTATTTTACTATTCCTGGAAATGACCGCAAAAACCCCAGGTGCAGTCAATATTTCCACTGGTGAAGTCCTGGCAAGGCTTCATACCCATAAGCACAATTGGGCACGCAGGTTGCCCCCGCTTTTACGTGCTTTAGGATTGACCGCGTTGATTGTCGCTCTGGCAGGACCATTACACGGTTATCAGATTCGCCGCGATCGCGCCAACATTATTGACATCATGCTGGTGGTGGATGTTTCAAGCAGTATGCAGGAGCGCGATTTTTTTGAAGGCGGGCAACCACGAGATCGTTTATATATAACGAAGCAAGAAGTACGAAACTTTATAGAAAGCAGGCGAAATCGCAGTTCGGACCGCTTCGGTCTGGACCGTATTGGTCTGATTAATTATGCCGGTTTTGCCTGGACTCAATGCCCATTAACCCTTGATTATGAAATATTACTACGGGAGTTGGGACGTACAGAAATAATGCGTGACCGGCGACGGGATGGTACCGCAATTGGTTCTGCATTGGGACTGGCAATTCAAAGGTTGAATAAGAGTGAAGCAAATTCAAAGGTCATTATATTATTGACTGACGGTTTGAACAATCGCGGTGAGCTTGATCCTATTTCCGCAGCACATATAGCAGCTGAATTTGGAATTCGTGTTTATACCATAGGTGTTGGGGAAACAAAAAGTGGAATGTACACAGGATTTGGATTTTTGAATCGTCCTGTTGAAACAATTGATGAAGATATGTTGAAAGAGATAGCGGAGATAACCACTGGGCGTTATTACCATGCTAGTGATACCGAAGGACTTCAACTCGCTTACAATGAAATTGGCAAGTTGGAAACGACAGAAGTCGAAATTGGTGATTATTATGAATTTCGAGTAGCGTTTATGCCTTATTTTCTGTTTGGTGGATTATCATTGCTGGTTTCAATAACGCTACGTCGATTGTATTTTGAATCTATTCCCTGATTTACGCCATACAATGTGCTGGAGGCATATTTACTGCTTGAATCACTTAGGAGGTACCTAATGAAACTGGAGCATTCGTTCTTATAATGCAATTTGCTTTTCCTATAAGTCAGCTACCATTTTGGTTGCTCGTAGGCATCGGTTTGGCAGGATTATGCTTTCTGGCTTTACGTGCAATGGAGCACCACCGTAGAAGCAGGCTGCATCAGTTTATTGAGGCTGGCCTGGCAACCCGTTTATTGCCCGGTTATGATGCGGGTGTGAGGAAACCGTTGGTCTGGTTCAGCATTTTCGGTGTTGTATTTTTGCTTTTAACGCTTGCCCAACCGCATTGGGGAGAGTCCTGGGTCGATTTGGAGCGGGGAAGTCGCGACATTCTTGTTTTGGTTGATATTTCTGAAAGTATGAATGCAACTGATATCCTTCCAACAAGATTGGAGCGTGCGAAAAATAAAATCGAAGCTATGCTGGAAATGGTTCCTGGTGACCGCGTAGGGTTGATAGTTTTTGCTGGAGAAGCTGCTCTAATGAGTCCATTGACACATGATCATGGGTATTTCAAGTCTATATTGCAGACAACAGATACGGATTCATTGAATGTCATGGGCACAGATATCGCCGAGGCGCTCCGTACTGCTGGCGAGGTATTTCAGGAAGATGCGCGCATCACAGGTGATTCAAGTCGTGCCCACCGTGCTATCTGGTTGATTAGTGATGGTGAACAAATAAGCGGCGATGCTGTAAGACAGGCTGCGTTGGCTGGACAAGATGCCGGGATATTTGTTCTGGGAATCGGTTCAGAACAAGGTACGGTGATTGAGTTCCCACAATGGATGTTACGCTACAGGAACATACCTGCTGAGAAAAGACACCAGATCAGTCGACTGGATGAATCGACCTTGACACAAATCGCAATGGCTGGTGATGGCGTTTATGTGCGGACTACTCCTACCAGTGATGACATTCGATATATCCATGATGAAATGGAACATTTGACGGCTCGTACTATCGAAGGTGAACTGCGTTTCAGCTTGGTTAACCGCTACCGATGGCCCCTGGCTTTAGCATTGCTGTGTTTTGCTGCTGAAGGTTTCTGGTTTTCGATTATGCCCTGGTTGCGATTCCGTAGAATGCATAGTGATGCGATGAATTCCAGGGGGTCTCTACATGCATAAAAAGTGTATATATAATGTTACGGTTTTGGTTATTATGGTTTTGACTTCTCTTCCTGCTGCCGCGTCTCGTGAAATCATGCAACGTGTGGAAGATTATATTCGTATCGAAGAGTATGATGCTGCCCTGGAATTATTGCGTGAATTGCAAGTGGAGCTTCCAGACAATGAGATGCTTCTTCAGGGAATTGCAATAGCCCAACTGGGTAAAGCACAAAAATTGATTGGGTTGGAAGATGAAGAGCAGGGACTGGCAGCCCTGAGTGAGGCGCGAATTGTATTTCAGCGACTTGCTGAACAAACCGACAATCCTGAAACCCGTGTCAACGCCCGGTTTAACGAGGCTACCTTGTTGGCACAAGAAAGCAAGTTACGAATTACACCGGATGATTTTAAAGAAAGTGTTGCGAGAGTTCGTCGCGCTGTTGATGCATTGAATGATGTTACAGCGCAATACCCTGAACATGACGCGGCACGCCACAACCTGGAGCACATGCGATTGGTGCTCAAAGAGTTGCTTGCGAATCCACCTGAACAAGAAAGTCAGAATGATGAGTCGCCACCAGATGAGCAACCGCAAATGATGAGTATTTTTAACTTTGCTACTACAGAATTACCTGGTGCTGATGCTGAATTAGCTGAAAGTGGTGACACCGTCATACTTCATCCTGCGAGACGAACGGGAGTGGCTGAATGATGAACATGTTTGCTATGACATTGTTATTGACATTCATTTCGCAAGTTCCCGGAGTGGGGGGTGTACTGCCCCAAAATTCAGGAAACGAATCTGTCACAATTAGTATGACAGCGTTTTACGCATTGAATGATGAAGAAACGGAAATTATTGATGTTCCTGATGCGCTAAAACCTTTTGATAGTTTTCTTGATTCCTTACCTTACAATCGGTTTGAAGTACTGACTGATGCTTCAGCACAAGCAGAAAGAGGCAGGGAGCTTCACATGCCGGTGAGTGGTATTTTTTCTTTTTATGTAACACCGCTTCAGACCCATGACGGTGGTTCTGTCGAACTGGATTTGCGTGTGGAGATGCTGCATGATTCTGGTTATCTGGATGCAATTCGTGCGCAAGGTTTAGCTGCACCCAATCAGCCATTGGTCATGCGTGGATTTCCAGTAAATCGGGGAGAACTGATTCTAATCGTCCGGTTGGAATCAGATGGTGATGGTGAAGGACAAAGTGCAGACAATGATTCAAATTCAGATGAGCAGGAAAGCGATGAGGGCACATCACAGGAACCTCAGGAAGAGGAAGAACAAGAGGGTGATGAGAATCAAAATGAACAACCAGAAGATTCGCAACCACCGCAGCAGCAGTCACAAAGCTCTGAATTGGATGAATCCAAGCCTGACCTGCAAAATGTAGAAGCATTGTTGGAATATTTGGAAGAAGTAGATCGTCGCGAACAAGAAGAAATTCGTCGTCAGCGAGATTCTATTGAAATTCGTGGAGACTGGTGGTGATGCGTATTAGAATATTTTACATACTATCCATTTTTTTATTGATTATGCCTGTGTTTGCATTAGCTAAAACCGGAGTATTGGTGTCAACGGAAAGCAGAACTGTTACTGTCGGCGAGGTTTTTTTAATCCGTATTGAAGTGGAAGGTTCAAATATTGGTACGATAAAAGTTGCGGAGCAGGATGTATTTGATATCAACACCACCATTCCTGTAAGAAGCTCCAGTACATTTTCCACTTCAAACATCTTTGGAAACACAATCATGACCAATAAACAGGTTATGGAGTATCGTGCAGTTGCCAAGATTGCAGGTACGCATCAGTTACCAACGTTTCAGGTAGAGGTTGATGGCAACCTGCTGGAAAGCAATTTGCTCCAGATTGAAGTACTTGAACCTGACGCGGTACCACAACCTCGAACACCGGGTACTCCAACGGTTGAAGATGCGATTATCATAGAATCTGAGGTGGAGAAACATCGTGTTTACCTGGGAGAACAAATCAACCTGACATTGCGATTGTTGCAATTGCAAAGAAGAAACATTGCTGTAAGGCATATAAACAGAGGCTTACCAGTTCCCGATACAGAGGGATTCTATACGGGAGCAAATCGAGACTACACCTCGACAGGTACGCGTAATGGCCTGGATTATTTAATTCGGGAATTTGTGCAGCCTTTGTATCCGACACGTTCCGGTGAATTGCGGATTGGTCCCTGGAGCTGGCGTGGGTATATCCAGGGTATAACCCAATATGGAGTACGTGACGTATATAAGGAACTGCAAACAGAACCAATAATTGTTGAAGTGTTGCCTCTTCCTGAAGGGCCCCCCGGCTTTTCTGGAATAGTAGGGGAATTTGATATAAATGCAGAGACAGATACCCATCTGCAACAGGGCATCCCTGGCAAATTATCAGTTCATATTGTGGGAGAAGGTAATCCTGACGCAATCAATGCGCCACAATTTCCCGCGTTGTCCTGGGCTTATTTGGGATCACCCAGTGTGCAAATAATTCATCCAGATGCAGATTTAATTAACAAGAATAAAAAGGTATTTACTTACGCTATCACTGCTTTGGAGCCTGGTGAACATGAAATCCCGCCCATCGAGCTGGTGTATTTCTCTCCAAAAAGTGAAAAGTATGTTATGAAAGAAAGTGCGCCACTTGTTGTTCAAGTACGACCTTCTGCTGAGCAGACAGAATTTATTGCCAGGGGAGGACGTCAATCGCAAGGTCAAGTTGAAATTCTGGGCGATGACATTTTTTCAATTGTCACTACTTCTATGCAATTGCGACCGCAAAGAACAGCATATTCTCAGGTGGCGATATCATTTTTAATGCCCCCCTTGCTGTACGTTGGTGCTTTTGTCGTGGTTCGTCAGCGAAAAAGGTTGTTGGCGAATCCTGCTTTGGTACGTAACAAAAAAGCACATTCAAAGTGTGTCAATCGGTTAGAAAACCTGCTGAAATCAACAGACCCCAGTCTGGACATACATCTGGCATTGACAGGTTACATTGCCGACAAGATAAATGCGTCGGATAAAGGATTTACATCTCAGGACATCAAAGAATTGATGGAACAACACAACGTACCTTTGGAATGCTCAAAACCAATTGATACCATATTAAGGACATGCGAACGCAAGCGTTATTCAGGCAGCGAAATTTCTCGTGAAGAAATCAACGCATTAAAAAGCGCGGCACATGAAGCTATTAACAAAATGGAAACACATTTCAATCGGGAGGGAAATATATGAGCTATGTGTTCTATATTCCCTTGGTACTTTTGTTCTCAGTCTATGATGCGACTTTTGAGCAAGGAAACGAAGCATACCAACAAGGTGATTATACGCAGGCAATTCAGTCCTATGAACAACTAATCTACTCGGGAGTAGCAGAGCCTGAAGTTTTTTATAATTTGGCAACTGCATACTATAGAGAAGGCCGTGTTGGTGCGGCGGTAGTCAACTACGAGCGTGCCTTGTATTTACAGCCAGAATTTGGTGCGGCCCGAGACAATTTAGGTCGTGTACTTCGTGATACGGAACGCAATTTGCCACGTCCGGTTACGTCGAGCTTCATGCAAAACATGGTTTGGAACAGTAAACTTTCTAGCAGAAGTTTACTGATAGTTACATCAATATCCTGGATAGCATTTTGGTCTCTACTTTTTTTGCGATTATGGCGACCGCTGCCTTACCTACGATTGGTTGCGGCTGTATTCTTGTTTGTTGCAGTAGTCAACGGTACCGCAGCATATGGTCGGGTTCAGCCATCACCACTGGCTGTTGCAATTGAAGAGCGTGTACCAGCCCGTTTTGGAACCAGTGATTCTGAACAGGTACGATTTGAATTGTATGAAGGTGACAGAGTCCTGATTGATCGAATTGAAGGAGACTGGATACGGGTGGTTACAGCTTCTGGTGAGCGAGGTTGGGTACGCTTCTCACAGTTGTTGGAGGTGGGACCCCCATTTCGCACTTTAACAGCCGATAACCGTAATCGTGAATAGTCGGAACAGGTAATTGCGAAATATTTTTTAATGACCGATTTACAGAAACATGAAGTAGTGTGGTCAGATTAATGTCAACGATGACTTTTACAGAATTAACTCAAATGGCACAGCAGACTCCGGATTCATTTTGCATGCTTAATCCGGATTCCTGTGTTGATGCTGTGCGTAAATTCGTGTCATCTGAACATGAGCATATTCGCAAACTTCATGACGCGGGAGAATCAGGGCAAAAAGTATTACGCAGGTTGTCTGCAACAGCAGATATCGTTGTTAAAAGTATTACATCATTCGCGCTAGCGCATTTTTCAAATAGAACACAGTTACTTGACGAATTTTCGATATGTGCTCTTGGTGGTTATGGTCGTATGGAATTAAGCCCCTGTTCTGATGTGGACTTGTTGATATTATACGAAAGAGAACCAGAAGAAATCCCGGAAATAAAAAAGTTTAATGAAATTTACATACCTTTATTATGGGATACTGGATACCAGGTTAGCGTAGTTACAACAGGAATACAAGAAGCACTGTCTCTGGCAAAAGAAAACCCGGAAGTTTTGACAACCTACTACCAGTCACGGCTGATTGACGGAAACAGCGGGCCCTATACTAAGATGCGGTTGTCGTTAACGGAATTGCCTTATGCATTAAAATTTAAGACGATGCAGCATATTCGGAAGCGTGAACATATTGAATCGTTGCCACCAGAGTATCAGGAACTATTCAGCACAGAGCCAGACATAAAGGAAAATGTTGGTGGACTTCGCGATTATCATGCAGCAATCTGGTTGTTATTGTTGGCCCAGGGGCCGGTTAGTTTGGAAGATTTACAACGCCTGGGGCACATTACTTCGGAAGAGCTACTCAATTTATATGAGGGCATTGATTTTCTGTGGCGTTTACGTAATGAGATACATTTCCATGTCGGTCGTAACGAAAACAGACTTGGGTTTGAATTACAAAAACACCTTGTAGAGGCGTTTGGATATGGTCCGGTTAATTCAAAGAGTCTTGACCGGCTCATGGAAGATTATTATGAAGCAGCCCGTCAGGTACGCCATTTCTTACAAGTTGCTGTCCGAGTTTGTGAGCACCCGCTTGAAGTGGAAGTTACTGAAGACCCGGTAGTTGATCGTTCTGGATTCAGGGTTGTTGGTGACAAACTGACCATTGGTCTGCATGATCCCCATTGGTTTGCCGAGAATCCTGCGCGGTTGATGGAATTGTTTTGGGAATGCGCCCGGCGCAATCGCCCCTTGAGTCCAGGGACTTTGAGTCAGGTAAAAAACAATCTGCATTTGGTTAATGAAGCTTTTCGTAATAATGATGTTGTTCGGCGTTTTTTTGTCGCATTATGCAACCGACCGCTACGTGCAGGATTTGCATTGCGAGAAGCAGCGAGTTCAGGTCTGTTGGCAGCCTATATTCCAGAATACGCAGCAGTACAAGGCATTATGCGATATGAGGATTTTCACAGCTATCCTGTTGATGAACATACACTGCGGTCAATAGAAGCATTGGCAGATATATCGTCTCTGGGTGGACCTATCGGACGGAGTTTGCAACAGAACCTGGAGCATGTACGTGATCCTTACCTTTTGGTAATGGCACTGTTGTTTCATGATCTTGGTAAAGCTTCCGGCGAATTGCATGTAGTAGAAGGACAACGCTTGTCAGAGGTGATATGCAGAAGAATTGGTATGTCAGAAGACGATACAGAGCGTATATCCTTTTTGGTTAAACATCACATGCTGATGACGCATATCAGTATGTATCGTGATACTGATGATCCAGATACCGTCTTAAAGTTTTCTGAACTGATGCGGACGGATGAACGATTACGCACGTTGTATTTAATGTCGTATGCAGATTTGAAAGGTGTAGGTCCTGCAGTATGGAATGACTGGAAGGGAGCATTATTATTAAAATTGTTTTTGAAAGCCGGGCGTGTGTTGCAAGGAGGAGCCATTGGCTCAACGGAAGATTATTGGACCTTGCCCAAGTCAATTGAAGTGCGTGAGTTGGTACCTGCATCGTTGCGGAGGCGTGTACGTCCTTTTGTGCGTGGTCTTGGTGAGCGGTATTTCCATGCATTCAGTCCGGAAGCAATAGCCAGACACTTACAGGCTGTTGAAACTGCAAAGCAAGATGGTTTGTCTGTATGGTATGAACCAAGTCCTGGTGCCCAAATGAGTCAGATTGGTGTATGTACACAAGACCAGCATGGGTTGTTTGCAAAAATATGTGGATGTCTGACATCTCATTTGATTGACGTAGAAGTTGTTGAAGTATTTACCACATCAGATTCCTATGCACTGGATTTTTTTACAGTAACAGATGCTGCGCATCGGCGTCCCCTTACTGCCCGGCAATTCGAAGGAATCGCGCATACATTAGAGGAGGTGCTGCTTTTAAAGAAAGATGTGCGGGAATATGTTGCACAATCACGTAAACGCATTTATGCGTTGTTGCAACCCCGTGTACCTGTTCGAACCTGCATAACATTTGACAATGAAGCTTCCAAGACTGACACCGTTATCGATGTTGAAGCAGGTGATCGAACTGGATTGTTGTTTGACATGACCCTGGCCTTGTCTAAAATGGGTGTTTATCTATATTCGGCAAGGATTGTTACGGACGCACGTCGCGTTCGTGATTCCTTATATGTCCAAAAACTGGGCATGAAAATCGTTGATGAGAACGATCAAAATATCATCCGTCATGGATTAATTCATGCTATTGAGTCAATCACGATGAATGAACCAACCTTAACAGGAGAATCACAAAAATGAAACGAGCTGCAATATTAATGCTTACCGGCGTTATTATGTCGGTTGTTGCACTGGAGGCCGCAGCCGATCGTGCTGGAATGCTCCGTGAGCTGGAAGACAGCTTTGTCCGTCTGCACGAAGAAGTACGGCCAAGTGTAGTTAATGTAGAGACCGAAACACGAACAGATCAGGAAATGGGTCCCAACATGGAAGACCTTTTTCGATTCTTTGGCGTACCGGTTCCAGAAGGGCCACAACCAGACCGGCGTCCACGGCAGGGAACAGGTTCTGGCTTTGTGTATGATGCCGCGAACGGTTACATAGTCACCAATAACCATGTTGTTACCGATGCAGAAAACATACGGGTACGTCTCTGGAATGGCAAAGAATATGACGCAGAAGTCGTGGGTACAGATTCCGATACCGATTTGGCGGTCATTAAAATTAATTCTGACACGCCTTTGGTAGAAGCCAGGCTGGGAGACTCGGATGCATTGCGGGTCGGTCAATTTGCCATAGCTATGGGTAGTCCCCGTGGTTTTGAAGGTTCCTTGTCCTTTGGGCATATCAGTGCGTTGGGACGCGACAATCTCGTCGGACTTGCTGTGCAAGGTTTACGTTTCCAGAATCTGATACAAACGGATGCTGCCATTAATCTTGGCAACAGTGGTGGCCCGTTGACCAACATTGAAGGTGAAGTCATTGGCATAAATGTTGCCATCATGTTTGGAGCAAATTCTATTGGCTTTGCCATACCTATCAATACGGCAAAAATGGTTGTACCTCAACTCATAGAATCTGGAGAAGTTATCCGAGGATTTCTTGGGGTAAATATTGAAGATGTCGCGCATTACAAAGAAGCTATCGGCTTGGAAGACAGCCGTGGTGCTTTTGTGGTTGATGTGCGGCCTGATACCCCTGCGGAACGAGCTGGGCTAGAGTCTTACGATGTAATTCGCTCCGTCAATGGTAATGCTGTAGAGAATGCCCGTGATCTTATGGTAAAAATTGCATCATTCCCTCCAGATACCGAAGTAACCCTGGATGTTTGGCGTAACGAACAAAATATCGAGATCAAAGCGATGCTTGATAAATGGGAAGCAGGTACGCCGAGACAACAGGCAGCAGCCGACCGAGATATGTTGGGCATGAATGTTACCGATATTAGCCCGGAAGTTAAACAGCGGATGAATTTACCGGATGACGTTGATGGTGTACTTGTGCGACAAGTGGAACCACGAAGCCTTGCGGAACGCGCCAACATCTTTCAGGGTGATGTCATTATCGAGTTTGCACGGCAACCGGTTACAAGTGTAGCCCGGTTCCGCGAATTGGTAAATGAGCATGCCAAACCCGGTTCCTCAATATTGGTTCGTTACATTCGCGGCGGTGGTCCTAGAGGAATTACTGTCATTCAGATTCCAGAAAACTAGGTAGTCACAGGAACAAAGTATCGCTAATACGGTTACAATTTACCTGGGTGGAGCATCGGGAAATACTGGTGCTCCACCCAGTTTTTTTATTACCTTGGCTGTCCTGATGAATTATTCCAAAGTATACATCTCGCCGAATACTATTGATTGCATCTCAGGGGAGTCTATTGCATAGCGAAGTTCGGTAATGCCTGGTTGGCTAAGTGTGATTGGGTGTGCATACAACGATGAATTCTGGTCCGGGTCACTTCCATCAAGTGTATAACGTACATTTTGGCCATCTGATGCTATCAATTTCACCTGTTGTGGAGATGTATAGACCCCCCCTGCAGGTTCTGCTTTTACCAAGAATGCTTGTGCCATACCTTCAGAACCTATGCTTAAATCTGCCAGAAATGCTTCGAACTCTCCTGGCCCCTTATTACTGTCAAAAGCAGCAAAAACCAAAAAAATCTCTTTGCCAGCATGTTCGCGTCCTATATAGTGACGTATTAAGGACCATTCACCAACGGTACCTCTAGGTTGCGCCGGGTGCGCACCGGGGGTTTCTGAGTCACGTAAGGTACTGCCATCTGTGAACAAAAGATCAATAGCCGTATTGCGACTCAATTCATTTTCAGGTTTAATCCAATATTGCATAATAGTGTCGGAAGCTATGGGGACACCGGCTTCCATTAAGATATAGTAGATGTGTGCAGGTACTTCCTCGCCAACACTACCAGATATCCTAAATGCGGGATTACCTGAAGGGGTTTCTCCTGTATACAAACTATAGATTGGTTCTGTTATGCCTTGTTGCATGGCTGGTTGCGGTGTTGCGTGGCGCCAGTCAGCATTAAAAACTACAGGTTCATCTGCAATCCACGGAGGACGCCTGGCAGTACTGTTGGCACGTAATTGTACCTGGCTCAATTCTTTTGCATTGGCATAATTTACATCAAGCCTGCCTGATGTCGCTGCATTTGAAAGCACACGCGCATGGTTGATGTCTGAACTTATATCAATATATGGCGACAACGGCAGTTGAAAATATATGTTTTCCAGGTAGGCAGTTCCTGCGTCAACATAAATTTCACCCGAAATAGTGTTCAGTTGCTGCAATACTACAGTGCCGCTGCCTTCCAGAACACCCGTAATCGTACCTGCCCAAACCTGGGTATTAAACAACCAGGCATAACCATCAAATGCTTCATCAGTTACGATGGCTCCAACTTCCCAATTGCTTAATGGGACCAATTGCGAGTTGATCAATTCAATTCCTTTTGGGTCTGTTTTTTCGATAAACAAGGCACGACTCGCTGTATCTACGCCTTGCATTACTACATGGGCATGTGCGCCACCATCATCATCTCGAAACGAGAGACCGTCGTAGGCTCCATAGAGAAAATTTCTATATATACGCTGATTGGCGCTGCGACCAAACTTCATGCCTTCAAGGTGTTCTCGTTGATAACTGACAAAATCACCAAACACGGCATGGTTTGGTTGGGTCAGAGACTTGTGCAAACGGAAAGCATAATGTGGGTTAAATTGAATATCTTCCACCCAACCATTGGTGTTGGCTTTGCTGATGCTGAGGCCTTGGCGAAGAAAGGCACCAGCCAGATACTGTATTACATGACCGTCGCTGGGGTGTGTCCAGAAATCTACTCCTTGATATGAAGGTGCTATGGTTACATCCAGCAACCAGCACTCAGGCCCCAGGCTGCGTACGCTCCAGGGATAGGGAACAATTGATTCTTGTGTATTTCCTTGTTCTGGGTACCATATGGTGATGCCCCGTAAACCAGAACCTGCTTCCAATTGTATGAAGGGCGTGCCCTCTTTGTTGCCTTTTCCCGATAGCGGCATCAGGATTGAGCCTCCAGATACCGTGTGATGTGGTACGTCAAAACAACCACGAAGCTCAACACCGGTGGGTATGCGTAGTTCTCCATGAAAGTTATAGTTGCCTGCGGGAACATAAACTGTACCACCGGTTGGGGACATGGCATCCAAAGCTTTTTGGAAAGCATCGGTGTTGTCTTCAGATTCAGGAGCTGCGCCAAAGTCGCTTACACTCACAAGGTAGTAAGAACTGGGACGTGGATAAGGCATGGAATAGTCGGGTGCTTGCATGGCTGGACGTACCATGTCTTGGTCCAGATGTGTAATCATGCTGTCACCACCAAGCATATGGTTTGTGATATGTGGTTCACCTTCATAACGGTTGCCCAGGATTCGGTTATACGCTACCAATTCATCCAGAAAAATATGCCCAGCATCCGTTTCGCTTCCACCACTAAAGTTAAAGTCTGAATTGAGTATTGTTATACCGCCACCATCACTTCGAATTGTGTTTTCGAAGGTGCAATTCTGAAAAGACATCATCGGGCTACCGGCGATATAAACTGATTTTTCGCCTCCAGAAAAAGTAGACGCGTTAAATTGCGCTACATTGGAGAACCGTTGAGTGCTTGAAAGCCCGTATCGGGAACCTTCGAATGTAGAAGCGGTCGCTGCCAGTCCCATATTGTTCATGGAAACCAATTCCAGCCCTATTACACACTTTGTAAATTGACTGGCAAACATTACTGCGTTGGCACCGCCATCTTTACCCTGGCGAATACGCATTCCGACTCCATACCCTTGAACTGACACATCGTAAATATACTCCCAGTCACTCCGGCCCATGTCAATGCCGACTGCGTCGTCGAGTACCAATCCCAGCGTGTTACGGGCGGTATCAGATGCCGGAGCACCTGGCAATCCGGAGTCAGCCCAAACCTCGGGATTGAACCGCACATGAATCAGGCGCCCGATATCGGTAGTCATATCTATTCTGATGCCTGTTTTCAAGGGTGTTGCATAAACATTACGCAGGGTGTGCAATTCATTAAATTCAGGTCCTGTCATAAAACCTTGGTAAGGGTTAACCAAGGTCGTGTTCATGATGGTGTGGTTGTTGCCCACAAGCTGTGTACAGGTACGTATGCTCCAGGGATACGGTACTATATTCTCTGCATTTTGTTCTGGATACCATACAGAAACCTCACGTAACCCGGCTCCCCTTTGCATCGTAATTGCTGGTGTCCCTTCGGCTTCACCACGGCCTGAATATACCGCCAACAAGGTTCCTTTGACACCAGGTGGAGGGGTCCAGTCACCCCGCAGCGTTACTGCTTCCCGTATGACTATGGGAACTTCCAGCCGATATATTCCCTCGTGAAGAAACACGACTCCGCCTCCGGCATCTGCTACGACATCAATAGCATTTTGTATCATTGTTGATGCGTCTACCTGATCTGATGAAGGAGCGTTTAATTCGGTAAGTGCAACAACAACATCGTTGGTGACATAGCGGGTGTATACTACACGTGGTTCAATGGATTCTATCGCTGCAAAGCTGTTCCATCCCGTTAAAAGAAGGAGCAAGCTTGCCAGAACATACGAATATTGCATAATGTGATCTCCCCGAATAAGCTTTTCTGGTTCCCTGATTAGTTCCATTCAAACAAGCATGGTAGTCCATATGAAATTAATGTGCAAGGTTTTGATTGTCAGAATTACTTTTTGAAATGATTTTTTTAGAAAATTACGCTATTCATGAGGCTTGAAATGAAGGACCCAGAGCTCAGATTCCTTTGCTTTTTGTCAGTAAAATTTGCCTTTATTACGGAGGTTTGTTAGTATCTATTGCAATGGGTGAGTTGCGCCTGAACGCTAACTATTATCGGTAAGGCAGTGAACCACCAGGCAACCTTGAAATGGTACCCATTTTTAGTAACTTTGGGAGAGTAAACAGCATGCGAATCTCTGTTTTCGCTACAGCGCTAATGCTTGCGCTGTGTGTTTTTATTATGGAATCGTCTCATGCGCAATGGACTTGGACGCCACAGACTGGCCGTTGGGTGAATTTAAAAAGTTTACCTATGGAGACGCCCGAGTTGCAGATTGAGCATGCGCGTAGTCTTATGCTGCAAGGGCAATATCGGCAGGCTCTGCGAGAAACAGACAAATTCACGCAATTTTATTCTGATAGTGAGCTGGCCGATGAAAATCAGTTTTTACGCGGGGAGATTCGTATAGCCCAAGGTCGCTTACTCGAAGGTTCACAGGAATTTCAGCGCGTGATTGCCAATTATCCGGACACACAATACTTCGACGATGCCATTGCCAAGCAATATGAGATTGGAGATGAGCTTTTTGAGGTCGGGCAATCACGTCTTGACAAACGGTGGCGTCCATTCAGGAAACGTCCAATAAAACGTGCTGGTGAAGTCTACGCCATGGTAGTCGATAATCAACCATTCACCGCAGCAGCAGCTGAAGCGCAATACAAGATTGGATTGACGCATTATGTACGGAAAGAATACCTGACTGCCGCATTTGAATATCGCCGGGTAGTAGAAGATTACTCTGCATCTGAATGGGTTAATGAAGCGAGCTATGGGTTGGCCATGTGTTATTACAATCTTTCATTACCTCCGGAGTACGATCAGTCACCAAGTAAAATGACTATGAGTTCAATCGACAGCTTTCGCAGCCGATATCCCTCGGACGAACGTGTAGATGGTTTGATGGAAAAGCGAGAGGAAATGCGTCAAAACATTGCGCAACAACGGTTGCAAGTGGCTCGCTTTTATGAACGAAGGCGTAATTTTGATTCCGCACGCATTTATTACCAGGTTGTCGTTGAGCAATTCCCCGGTACTGAGGCTGCCGAGTCAGCCCAGGCATGGCTGGAAGCCAATCCAGCGCATGACCGTGCTCCTGCATGAAGCGACGGTATTACATAGGCTTGTTCTTACTGGCTGGTTTGGTGGTGCTGTCTTTAGCGGCATTGTCTGGATGCGGGTATTCAACACACAGCAGTTTAGACCATCGGTATCAAACCATACATGTTTCACCAGCCTATGATGCATCACGTGAAATCGGTTTGCAAGCTCCCCTTACCAATGCGTTAACACGCAAATTTATTAATGATGGGCGATTGCGTGTTGCCAACCGAGAAAATGCCGATTTGTTGATCGAATTGTTAATCCAGGACTACCAAATGCGTGGATTAACTACCGATGAGCGTGATGAGGTTACCCAATTCCTGATGGTGATTATAGCCGCGGTTAGGGTTACTGATACACATTCCGGTGAAGTATTGTGGGAAGAACCCATTGTCTCTGGTGAAACCAGTTTCTACACACGAGCTTCAGGCATCAGTTCAGATCGTCTTCGTGGCAATGTCGAAACCTTTATTATGCCCTTAAATGCATTTCCAACTGAAGAAGAAAACCGGGCGGCTGCGGAAGCATTGGACCAATTGGCGTCAGATATTTTTTATCGTACGGTTGAACCTTGGTAAACTTTGGTGCATGCACTGGATTTTATAAAAAGTATTGATGGTGATAATATCTCCCTGCCTCAAGTGATCCTGATTGGCCCTGGAAAAGGTGGCTTCAACACGGACCCCTTTGAACCGCTTTTAGCGGAGCGGGCAACGCAGTCTATTATTCAAAAATATGTTGATCCTTCCATGAGAGACCTCTGTCTGTCAATCTATTATGCCGACGAGACATCTCCAGGTGAAATTGCTATGGAAGCGCAAACCCTGCCTTTTTTGGTTGAGCGCCGTGTTGTTGTCGTACGAAACGCTGAACGATATTATCAGATGTCGGGCGAAAAACGTTCCCCTTTGGCGGCGCTATTATATTATCTAAAATCCCCCAACCCTTCGACACTCCTGGTGTTGGTGAGTGCAAAAGTCGACAAACGTGTAAAATTTCATAAGGCATGCCTGGATGCAGGGTTACACATTGAATGCCCACAGTTAACAGATAGCCAACTTAAAAGCTGGGTCAGGAACGAGGCTGGAAGCCGGGGGAAGAAAATAGATGCCAATGCGGTAGATATACTTCTTGAACGAACAGGACACCGCCTTGGTGATGTCGTAAATGCAATTGGTTTGGTGGCTTCGTACGTTGGTAATAACAACGAAATCAAAATAGCTGATGTAAATGCGGCATGTGCTGATGTTGCAGAAGAAACAGTCTGGAACATGACCGATGCCATTGCTGAATCCAATACTGCGTCTGCTCTGCAAGCACTGTATCAATTATTGCAATATGGCAAAAGCCCGGATGAGATCATGGGTACCATTAATTGGTTGTTGGAGTCGGCATACAAAGCTTGTCCGGAGTCTTCACTCAACAACAAGTCACAATTTGTTACCAATAATGTTACACCGTTGGTGCGAAAATGGGGTATAGCCAAGATCATTGACGCGCTAGCGCTCAGTACCGATACCCATTTCATGATTCGAAGTACCGGAGTTGATCAAAAGCTTGCTCTGGAATTACTCGTGCTCAAGCTTGCCGCACCGCGTAAGCGCGCCAAGACCGCAAGCAATTGATATCAAGTACTAGTAGATGCTCAATGGCGAATTCCAATATTTTTAACAAAGGATGTGGAAAGTTGAATGGGGCGTTTCTGATGAAAATTAATCAGGAATCTAGACTTGGTAAATAATAATACTTGGTTAAGTAAGTAGCATTATTTTAAGTCATGGGCAAGGTTGTTGGCTAGAGAGAGCAGTCGCCCATTGCTTTGATGCCGTTTGGTAACTCTCAGTTTAACTGGTGAAAATATACAGAGGATTCCAAATTTATACAGAAACACAATTGCGACCAGATTCTTTGCTCTTATAAAGCAATGCGTCTGCACGTGCCAATGCATCAGACTGAGATTCATTATCATTTACCAGGGTAGCGCCAACAGAAACCGTGATTGATATTTTGTTATTGCTTATCGACCGACTGGATTGTTCTACAAGATGGCGATGACGTTCCGCAAGTTGCCATATTTGATCTTGTCGCACATTAGGGGTTAATGCCATGAATTCTTCACCGCCCCAACGACCCACAAAATCATAAGTACGCATACTATTCATCAAAGTTCGTGCAACCATCTTTAAGACAACATCACCTATCTTGTGGCCATATTGGTCATTAAATTTTTTAAAATAATCGACATCAAATAAAATGATACCTAGTGAACTTGAATCAATAAATTCTAATTCATTGAAGCGTCGTGACAGCATTTTATCACAACATCTCCGATTTCCAATTCCCGTCAGGCTGTCAATATATACCTGTTCTTTTAAATTTTCTACTTCTTTAATTGCAGCCATTTCATGCGTAATGTCTTGAAAAGTCTCCAACCCCCCAATTACTTCACCATCATCATCAAAGATTGGTGCAATACTTACGCGAATGGGTACCAGATGTCCCTCTTTGTGATGTAAGTATAAACTTTCATGTCTTTGAATTTGATCAATCAGCGTAGCCTGTAATGGACAATTGTTAATGCACAATGAATTTCCATCCAGGTCGACATGCA
>Ga0334884_1001776_pt1 | contig 30292 bp, 19 predicted proteins | sample GraSluR1_MG_7_FD_207215 | JGI IMG/M metagenome (GOLD analysis project Ga0334884, IMG submission 207215) | Sludge microbial communities from methane-producing bioreactor in Wageningen University, Netherlands - Granular Sludge_12_05 R1 | ecosystem: Engineered > Bioreactor > Anaerobic >...
CCAGCGAGGACGAATCCTTCTTGATATCCGCCGGGGCCAGATTGATCGTGTAACGCGCTGAATGATAGCTGATTCCGCTATTGCGCACAGCGGCAAACACGCGGTCTTTGCTCTCCTTCACGGAGTTTACATGAAAGACGTTTCTAATATACTGCAAATAAGTCACTTGCATTTTGAGCATCTTGCTTACTTTCGCTGATGGTTGTTCTGGCTTTCATGGTCGGTAGCGAAAGCTGGCTTTCAGTTAAGTTCGAGGGCATACCCACGATGTTCACATTGTGCGTCATGCTGCCCGTGCTGTCACACTCCACCGTCACCTGCAACGCGTCTATCCCCAGCGTGGTATAGGTCAAAGCGATTCCTACCATTTAGCTAACCTCTTTGCAAATATTATTCTTTGTTCGCAAGGCAATTGACGGGGAGCGGGGAGTCAAGCTTTTTCTTAGGGCAACAAAATTCATTAGGGCTTCGGGCATATGGAAAAAGGCAGATATTGATTGACAAGATGTTGGAATGCATAGTATTGGAAAAATGGAAGGAATAATGATGCGACATCTGAAAGTGTTTCTGGCTTTACTACTTGTCATGGCATCAGTTGGCATACTGATCGCGGACAAGCAAAGCTCGAGCTACGTCCGCAGCAGGGTTGTGGATGAAGACGGCATGAGCCTGCAATGGGTTAACGTGATCTGCATGCAAGGCGATAAGAGAATCACCGGCACCCAGACCAACGCCTTTGGTAGATTCAATTTACGTGTTCCCGAGGGGAACTTTAGGCTGCGCTTCACACTCATCGGGCATGAGACCAGGGATTCCATTTTCGTGGAGGTGGCTGCCGGAGACACGATTTCCCTTGCCCCGATAACGCTAATTGCGAGACCTGAAATGATCTTAGATGCCCTACCCATCAATCGTCCCAAGGGAAGAATCCTGGTGAGCATCGAAGACGTCCGTGGCACTCCCCTGGATGATGTCGTGGTGGAGTGCCTGCTTGATTCTGCCACTGTTCGTGAGGAAACAAGCGGTCTGAACGGCAAAGTCCGGTTCAGCAACATGGAGTCCGGAACCTATAAAATCCGCTGTTCCCGACCAGGCTACAAGAGCGCTGTATTCCCCAAAGCAGTTGTCAAGCGCGGTGAAGACACCTCTCTGGTGATAACTCTGAAGCGAAAGGGGTAGCCATTAGAACCGGCTAGTTTCGCCCACCTCCAAAGCTCGAATCGAAGACGATCATGAGATAGTGAGTGCGACTTCGCGGCGTCTCACTCGGAGTTGTAAGCGCTATCCCATTTACTTGAAGCCAAGCCAATTTCGCGCACCTCCAAATCCCGCAGCGAAGACGAGAATTACGTGCGCTTTCGACTTCGAGCAGCGGAATCGCCTTCACACTTGGACTTCTATCCGAAGGATTGGAGTTCAAGCAGCGGGATCGCCTACACTCTTCACTTTCCCAGTCCCGCTGTTTGAAGTCCATGCCGCTCCTAGTTAGAGTGCCTGCAAAAGTTTTCGGACAATCTGACACTTGCCAGGCATGCATGGAGCTCACAAGCGGCATGAACTCCAAAGGTGATGCGGCAATAACTCCAAATAACTCCATCGTAAATGGTACATCGTAAATCGTCTATTGTCCCTCACTTGTGAGCATTAATCAAGCGATCATCCCCCCTTAATCAAGCGTTAATTATTAACGCTTGATTAACGCTTGATTAAGACTTGATTAACTGTCTAAAATGAGGAAGGCAGGTATAAATAACTGATTATCAGTAAATTGAGTTACTTTGAGTTACTTCTGGTAGGATTTCTCACTTGGCAGAATGAATACCCGAAATCATAGGAGTGGGGTATCCGAAATCGGAGAGGTATCCGAAAACGATAGGGTGTCGGCTAAGTTGCTAATCATCAGGCTGATAGCGTCGAATAATTGCTGATCACTATCCGTTTTCGGATAGTCTGGGAAGGCCTGCGAATCCGCAAGAAAGACATAACTGCATGTTATTCAAGGGCATAAGCAATTGGAACGGTTTTTTCTATACTATGGGCAGAGGTGAACAATGAAGATATTGCTGGCACAAGCAAACCGGCTGGAAGAAGCTGAGCTGATTGACTTTTTTCAAGCTCTGAGCTACACGGTGGAGAGCGTCTATGAACGCGTGGAGCTCAATCGCAGGCTGGATGGCAATGATATCGATATCGTCTTCTACAATGTGCAGAGCATGGAGGATTTTGCGCAGATTTCATATATCAATCACTACTACCCTGAGGTCAAAGTGATCGTAAGCATGGAAAACGGCATGTGTTCCGCCATCGAAAACATCCGCTCCGGTGCTTTTCGCACCATCAAAAAGCCCTATCGGCTCAGTGAGCTTTGCAGCTATTGCAAGGCAGATCCGGAACAAAGGCAGACACGTGACTGAAGCGAGCACACTCACCGGAAAGTTCAGAACAAGGGCAGAATATGCGCATGGCATATTCGTGAGCATCTATAAATCGTCGAAAGAATCAATGAAGCAGGGGGCAGTGCCGTCGCGTAGTGGTAATCATCGCACATTATCAATGGCAGAACCGGACTCAGCCCTGCATCATCCAAATGAGATTAACACCGATTACTCCAAAAGGCCGGATACTGAAACCCGCTCTGATTGTCCTCTTTTTGCCTATCAATCAAAGCAGCAATACCTTAGCAATCAAGCTGAGCCAGAGTTCCGGCCTTTAATATTACCGAAGAAGCAATACCGACCTTTCTGCTAGGCAAAAGCGAGGCAGTTTGAAGTTCAAAACATAAAAGAATACCTGTATGAGGAGAGATCATGAAACGCGCCATTATGTTGTTTGTCATGTTTTTCGTGGTGCTATGCCTGTTTGGTCAAGCCAATGACCGCAGTGTGAGCATGGAAGATGTTATGCGATTGGCAAGGGAATATGCCACTGTGATGTGGCAAGCGGAGACTCTGCATCCGGCAGAACCGATTCCCTTGTATGGTCCGGACGATAAGATTATCGCCTGGGAAATCAATTTTTCGATATTGGGAGCTTTTCCTGATCTGGAAACGCTGAAGACTGCTTCTGACGCAAACTTCAGCATCAGTCGGGAAGCAGGATTTGGCGATAATGACTATGCTTATGTGATTATCGGTGCAAACCGGGATATGCCCGCCATCATCCAATCTGCCAAGAGCCTTTCAGTAAACATCACAAAGGCCAGGGAGATTGAACGGGAAGCGGCAAAATATGGAGATCTGCGCCAGACAAGAATCTACTATTTTGGAGCAGCCCAAGTATGGACCAAGATGAGTGACGGCAAGGAAGTTCGCTATGTGAATCCCTTCCCTGCTCCCAGATCTATCGGGGCCGAAGAATTTGCCGAAATAGCCTCGGAAGAGATGTTTTGGGCAGAAGAAGATGACAGTTTTGATGAAGAGTGGGATCTGCTACTGGCCGGAATCAACAACATGACTCGGTCTTCAGAATGGATTCCGGGCGAACACCTGATGCCTTATTATGAATGGACATATGGTTGCACTCCATCCGCAGCGGCAATGATGTTTGCCTGGTGGGATCACTACCGCGGAGCATCCAAACTCAATGCCTTTCACTTCACCAGACACGATCCGGTGGTGAACCAGGTAAAGTATCACGTTTCAAACACCGTTCGCATCCTCGCGGATAAAATGAGTACGAATTCCAGCGGGGGAACATCCCCCTGGAATCAGGCTGATGGGATGCAAGAAGCAGCAGCAGTGTGGAACTACACCAGCACCACCGGAAGCTGGTGGTCTGCCACTTACTCATCCACATATCTGTACAATCGTCTTAAGGCCGCGATCAATGCGCAAATCCTGGCTCTCATTGGCATCGGAGGACACAGTGTGGCCGCTGTTGGTTATTGGGATGAAACCAAACAGTGGTTCTATCATGATTCAAACTATTCCAGCTTGCAGACTCTGCATAGGACAAACGTTAAACGCGTATTTTGGATAAACATCAACATCCCCAGCCCGGCATACTTCGAGCTGGTAAGCCCTGATGGTGGTAAACACTGGGGAACCAATCTCGGAGGTGAGGTGTTGTCCTCAGGTTATCCTTCCGAAATCCGTTGGGAGCCTCATAGCCATCCCAATACACATGTGGAAATCTGGTATCATGTCGAGGGCGGACATCCCACACCCAGTACCTGGGAGGTGATTACCACAAATGCGCCCAATAATGGGACTTTCAACTGGATGGTGCCGGATATCAATTCCTCGTTTGGAACTACATCTGATTATTGCCGTGTGCGGATCAGGTTGATGGACAGCAGCACAAACACCCTGATAGCGGAAGATGGCAGCTATGGAAACTTCACGATCACAAGCTCTGGGGATGGAATGCCTTACGTGCAGGATTATAATCAGGTAAACTGGGATTACGCGACCTTCGCGGGGCTGGACTATGACCCTGATGCAGAGTGGTTTGTGGTAGGCATGAGAGGGCAGAATGATCAATGGCAGGTGGAAACCTATGATGATCTCAGCTTCCATAACCTGGCGCATAGTAGCCCCTACCAGGTGAACGCAAACTACATCGTGATCAACTACAATGAGATCACCAATCCTCAGGCGATGGGAGTCAAGTTCCGCAGTCAAAACAACTCCGTACTTCGATATAATGCAGCGGGACACACGCCCCAGATTATTCAAACAAATACCCTATATAACAAAGTGCACCCATCCGACAAGGCGGTTGATATATATCAGGTTTACCTTTCTGCAGGAACCTGGTATTTCGATTTTGGTCAGACAGACCTGGGGTTTGCGATCTACCGACCTGAGGGTAATGGCTTTTATGCTTTTCACGAAGCTAGATCCTGGAGCAGGGATTCATCCGGCGCGTTCGGTGGCAGATCCTTTGCTTATCATGCTAATACAGCCGGCTGGCATGCCCTGGTGGTGAACTCATTACATGAAAGGAATTCGAACTATAAGATTGAGATTAAGGATATGGTGAACTGGACCGGAGCGGTTTCTAGCGATTGGTTTGACGCGGCAAACTGGACCAGCCCCATTCCGCCCACGCAGCACTATGATGTCGTGATCCCTGCTTCGGCTGTTCGCCAGCCCATCATCAGCGGGGGCACACTGGCAACCGCAAAATCCCTCTCGATCGAAGCAGGTGCCATTCTCAACATCAGTAGCGGCAGTCTCACGGTTTATGAAGATCTTCACGTCTATGGTGCGATGAACCTCAGCTCTCCGGGTCTGCGAACCCAGGTGAATTGCAATGGCACGGTCAACATCAGCCCCACCGGCTCGCTAAACGCGGTGAACAATTCTCTTTTCAAATGCAACGGGCATTGGTCGAGTGCTCCCGGTGCCTCCGTTACCTTCATCCAGACTTCTGAGCTCCAGGTAGGCAGTTACCATCAATCTGCCTTCTATAACGCTTCTGCGGATATCAACGTGGCAAATATGATCATCAGTAACTATTCCGGGGGCTCGGTCACTATCTATGGTCCTGCCACGGGTGAGATTAATGTGATGTCAACATTGCAAATCCATGGTGGATCAAAGCTCTTCTGCGAATCTGACCAAAAGCTGATTGCAAACACGGTATCAAACTATGGTATATTCGGAATGTCCCGGGGAACGCTTCGCATTACAGGTTCTGGAACTGTATTCCCCAATAACTCCGGGGATTATTTCCACAACCTTGAGCTGAACCACAGCGGAACCTTCACTCTTGACAGGAATCTGACGCTAAGTGGGAGCTTGAGCTTGATGAGCGGATTCCTGAGCCCGGGAAGCAGGATGATCTACATTGGTGGGAATTGGTCTGTATTACCCGGAGCAAGTTTCATCAAAGGAACCAGCCAGGTGATATTTAATGGCAGCCAGCCCCAGATATGTAACGGATCAAGCTTCTACATCCTGAAAGTGCAAAACAACGTTCATTTCTCAGGCAGTGTCTTTATCGATAAGTATCAATGGGTTTCCGGAGCAATGCACCAAGGTGGCGGTAATGTAATCATCTATGATCTGATTCATACCAGCATCATGGGGAAATATGTAATCAACAACTGAATGTTGTTGATTATGCAGGCGAATGGAGATCTGAATATGAATGCAGATCTGACGATTCACGGGGGATTGATACGGATACAAGGCAGCAGCACAACCAGCTCTTGGGCTTCCGGAGGACCTGCCAGCCTCGTCATGACCGGTGGAACTCTGGATTTTGCCTCTTCGGGCATTAGCATTCTGCCTACTTCACATGCTCTGACAGTCGATATCAGTGGGGATTGATCCAGACAGTGGGTTCCTTCAATTGTACGCGCGCGGGCTTTTTACCCACAGGTGGAGTCGTGGAAATGTATAGCACCAGATTCAGCTCTGTCACTGTTCACCCCGGTAGCAGGCTCAATGACCTGATTGTGAACAAGATAAACCGCGGCGCGGGGCCTGAGCAGGATCAATCGGATCAGGACAGGACTACGAACAATAGCATCGTAACCCTCACCGGTAATACTATTATCAATGGCAGCTTCATGTTCACATCCGGAGAGTTTTGGCTACAGAATTATACTTTTACCGTGAATGGAGAAGCTGAGATCAATGGCAAGCTCTATATGAACAATTCCGGCTCCAAGCTCTCAGTGATGAACAGCCTGATTTGGCACAGCTCCAATAGCGTTCTTTCTGCCGGAAACATCGAGCTGCAAAACGGTTTGGTGATCGAATCCGGATCCGTGTTCCAGATGGGGGCAGGCATGAACATCAGCTTTGTGGGAGTTAGCTCTGCCCCTGATGACATCATAGATATAGGTCCCGGAGCAAACTATGCCCAAGTCTTTATCGGAGCGCCTAATACGCGTTTTGGTAATTTGATCATTAACAAAGTGGACAATAGCTATGGAATTTCTGATTTAACTATTATGGGCAACAATGTCTTGACTGTGCTTGGGAACATGACTATTGACGGAGAGACTTGGCTTACCCTCGATGAAATCAGCATGATTGTAAACGGCAATCTGACCAAAAATGCAGCACTTGATTTGAGAAATAGCAGCAGTCTGGAAATCCAGGGCAACGTAGTCAATAGCGATGGAGCCCTGGGAATTTTCGAAAACTCTCTTATGGACTGCCAGGGTAGCTTTGATCATCCGCTGGGCACTGAGATGGAGATAGACAGCTACGGCTGTTTGCGCCTTAGCCGTCCCTATGCAGGCATCTATCAAAGCTTTGCCGGACACATCGCGATCTATGAAACCGGCAGCCTGGAAATCCTGAATAATGGCTTGCAGATCGGAACGGACAATATCCTTCTCCAAGGCGGCACGATCAAGGTCGGCTGGTCTTTCCGGGCGATGAATCCGAATACTTTCACAGGTGGAAACGGCAGGATCGAGATGATCGGGGCTCGTTTCTCTGATCTGCAGATGCACAGCAGTAACAGGTTCAATGACCTGGTGATTAACAAACCCGGGATCGGATTTGACGTGGTCCTCAGCACGGGGATCGATATCCAGCGAGATCTCATCATCCAGGGTGGTAACCTGATGCCCATGAGCCAGATGCTTCGTGTCCTGCGGGATCTCCGGATCGAAGGTGGCAGATTGAGCATGTCTTCCGACAGCGTCATCCAGGTAGCCAGAAACTGGGTAAACACCGTGGGTAGCTCCGGTTTCAGCTCCGGCAGCGGGGGTTCTGTGTCTTTCATCGATACCGGGAACCTGAATTCCATCATCCCCAGCGAGAACTTCTTTCATCTCACTATTGCCAAAGCCGCCGGGCGCCATGCTGAGATCAGCACCGGTGCCACAGTAAGCGTCCGAGGCACTCTGAACATCGCTTTCCGCAAGCTGATCGTCAACCCCGGGGTAACCATCAAGCTGAACAACAATGGAACCCTGCAGATCGGTAATCTTGGCGAACTCTACGCCGTAGGAAGCTCGGCCCAGCCCATCACCTTCACTGCTGATAGTGGATACTACTCCTTTCAAAACTTCAGCGGTGCAAAGATCAGTGCCCGGCATTGCGTCTTTGAAAGGATGGATAGCAGCGGGATTACTATTAGCAGCGGGGTTGTCGTAGACACAGATCATCCCTTCAGCAATTGTAGTTTCCGAAATGGCGCAGCGGGTGGGACTCTGCTGCGCAAGCTTAACAATCAGAACCTCGTCATGACTGATCCCGTCTTCCCATCCAATACCTGGAGCGGGGCATATAACGTCTATCACGAGCCCGGAGCGGGGACTCTGCAGATTAACAACGCTACCGGTGCTTTTGCCGGAGCAGCTTTCGAAAATGACCCGGGTAACCGGATTAGCTGGACCACCGTCTATACAAATCCCTTTGTGGCTCATTCACCGATCCCGGCAGATAATGCCAGTGGCGTTTCAACAAGCACGATGCTTGGCTGGACTTACAGCTCAGTGAGCGGCTATCCTGATCCCATCGGCTATATCATCAAGATTAGCACTCTTCCTGCAATGACTGTATTTAATGAAAGCTACCACGTGGGCGGGCCCGGAACTCACATCATTACACCGCCTATATCACTGGTCATCGGCACTACCTACTACTGGCAGATCATCCCCACCACTCTGCCTCAAGGTAGATTTGATGATGGCCGGGGAGCTGCCACCAATTGCCCGATATGGAGTTTCTCCGTCAATGATCCCATCATCAGCAGCTTCCCCTATTATGAGGACTTCGAATCCGGCCCCGGCGGATGGTATGGGGGAGCAATATCAGGGCCAAACATCTGGGAATGGGGATCCAGCTCGGTCTTTGGAACTGTCAGCGACAACTATATATGGGCTACCTATCTCGATCAAGATTATCCCAATAATGCCAATAGCTGGTTGCGTTCTCCCCGCTTCAATTTCTCCGGCATCAGCCAGCCAAATTTCTCAGTATGGCTGAATATTAGAACAGAGCAGAACTACGATGGAATGATCCTCGAGTATTCAACTGATGGCAGCACTTGGGTAAAGGTCCTCGGCAATCCGGGATTCTACAACAACGAAAGTACACTTGGTCCCTTGGGCGCGAATAAATGGTCTGGAGAAATCAATTCCTGGGCTCAGTATAGCACGGCCATTCCGGCATTGGCAAATCAGCCTCAGGCCTATCTGCGCTTCCGTTTTGCTTCAGACGTATCAGTTTTTAGAGCCGGAATAGGCGTTGAGGATATCGAAATCTGGGATGGTGGAGCCGGAAGCTTCGCCTGGTCGGAGACCTTCACGGGAGTAAGCATTGGAAGTATTCCCACGGGATGGACCAGAAGCCACAACAACTGGTCTGTGACCCAATCAATTCAGGCAGGAGGTGCAGCTCCGGAAATGCAGTTTAACTGGAGTCCTGAAGTAGTTGGAAATATCTACCTGAAGACCTTAGCCCTCGATACTACCGGTGAAAGCTCTTTGGATCTATCCTTCCGCTTCAGGCTGGATCATTACAGTGGCCCCTATACCTTGAAGCTCTTGTCCATTGTGGGCGCTACAGAGCACGTACTGCGTGAGTGGATCAACCCCAGCGCGAGCATTCCACCCCAGATTGTGTCTCACACAATCACAGCAGCCCAGGGAGCCGGAGCGTCAAATCTGCAATTAGCCTGGGTTTTCAGCGGCAATTCATACAATCTGGATTTCTGGTACATCGATGATATACACCTCGAATCATCGGCAGGGGCAGAATCAAGCCCGGGTCATGCAAGCTCTCCCTCTCCCTATAATGGAGCCACGGATGTAGCCTTGAATACTATCTTTTCTTGGGCTTACAACACCCAGCACGGACATCCTGATCCTACCGGTTATCGCTTCAGGCTTGGAACCAGCCCCACGATGTCTTCCTTTACCGAAAGATATATTGCTGGCGGGCCCGGCTTCCACACCTATGAGAGTGATATCCTGCTTGAAAGTGGCAGTACTTACTACTGGCAGGTGATTCCCACGACCGGTTCGCGTGCCGAATCTTCAGATTTTGGTCTCGCCAGTGATGGTTACTCCCGTTCTGACGCGCAGAATTGCCCGATTTGGACATTTGAAACGCTGCCGGATCTCCCCATTGCGGTTTTCCCATATTTAGAAGGCTTCGAGAGTGGACCCGGGAGATGGACCAGCGGTGCCATCAGCGGTAACGATCACTGGGAACTAGGCTACCCCAGCCAAGATAATATCACCGGTCCTTATAGCGGCGGAAATGCCTGGATGACATATCTGGCTGCGAACTATGAAAATAATGCCAATTGCTGGCTGAAATCCCCCGCTTTCAATTTCAGCGAGCTGAGTTTTCCCAATTTCTCTGTCTGGCTCAATATCTACACGGAGAACAATTGGGATGGCATGGTCCTGGAATACTCGACCGATGATGTTTCCTGGACCCGCCTGGTTCGCGATGACGGATTTTATAACAATGTAAGCCCCAGTGGTCCCCTCGCTCCGCCAAAGTGGTCCGGACAAGTAGGGGCCTGGGCAAAGTATAGCACCACGCTGAGCGAATTGGCTCATGAACCTGCAGTCTGGCTGCGTTTCCGCTTCCAAAGCGATAACTCGGTTCAGTCCGAAGGTATCGCCATTGATGATGTTCGCATTTGGCAGGAATTGCCCGCGCCGGCTCATGCTCATAGTCCCGGCCCGGCTGATACTGCCATCGACATCCCCCTTCAGACCGCGCTTAGCTGGACTTACACTTCGCAGCCCGGCCATAGCGACCCCGTCGTGTACTATGTAAAGGCCGGCACGGATCCTACCCTCACAAGCTCACAGAGCACTGTCTACTGGGCAGGCCCCGGAAATCATTCGATTCTGCCCCCGCTGGATTTGCAGCTCGGACAGACCTACTACTGGCAGGTGATCCCCTCCGCCAATCCGGAAGCCTATCGTGAAAGAAGCCGTCCTTTCGAGAACCTGCCGGAACTGCTTTCTACCGCAAAGTCCCAGGCTCGGGATACCGCTTTCGATAGCCCGATCTGGAGTTTTACCACAATCGCAGATAGCATCCCCATCGCTGTATTCCCCTATTTCGAAGATTTCGAAGCGGATCAGGGAGGCTGGAAGAGTGGCAGAAGCGCCGGGCTCAATATCTGGCAATATGGCCCTCCGGGACAGACATATCTGAACTCGGCCTATAGTGGAAGCAATGCATGGATGACAGGCCTGACCACGAATTATCTGAACAACTCCAATATCTGGCTACGTTCACCGCTGTTTGATTTCAGCGAACTCAGCGATCCCATGTTCAGTGTCTGGCTAAATTTCAAAACTGAGATGCTATATGATGGAATGGTTTTGGAAGCCTCGACCGATGGCGGATATAACTACTATCCTGTGAATGCCGATCCGGATTTTTACAACGACCTGTCCGGAACAAGTCCTCTATCTATTCCCAAATGGTCCGGTACCAGCGTGGGCTGGCTGCAGTTTAGCACCTCATTGCCCGGCCTGGCAAACCAATCCTCCGTTCGTCTCCGTTTCCGCTTTGTATCAGATGTTTCAAACGTGGACGAAGGCTTTGCCATCGATGATATCCGCGTTTGGAATCGCGAGACAGCAGCCTTTGCTATCAATCCCACCACGCATGATTTTGGCAGGATAGAGCTTGGCTCAAGCTCGGCGTTACAGCAGTTTGAGATATCGAACAATGGCGCCGGGATTATGCAATTGGATCCGGCCAATATCTCGATTATCGGTCTCAACCCGGATGAATTCCAGCTGAGCAACCTCAGCGCGCCTATTGCATTGAACAGTGGCGAGAGCGTGAGTCTCAGCATCAGCTTCAGCCCCCTCACCGTGGGAGCCAAAACTGCTACGCTCAGCATCACCGAGGGCAGCGCCAGAAGCAGCGCCGGGCTCAGACAAGGCAATTCTCAGCCCACCCGAAATCTCCATCTGATCCCGCTCTCCGGCTTTGGCTTCGAACTGATCACAATGAATGTGCCATATTATGAAGGCTTTGCCGATGTGGCCAGCGCTAGCCTTCCTGCAGGTTGGGAAAGCTCCAATCCCAATTGGACGGTCAGTGACAACAGCCAGGCCGGTGGCGATATTCCCGAGCTCTGGTTCAGCTTCGATCCCCGTCATGATGGCGAGGTGACTCTGCTATCACCGCTCTTTGATACCGGAGGGCTCAGCCAGATCGATCTCACTTTCAAGCACCGCGTGCATCATCTGGATAATGCCTTCGATCTCAAGCTCTACACCGTTGTAGGCGCACAATACCGTCTGATTGATGAGTGGCTGAATGTGGATTCAGATATCCTGTCCGAAACCATAAGCTACCAACTCACAAGCGCGAATCACGGCGTGGGCGCAAACAATCTGCGTCTGGCCTTCGTCTTCAGTGGCGATAGCTACAACATCACCGGCTGGCACAGCATACGGCGAGGAATATAGCTTCACAACCGATCAGGGCAGCCTGGACGCCCCGCAAAACCTGAGTATCACTCTGGAAGATGGACAGATCAGGCTTAGCTGGTCGTCCGTAATCGGTGCCACCAGCTACAAAATCTACCGCAGCAGCGATCCCTACACCGAAGATTGGGGAGCTCCGATTGCCCTCACCGGCTCCACTTCGTGGATCGAAGCCATCCCCACCCAGCATTACTTCTACCGCGTAACTGCCTCAAACGAGATAGTGCGTGACTAATAGCTAAATAAAGATGAGGGGACAGCGCAGGCTGTCCCCTTTTTTAATGTCCCCTTTTTAACTTGTCTCCAAGTAATTTGTAAATGCCCTAATCGCAAATCGTAAATTGTAAACCGTAAATCGTTAAATGTTAATCGTTTACGCCTATCCCTCTCTTTTGAGGGCGTTAATCAAGTCTTAATCAAGCGTTAATCAAGCGTTAATAGTTAACGCTTGATTAAGGGGGGATGATCGCTTGATTAATGCTCACAAGTGAGGGACAATAGACGATTTACGATGTACAATTTACGATGGAGTTATTGCCGCATCACCTTTGGAGTTCATGCCGCTTGTGAGCTCCATGCATGCCTGGCAAGTGTCAGATTGTCCGAAAACTTTTACAGGCACTCTAACTAGGAGCGGCATGGACTTCAAACAGCGGGACTGGGAAAGTGAAGAGTGTAGGCGATCCCGCTGCTTGAACTCCAATCCTTCGGATAGAAGTCCAAGTGTGAAGGCGATTCCGCTGCTCGAAGTCGAAAGCGCCTGTAACTATCGGCTTCGATGCTTGCTTTGGAGATAGACGAAATTGGTTTGGCTTCGCGTAATTGGGCTAGCGCTTACGACTCCGAGGGAGGACATCTGCAGTTATTGCCGCATCACCTTTGGAGTTATCTCTAAGACCTTGCTGCTATGTACCTACAAGAATCATCTAACAAGGATATCTCCGGAGACAGAATGTCCAAAGTCCGGGTGGCGATTTCAAAACCGCCATTTCCCTAAACACAGTATCTCGCGTCAACGATTCCGGGCAAACTCCCGATCAAAAATCTCGATCATCGCCCGCCGGTTAAAATACACTTGTTTGAGCTCTGAGACAAGGGAGTTTACCAGTTTATAGTCCTCCGATATGTCCAGCAAATTGTGCAGATGCCGGGCCACATACTCATAATGCGGGCGTCCGGTTTCGCTCATAGCATCCCAGATCGCGTTTTGATAGAGATCAAGGAACTCATCCATGTCCGCTTTGGCAGCCTCAGCTCCAAAGCTCAGATGCAGTTCGGACAGCCCCTTTTTCTTGGCTAAAAGTTGCAGGAGCTTGCCATAATCCGCGTTTTCCCGATAGACTTGAGCCAGGATATGTTCACGCATGCTATCCTCGATCAGCGCTGCTTCGATCTCTTCGCTACACTTTTTCCAAAGCTCTTTGGGACAGAAGGATTTGAGATCGCGGTAATGACTTATGTCCCTGCTATGCAGGAAAAACTGTTTGCGACTTTCCACCTGACTTTCCGGGTCTCCCTCCAGATCAGAAATCCTGAGCTTGAGTTGCATTAGCCGGGTGCGATGATGAGAGTAAGCGCCGGCATCTTGCAAGTAGCGATTGCACAACTTTTTGGCTGTGGCATAATCCCCGGATTCGATCAGCTCTTCGATCAGCAATATCCGCATATCTAGATCATGCTGATTATCCTTGATGATCCTGATGGCTTCCTGATTGCGGCCAAATGTTTTCAGGCACAACACTTTGCTCCTTATGGCCAGCCGGATTTGCGCGTCATCCCATTCGTCATCGTTGGTGATTATCCTATCCATACACGCCAGATATTCATCTGCCATTTGCTCATCCATGATGGCGGCATCTGCCAGCTCCAATACGAGGTCAAATTGCTCGTCATTCCCGGTATCGATGTAGCTCAGTGCCCAACCGAAAATCTTGCGTTTCAGCGTGTTGTCAGCATCTTCCATCAGTGCCATGCAAGACTGGTAAACCTCTGAACATAGCTCCTCGTAATATTGATAAGGATCATCCATGTCATAGTCATAAGAATCATATTCAAGGTCAGCAACCTCGTACAAGTCCTTGAGTGTGGGGATGGCCAGAACAATCAGATTCTGGAGCAAATCCCACAGCACATCGGGGCTTTCGGCGGCATCGGAATGCTTAATCGAATCCAGCAAATCCCGGCAATCTTCATAGTAATCTGCCGCGTTGGTCGGGTACTCACTGATATCCTTCACTGCTTGACTGTAGTCAATCTCCGTTTTGGGTAGATTTCTGAGGATGAACTTCCCTTTTTGCTCAGGATTCCGGCTCAGGAAGTCGATGACCACGCGCCTCAATTCATTGATATCCATGGCATTAACGATGGTCTCAATGGTCTTTTTATCCTCTGCGATTCTCTCTCGCATATCGATGGCTTCGCCTTCCAATATCGCGAAGCAGACAGCCACCACATGCTTGCAAACGGGACCATCATAGGGACAACTGCATTTCCAATATGAGACACTATCCCTCGCGGTGCGAAGCTCCACTTGATACACTCTGCTGCCATCGACTTCTGCCACCCAGGTGTCGTCGTCCATGCGGCGTACTTCATCTACATAACCGGATTCATAATAGTCCTTACCGCGACCCATGATCACCGGATCAACGCTGTTTATGAAATCATTAAAACACATTGCAACTCCTCAAATGCTTTTGGGCCAAACTCGCTCAAGCCTGTTTGGGGGTCAAGAGAATCCTTCATTGATCTTCGTGCCCTCTTCTGGCTTGAACGCCATTGACAATGTTCTTGTTATCATTACAGGGGGCTATGCTAGGGCAGTTTCATCTTGACAACAAATAAAAAGCGACTAATGTATCATTGTGGGGGTGAATACTCTCATTTGGTGTTTTTCAAAGAACCGTGTGTTGGAGATACTACATGCAAACACAATGTACACTCAGAATGGCAGAAATGGCCGATAGCGAAGCCATTGCCTCAGTCAACATCCAAAGTTGGAAGGATACCTATCCGGGAATCATGCCTCAAAAGCGCTTGGATGGCCTGAACATGGAGCGGTGCACCAAGCATTGGCAGGCTAATATCCGGGGCGCTTTCACCGTTCTGGTGGCGGAACTGGAAGGCAGGATTGTGGGCTTCCTGAGCGGAGGAGATAATATCGAATATCAGGCTTGCGAAACAGGTCTGGGCAATGCTTGCGATTGCGAATTGGGAGCATTGTACCTGCTGCAGGAGTTCCAAGGCCGGGGGATTGGCAAGGCACTCTTCAAGCGCTTTGTGGAACTGATGAAGCAGGATTCGCGCCGCACCATGATCGTGTGGGTGGCAGAAAAGAACCGCTCCACAGGCTTTTATGCCGCCATGGGCGGGGAATTGGTCGATCGCAAGATCCTGACGGTCTGCGAGGTGCCGGTACCGGTGCTGGGCTATCGGTATGTGATTAAGAATTGAGTGAGTCCGGCACGGCATTTTGGCTAGCATGATCAAAAGCATGAACCGTGATGAGTCCCAGCGGGACGGTATTTCAGATAGCCCTCACCGCTACGTAACCCCTGATTGAGTCCCAGCGGGACGACATTTTAGCTAGCAAACGGTTATAAAACAATGGTTTTGAGTGCCATCGGCACGACATTTTACATGAAAACCAGAGGATTCGACACGTCTCGTGTCGAGCGAGGCCGCAGGCCGAGAAAAGAAAGCAGCTTCGCTGCTTGTGCAGACGAGGACGTCTGCAATCCTCACCCGGTTTTCATTCACTGTGGTGAAAGCCCTTTCATTGGGGTTCAGATAGCACAAGGCCTCCCCCCGCGCCACTTTGAGGGACGGCATATCCGAATCACATGAGCCACCTTTGATCAATATGTATGCATTGGGTATGTCGTTCCTACGGAACTCAATCCTCTAATGTGTATACATTTGGCTATCTAACCCCGTCCCGCTGGGATTCATTAAAGATTTTGCTTTACGCAGATGCTATCTGAAATACCGTCCCTACAGGACTCACTCCCGTTCTGTGATAATTATGAACCAGGGCTCTGAAACCTGAGCTCTCAATTACGAATGGGGACTTAAAAACTAATACTCTCTACTGGCCAGGATATCCATCGCCACATCGTACCAGATGATCACATCACAGATTTGGCTGAGCAGACTATTTTGCGTCCATTCCGACAAAATTTCCACGTTAATGTTCTCGATATCAATGGCTTTACTAAGTTCGTGCACTCCGCAATCGCTACTGATTTCGAAGATGGAAAGACATGCATTTCTGGCTATAGACCCATAACTAAATCTCCTATCCTTAGCAAGCTGGTGTAACCCGAACCACTTATTGTCTTTGTTAAAGCCCTTGATGAAAGACTTTATCTGTAGTTGATTCTTATTGGCTTGATTCCAATAGGGAGCATCAAAATCGCCTACGGTTACGGCGATGTGGTGTAGCAGGTTATCCAGAAGCTTTCGCAGGATGAAAAGATACTCTCTGCGCTGGCCCCAGCCACCCTCAAAGTATTTGATCATGCTGATGAACATATCCACATCATCTTTGCTAAGCCATTTGCGTAGAATCCCGCATTGCTGCGGGTATTGATACTCAATCCTGAAGCCCTGCAAATCCTTTAGTATCCGAGGAATCCTATTTTCTTGAGGAGAGGATTTTTCGATGATGTGGTCACGTGAAAAGTTATCTACATCAAGCATACTTTGCAACTCTCTCGAATCTCTGAGAGTATCATCTACATTAGCAGTGACAAAGTAGGTTATATTCTTAGCGTTACGATTTTTCTTTATCAGAACCTGCAGTAGTAAATCGCCTTCCCGATCCCTAAAAATATGAATACGTTCTTTGATACTTGAAAAACCGATTTCTTGTAGCTGGACACAAATCTGTTCCAGCTCTTTGTCATAAGGTGATCTTTCCAGATTACGGTCGATCAGGATCAGGTCATAATCGTTGTGACCTGCGATAATCTTGGTCAAAGCCTGAGGAAAGCTATAGGCTATGTCCAGTGGACTGTTTTGGATGCATAAATCAACTATATCCTCAGGATAATCAAAACTCGCAGATTTGAGCTTCTGCAGGGTTACTTCAGGGAGTACAGGGGCGAATAATTTGATTATGGTCTCAACGTTTGAAGTAAGTTCATCTTCAATGAATAGAATCTTGGACATCGTTCCTCCAGATATTATTAAATTCCATTGTGATACTATAGGTTATACCAGTTTTTCTGATAAGTGGTTTGCAATTTAGTCCCTTGGCAAAATCCTTGATTATACCCATGCCTTGTCCGGTGCTACGTGCTATAGTCTCGGGATCGCAGCTATTAGAAACCTCCAGCCTTATTTGATCGTGGTTTTGGATAAGCTGAAGAGAGACAAAGCGCTTTTCCAGGGGAACAAACGAGGTGTATTTAATGGCATTGAAGATGATCTCCTGTAAGAGAATCGTCATGTTGACAGCGGAGCTTTTCGCATTACCGATTCTCAGATCAGCAATACACTCCATCTCTATGCTGCATTTGAACAGATGCTGTTTGGCAAATTCCAGAACCTTATCCAGATTGCCGGAACTGGATATCTGTTCCCACTGCTGTTGTATACGCCCTCTTTCAGAGATTCCTAGGGAGCGGGGGAAGTAATTTACTGAGAACTCGTTGAAATATTTGAAGTCGAACATATTGCCAATTGAATAGACAAGGCAGGCATGGACGATTTCCTTAAGGGATAAGCTCTCTCCATCTGGGTGATGTGCATCCCAGATGAAGTTTTGAATATCAATGGATTGCGAGGCATTGATGGCATTCACCATCTCCCTGATCAGATTGGCGGCTCTGAGCGCAAAATCAATAGTGTTCATTTTTTCCGGTAGTTCTTGTCTTAGATTGTGCAAAGGATTAATCACTGAACGGACCAGGTTTTTGATGCTGTGTGACAGATTGGAGATAATCCTGATACGTTCAGCTTCCTTTTCCTTCATAATCTCCTGCTCTTGAAGCAGGGATAGAGTATATGTCAAATTTATAGCCAGGAAATTGAGAAACTCGGAATGCCCTTCTTTAAGGTCGGTGTTATATTTCTGCAGCTCAACCAGCAACTTGTATTTCAATTGAACACTTGCTAGGCTGCTTGGCTCATTATCAGTATATTGATCAGCATTGATCTGCAGTTCCCTACCGAGAAACCGCGCCTCGTTATCGATTACATCAGCATGATTGTAATAGAATTTTGATAAAAGAAGCTTGAAATGATCCAGTGGCATAAGTTCATAGGGTAAAGTGAATCTAAAGTATGGATTGAGTGAGCTAATGATCTCGTCATGCGCTTCATAGGGGGTCTGATAGTAACTATCTAAGTATAGTTCACCATCAATTTCCTCAGCAGCCATTGGCTCGGAAGGCGGAACCGATATGTGCAGGGAATTGGCATCGAAATCCAGTATAGCCTGCAAAGCTTTATTTGCATTGCCCACAATTGTATGCAGCCAGATGAGCATCCATGCCTTCTGAGCAGGGGGGATGAGAAAGTGAAAACTCTTATCTTTCCCTAAGCCGGTTTCAAATGCCTCAATCAGCAGTGAGTATTGCTTGTCAGCAAGCATGGCTTCCAACAATGAATTGCTGGGCATTCCCGCTGTTTTAGTTATCATCTTATCCACAATAGCCACGTAGTCCTTGGACTCAAGTAGTTTTTCATTCAGGGCTTTACGATAGTAGGCTTGCACAAACCTGTCACCCTTTTCAGGAACAGCATCCTTAATTGGGTCTAATAATGCTATTATTGAAGCGTAGTCCTTTTGGCTCATCATAATATCAAGAAGCGTTACGAGGGGATGCATATTCTCCCAGTAAGACTCAGGATTGGAAAGTACCAATTGTGGTAGAAGTTCGTTTTCAAGGAGTTGTCTGGCTTCTTTGAGTTTTCCAAGGCTTTGTAGGCACTTAGCTTCCTCATCAAGGAATCCCTTAGACGCAATGCTGTCCTTCAGTTGTGCAATAAACGATAGAGCTGTATCGTATTCCCGGTATTGCATAATAATTGCGAGCTTAAGTTCATAATATTCCCTCACACTCGGATCCATTTGAATAGCTTTCTCGATTGCAATGTATGCTTCAGAATCACTCAGCTTATGCTCTCTGGTTCCGACTTCACTATCCTGCGACCTATATATAAGCACTAGTTTGCCATCTTCAACAGCATACCTACATTGATCCTGTGAGTCTTTGCGTGGATGGACGTATCCTTTCGAGCTGGTTGAGTATCCGGGTTCATTATTTAAAAGCCACTTCGCCAGCAAGGAATAATAAGATGCCTGTGGTAGGATAGAGATAGCTTTTCGTATGCTTTCCAAACAATCAGAATATTTAACAGTGGAAGGGGATGGATTCTCATGCTCAGACAAGAAATACTCCATATCCTTCTCGCATAAATCATGCTGGATTCCAGCTTTATAAGCATACAGAATATCGGATTCCGTCTTTTCCAGGCAAGCGCTAACATAAGTTAGCGCTTCCTGTAACAGATCGGCATTGATTAGAGAATTGCATTGCTGGATCATGGCTGCAATCTCGCCTGAATCACAAGAATTCGTGTGTGTAGTTGTCATAAAAACCACCTCCCCGTATTGTTAAAAAACTGCATCAGTCGAAGATGCTATCGAAAATTGATTTGCACAGGGCAAACGCACCCAAACCAACAGCAAGGGGTAAGCCAACCGTGAGACCAACCGCTGCGGTGCCTGTAATACCCAATGCCGCGACACCAGTTGCTACAGCCGTTCCAGCAACCGCAGAAACTGCTCCAGCCCCTGCACCAGAGACGGCACAACCAGTTGCCTCCAAAGCCACATCACAAACGACCTCACCAAGGTCTTTTTCATCATTGGCTAGATCAACAATTCCACCGATCACAGCAAAGGCAGTGCCAGCAGCAGCACCCGTTAGGGCATTGCTTTTGGCTGCAGCCATACACGCGTTGGATAGACCACTGGTTCCGGTCACTCCAACCTTAGCCGCGATTGATTTGGTAGTAACAGATGAAATCCCAGAGGATTGCACGGTTTTACCAATCCCCTGCTTTTGCAGAAATTTTGTTATGCCAGAAGCCGTTTCCCTGGTTCCAAGGACACGGGCAGAGTTGTATTGACCGGAGCCAATCTGACGCGCAGCCTTATGCAAGGACTGGGCTGTGTCCTTGGCTTGGATACGGGAGATGATTTTGCCATGTTGGCTTACCACGATATCCACAGTTTTGGCGGTCGGGCTTTTTGTAAGCGTAGCCCGGACACCCTTTGCAGCATTGATAGGGTTGAGATTTATCCCATCCTTGATCAACACCTCGTGTACGATCCCATGCAATTGTGGATTGCGTCCGGCGCGAACCAAGGATTCCGCTGCCACCTTGGCCTCATAGGCCTGTTTGGTAGTATTAGCGAGTTTACTCGCTGTGTTAGTGTTATTGCGAGACTGAGAATTTTTCCAATTTCGTGCCATGGGGCACCTCCAGTGAGGTTTATTTACTGCAGAAGCAGCATGGCCTACTAATATGCATGCTGCGTTCCAATCTCGCCATTCTGAGCTAAACCACATATGTAACATTGACATACGATATTGGTATTCATGATGTGCCTGCATGATTGAGTAATGATCTTTACTAATTGCAGTCATTTTCTTTACTTTCTTCAAGTGATTTCAATCTCGCTCTGAAAGTATGCGGTTTCAAGCCCAGCAATCTGGCGGCTTCAGCCGCATTGTTTTTGGCTTGTTTCAAAGCAGCCTGATAGTATGCCGGGATCACATCTTGATCCAGGTCAATGCCTTCGGCTGGGATTTCGATGCGACAGGCAGGGGCGTCGAGTTCCTGAAAGAGGATATCTTCTGCTTCGATCTGCGGTGACGCGCTATTGATATAGGCCAGCTTGACGATATTCTGCAATTGGCGCACATTTCCGGGAAAGCGGAAGCTGAGCAGTTTTTGTTCAGCTGCTTTGCTGAACTGCTTTTCCTGCTTGTTTTGCAGGCCGAAGCTTTGCAGAAAGTGCCTGGCCAGGAGCAGGATATCCGTTCCGCGTTGGCGCAAGGGTGAAAGCTCCAGCGTGGCCTGCACAATGCGGTAATAGAGATCTTCGCGGAATTGTCCGCTGCGGATCATCTCTTGTAAATCCTTGTTGCTGGCGGTGATGACGCGCACGTCCACCTGTTTGCTTTTGTCACCCACAGGTTGGATGCTGCCGCTTTCCAGTACACGCAACAGTTTCACCTGCATGGGCGCCGGCAGATCGCCAATTTCATCCATGAACAGGGTGCCTTTGTGAGCTTGGCGGAAATAGCCGTCGTGATCGCTGATGGCACCGGTAAAAGAGCCCTTTTTGTGCCCGAAGAATTCGCTTTCAAAGAGGTTTTGGCTGATCGAACCACAGTTTACAGCGATGAAAGGACCTTCCTTGCGAGGGCTGTGATAGTGCAACAATTGAGAGACCACTTCTTTTCCGGTGCCGCTTTCGCCACTGATAAAGACCGGGATATCGTATTTGGCCAGATTGTCGATCTGGCGCTTGATCCTGATGATGGATTCATGCTCACCGATCAATTCTGGAAAGCTATCGCGGACTTGCTTGCGCAAAGCCTTGTTTTCACGATCCTTTTTGGTGAGCTCGATCTTGATCTGGTTCGCCGCCTGCAATTGCGGGAAATCATCAAGACTGAAATCAACGTTCTGGATGCCTTCTTCGCGGGAAGATTGGATCAGTTTTGCCTTTATGATGCCGCCCATCACCATCAGAATCCAGCAGGAATGCATGGTGGGAGTGCCTGAAGTAAGGGAAACGGTATATTCTATATCCTTGATGCTCAGCTCTTTCTCGATCTCTTTGACCGCGGCCACCATTGCCGGATAGACCACATTGTAATCAATGGGATTGTAGGCATCAGCTTCCTGATAACCGATGGTAAGCCGGGGGTAAAGCTTTTTGCAGTACTCACGGATTTCGGCTGCATGGGGAAGGTAGCGGACATCGTTATATAGCAGATACAGATAGTCAAAGCTACGCTCTTTCAGGATGCTGAGGATCGAGCCTTCCTTTCCCTGACTGAGCAAGCAGTCGTTGTTGCCAATAAATGATAAGAGCACTTTTTTCATAATGGCGAGGATAATAGCATCGGGATATTAGTCAAGCAGTAAAATGTTTACCCTCTGCACGCTCCTTAAAAATTGGGGAAACGGCATAATGAGTTTCCTGCTATGTGATGCACAGCCCTGGATCGAAAGAGATATAGGAGCTAATCCCTACAAAGATATTGACATCCGCGCGGGCTCGCTTATATTGTAACCAAGATTACTGTAACGGTGGTTACGACATGCGTTTTTATGATCGAGAATCAGAGCTAAAGGCTTTGCAGAAGGTGCAGGAGCAGATTCGGCACTCATCCCGGTTATCGGTGATTACCGGTCGCAGGCGGATCGGGAAAACCCGGTTGATTCGGGAGTTTTGCGCTGATAAGGAGAATCTCTATTTCTTCGTTTCTCGCAAGAGTGAAGAGATACTCTGCGAAGAGTTTATGGGCTATATCCGAGATCTGGGATTGCCTGCTGCTTATGGCAAGATCACCCGTTTGATCGACATCTTCCGTCTGCTCTTTGATCTGAGCAAAGAGCGGGAATTGATCGTGGTGATCGATGAGTTTCAGGAAATGCTACAGGTGAATCCTGCCTTTTTTGCCGAGTTTCAAAACCTTTGGGATACCCGAAAAGAAAGCAGTCATCTGCATATCATCGTGTCCGGATCGGTCTATTCGATGATGCACAGGATTTTCCTGGATTACGGACAGCCTCTCTATGGCCGGGCTGATCTCATCATAAAGCTGAAAGCCTTCCCTATCCTGACTCTGGCCGAGATCATGGACGAGGAAGGAGCACACACAGCCGAGGATTTGCTGGCCTGCTATATTCTCAGTGGTGCAGTTCCCCGCTATCTGGAAATCCTGCGCGACAATCAGGCCTTGAGCAAAAAGCGCGCGATTGACCTGATCTTTTCCCCTTATTCTGTCTTTGCGGATGAAGGCAAACACATCCTGATCGAGGAATTTGGCCGGGATTACGGTGTGTATTTCTCCATTCTGGAACTGATTGCCGGAGGGAAAAGCTCCCGCGTGGAGATGGAATCAATCCTGGAATCAACCATCGGGGGCTATCTGGGGCGTTTAGAAACTGATTACAATCTCATCTCCCAATATCGCCCTTTTAATGCCAAAAGAGGCAGCAGATCGGTGAAATACAAGCTGCATGATCCGTTTATGGCCTTCTGGTTTGCCTTTTTCTACCGCTATCGCAGCGCCATCGAAAGCAATAATACCGAGTATCTGAAACAGCGTTTCGAAGAAAACTATACTCAGTTTGCCGGATATTGGCTGGAACGCCTTTTTACGGATATATATCAGCAGAGTGGTGAGTTCAACCTCATCGGCACCTACTGGGAAAGCGGAAACCAAAATGAGATTGACATCGTGGCCATCAACGATGCCAAGATGCTGATGATCCTGGCCGAAGTGAAGATGCAAAAGAAGAATATCCGTAAAGAACGACTTGTCGAAAAATCCGTCAAACTACACCGGCAATACCCGGATTACCGGATAGAATATCGCTATCATGGCCTGGAAGACCTGATGGAGGAAATCACTAAACTGAGGAAGTGATCAGCGTTTTGGTAGTAAATTGGCATCCTGCTGCCTGATTTGATGGCATCCGAGACCAGGTATTAAAGGTTATCCGACAGCATCATTTCCAGCCTGTGATATAGCGCTTTCACCTGCGCTCCGCGTTCATAGTGATGGATCTTGGGGCTGACGCGGGTTTCGCTGTGCTCCAGGCTGAAAAGCTGAAGCAGGCAGGCTTTGATGGCGCTCACGGACTCCATGGGGCAGATGAGATTTTGTCCACATTCCTTTAGCAGGGCCGCGGCTTCTCCGTGATGGGGCACCAGGGCCAGGATGGGACGGCCAAGACGCAGATATTCAAAGACTTTGGAGGTGAGGGTGCCTTTGGGGCTGCTGCTATTGATCACCAAGATCAGGGCATCGGATTTTTGCATTTGAAGCAAAGCATCGTGGTGACTGAGCTGGGGCAGTAGTTCGATCTTTTCCTTGATCCCGCTATGCAGGGCTTCTTCGTGGACTTCGCGGTTAAAATTGCCATAGAGCCGGATCTTCAGACTCCGTGGGGTCAAGAGTTCGCGTTCCAATTCCAGGATAGCCTGATAGAGGTATTTTAGGCTGCGCCGGGCGTAGATATTGCCAAAATAGCATAGACTGAATTCTTCACCTGAAGTATGTTGTACCGGTAAATCCCGAAAATCCGCCTCATCATGCCCGTTATAGAGCACGAAGCTTCGCTCCGGCAAATCCTTTGCGAACTTATCCGCCAGGGCATCGGCAATCCCTTGAGTAGCGCTTACGACCAGATTCGCGCGAGCAAGGATGCGTTTTTCCCAGGCCACAGAGTATGCCCGTTTGAGGCGCGAACCCATGAGATCATAATCACTTAGCAGGGTCCAATAATCCCGATAGTCCACCACCAAAGGCAGCTTGAATTCATTGGCCAAAGCATAAGCTCCCAAAGCTGAGGAAAATGGGCCACATGAGACATAGATCAGATCCATATCCTGCTCTTTCAATAGCTTACGCCCCGCCTTTTTCAGATATGGCAGCCAGCCGATCTTCTCGTCAATGGGATAAAGCCGACGCACAAAGAGTTTGAGGCTTTCCGGACTGTTCGTATAGATAGCCTGAGAATGCGCCTTTTTGCCCTTCAGCACGCGCTTCAAAAGCGCCATGGGATCCAAAGATGGGGTGCGGATGATGCCTGCTTCCGCTCTCAGTTCGTTCAAAGACTCATCGTAATAGGCATATTCGATGTCCTCCACCGTGATCAGATGAATCTGTGCGCCATTATCACTTAAGTACTTGATGGTCTTGAGGTTTCTCAGCGCAGCCGGGCCTCCCAAAGGAGGATAGAAATAGCTGATATAGAGGATCTTCATTGAATCCTATGGATCAGCTCGAAGAACTTCGGCTCCAAACTTTCCCAATTGAAGCGGGTCTCGGATATTTCAAGGCAACGCTGCCGCATGGCATCATATTGATCCTGGGGCAGATCCAGCATTTTACTGATGGCAGCTGCGATATCCCGGGCTCGATAGGCGGAAAGGATGCCCAGTTCATTGCGCTCGATCAGGCTTTTCATCAGCGGAGTTTTGATGGTGACGACCGGCAATCCGGCAGCCAGATATTCCAATACTTTCAGGGGCGTGGCCAGGCTCATGCGCTTGATCTTGGGGTTAAAAAGCCAGAGGCCAAAGCGCGAACGCTTTAGCAACAGCCCGATCTTTTCTGCCGGAATCCATTCCTGATAGTAGATCACGGCATTGAGGTTGAAGCTATTGATGCTGCGGTTAAACTCATCTTCCACCTTGCTGTCGTGGAATTTACCCAGGATCAGGATGCGAATGCGGGGATACTTTGCTTTCAGCAGCGTGGCAATCTTGAGGATCTTGAATACCCCGCGATTGTGCGTGAGCCCGCCAATGTAGATGAGATCAAAGCGCATATCGCAAAGCTGAGCCAGGGCTCCGGGGATGTCGCACTGATAATCCCAAACGTTTTTTACCGGGTAATTCGGCAAGACCAGACAGCGCTCGTCATGCGCTTTATCGCCCAAGAGCTGATTGAGGATTTCCTGATTGACCGCGGTCACGGCATGGGCGCGACGAGTCAAAGCCTTGAGCCCGGACAGGTACAATTCTTTGACCAGGGGACGCAGAATCCAGCTCGAACGCTCCGCGTGAGCATCGGCAAAGAACTCGTGCACATCAAAGATGAGGCGGCATTTGATTTGCTTTTTGAGCAGGATGCCCACCAGCATGGTGAGGGGTTCCACGCAGATGATCAGATCCGGCTTCAAAGCCTTGGCTTCGTGATAGAGGAGCGGTAAAGCCTTGATGGGCGAAGTGGCATCAACCACCATCTGATAAGGATTCACACTGCTACTCACCATCCCGTTTGAGGAGATGATATACACCTCTCCCAGCTGCCGGAGACTGAAGCCCAGCTTGTAATACAAACGAACATCGTTTGTGGGATGCGAGTTTGAGATTATGCAAATCTTCATCAGTAAATCACCTTCATCTTCCATGAAGGTTTATACTGAGTTTGTGTCAAGCGAAATCTTTGTCTGAAGCCGCTTTGCCTCACTGCTCTGCGGCCTTGCGGCACAAGCGGAATCCGTAATTATTATGGCGGTATTGTGGCGCAGCGCTGGATCTATAGGCCAATCTGTTTGAAGTTGCCGGCAAAGACCAATCTCCTCCCCTTCCCACACGATAAATCCCGGTATCCGGTCCGGTGGGAGATTCGATGGGAGAATAGCTGTAATAATCCGCAGCGAGCCAATCCCACAGCCATTCCATGACGTTACCGGTCATATCATAGATCCCCAATCCGTTTGGCAGCTTTTGCCCCACGGGATGAGTGCTGCCACCGGAGTTTCCTTGATGCCACCCAACTGCTCCGGCGTCATTTGATCCGCTGTAGATGAAATCCGGATCGTTAGTGGCACCCCGAGCCGCGTATTCCCATTCTGCTTCGGTGGGTAGCCGGTAACCGCTTGCCTCCCAGTCGCATAGCACAGCATCCCAGGTCGCGTTTGGTTCGAAGGGAACCGATCCCCAATCAGTAGGATTGCTGCTGCCATTGATGCTGTAAACAGGCTGCAAATTCTCCTCCATGCTGCGGAGATTGCAGTACTTCAGCATGCTATACCAATTGACACGGTAGATCGGATGCTCTGGCCCGACCCCGTTTGTAAGCCCCAATACAGTGCCCATTAGAGACTGATACTCAGCTTGTGTAACCTCATATTTGCCAATAAAAAACGCGCTCAGGCTCACGGTGTGCACTGGTAATTCGTTGTCATATCCCTCGCCCACGGTTCTACCCATTGTGAAAGTGCCCGAAGGGACATAGACAAAACGCTCAAGATCAATGGGTGCCAGCTCAAAACCCGCGGTAACGATCGCCGAAGATGTCATGTTTTCTTTAAAAGCCCGGGCACTGAGCGTAAGCGAGCTTTGAATGATAAAGGGCCCGGTATATGGGCTGGAATCCAGAGTAGGCTCACTGCCATCCAGAGTGTAATAGATCGAAGCTCCGGGAGTGTAGGTGCTGATGCTGACCTCCGGGTACGCGTTAAAAAAACCACCATTAGGACTGATCACAGGGTCTGCCACAATCCCACTCAGAGTGTGATCGTCAGCAATCACTCGCGCCCGATATTGGTTACCGACAAAATCGATGTCTTCCGCGCCGGCATTCCACACAATGTGTTTTCCGGTTCCGGGGATGATGTTTGGGCCGATATCACCGGAAAGATGGGCAGAACCGGGCTGATAATCATAGCTGAGACCGGAATCTGCGGAGATCAGTAGCGAAACAGTGGAGTAATTCAGATTCAAATCTTCCAGATCGTAAGTAATGTCCACCAATTTGCTGCCATCCCTGCGCTGATTGGCTGTAACTCCTGACACGACAGGCGGATAGATACCGGGCGATTCACGCGTGAGCTCAAAAGTGTCCCAATGCAGATTCTTATGAATCCCGTTGTACTGCGCCTCGATCTTCAAACGCAGATGGCTGGCATAGGCCGGGATGATCTTCCGCACTTCCAGCCAGGAATTGCTATTGACTTCAAAACTGACCCAGTTGTTCCACTCACTTCCATCATCAAATTCCAGGCAGTAGCGATAAACATCAGTGAGCGCGTAAAGATTGCGGCTAAAGTAATGAAAACTGAGGGTATAAGCATATTCATCATCCAGCTCGATGCTGTCGAAAGTGAGAGAATGCATCTGTTCATCCACATCCCAACTGGCCCAATACCACTCTCCGCTATGAGCAGAGGCACCGCCAACGCTTTGATTGCTGGGTCCCCACCATATCTGGCGATTGGGAGCAGGTGCACTTTGGAAAGTCCAAGTGTCATTTTCGCTCGTCCCAAAGCCTTGAGCAGCAACTACTTCGGCTCCTGCACTACTGATCGCGCAGAACAGGATAATTAAACACATTATTGTCCACTTCATGGTCTGGCTCCTTTCAGGGCGGCTGCCAGTTCATCCCAGCTAATCTTATGTCCCTCTGTTCTTTGCAGAAAATGTTCCATATCCTGTTCAGCTTCTCTAGTGTAATTCTTGTATGCTACTACCCGATAGAACATTTGATCCCGAAACTCCACCACGTCATGATGCGTGTATTGTGTGGTGAAACTCCGTCCCAGAAAGTAAAAGAAATGCTCATCCTCATAAGGGCTTTCGTTGTAGAGCACGATGTAACCATCAGGCGTGATGGGCAGGCTGGAAGGAGGAACGGTGAGCGTAACGGGATCCCAGGATATCACCGCGTCAAGTCCGTTTCCGGTGTCCACCGTCACATTTCCGGGAGGCAAAGGCGGCGCGATCAACAGACTGAAGTTTTGGGGTGACGCGGCCTGGCTGCTATTACCAAAACTGTCTCTGGCCATGACCTTCACCCTGGCAGAAGTGGTCTGAGCATAGGGCAAGAGCCATAAGTAAGTGCCGGAATCCTCAAGATCACTCGCTAAATCCAGATATAGCGTGCCACCATTGATGCTGTACTGCAGGGATATGGGATGGGCTGGGAAGTTGTGATCTGTGGCTGACCACAGGATATTTTTGCTTTCACCGATGAACCACTCTTCTCCGCCCTGCGGGCTTAACAGCTCTACTAAGGGATCGATCGTATCCATGGCAAAATCCTCGCTATCAGCGTGTGAGACCAGAGCCGGGCTCCGGCTGCTCAGCAAGGCAATCATGGCAATCAGTAGCAATTTATGCATCTTTCACCTCCAGGGGATGTGACGAGTCAAAATATTGCAGGGATTTTGTCAATAATTATTTGAAAGTATCAGGGGCTCGTCTGCGGTAAATAGACTACTTTCGCCATTGTCAACAGGCTGATAAATCTTCCAGACCTTTGTACGCGACAAGATGTCGCATCTACCTTGTGGAAACGTCATCCTGACGTTTGCATGCGACATGATGTCGCGTCTACAATGTAGGCAGGCATGCCTTGCGTTCCTGCCACTTCGCCTCCGGACTAGCATATCCTTTGCTCATATTCTCTTCTTATCATGAGGCGAACATGGGGTAAACCAGAGCTAATCAGAAGCTTAATCTGTCTGGCTCCAAAGGTTTAAGTGATAAAGCCGCTTGACGTTTCAGGCGAAAACTCATCTTATGCGATTCAAATCGCACAATATATAGGATGAAACGAGATTTGAATCGCAAAATATACGGTTTCTCCACACCCCTCATCGCCAATCGTACATCGTAAATTGTAAATTGTAAATCGTTTTGCCGCGGGAAGTCAATAAGCCGGATTCTGTAATCCCGGACGAGCCGGAACCGATGTCTATCCCTCTGGGCCGAAACTCACGCTTCGGCTCAAGCTGCCTACCCGAAAGCGGCGTGGGCGCGCCATTGCTTTCCTATTTGGCATTGCACCGGATAAGGCATTCCTGGCTACCGCTGTCACCAACAGTACCGGTGGTCTCTTACACCACCATTTCACCCTTACGTGACACCAAATTGGCACCGCGCGGTTTGTTTCTGTGGAGCTGGCTCTGCATTGCTGCAGCTTCCCGTTAGGAAGTATCCTGCCCATGGTGTCCGGACTTTCCTCTATGCGCGAGGCATAGCAGACATCTTTCCTTCCCGCGGCAAAACGATTTACGATTTACAATTTACAATTTACAATTTACAATGTACGATGGTGGGGATTAGAGATAGCGGAGCATCTCTCGATCCACCACTCCGGCATAAAGCTCGATGTAGGGCTTTACCGG
>Ga0334884_1001780_pt1 | contig 30211 bp, 25 predicted proteins | sample GraSluR1_MG_7_FD_207215 | JGI IMG/M metagenome (GOLD analysis project Ga0334884, IMG submission 207215) | Sludge microbial communities from methane-producing bioreactor in Wageningen University, Netherlands - Granular Sludge_12_05 R1 | ecosystem: Engineered > Bioreactor > Anaerobic >...
AGAAACATCAGTATATCATATACCTATGGTATCCCGGGGAAAATCTCCTGGAGACTCTCAATGAAGTATCCCGTAGGGATGCTGAACCTGTCGCGACTTTTTTATATTATCCTGCCATTTTATTATATGCTGATAATCCCGTTTGCTTTTATCCTTAACACTTTTGATCTTTGTATCAGGCACAGGAAAGGGACCGGGTTACTGGTACTGGCGCAAAAATAGAACCGGGTGAATCTCTCATGGTACATAGCAAAAAGGTATCTGTTTGCAAAGAAATCGCGAAATGCCATCAATGTGATTTCCGCTGTCTCTGTCTCCGGCGTTGCCGTGGGTACAATGGCGCTTATAATTATTTTGTCGGTATTTAACGGACTTGAAAAGCTTGTAAGTTCCATCTTCAACACCTTCGACCCCGATCTTAAGATTACAGTTGTTGAGGGGAAGAGCTTCCCCGTCGATTCGGCCCGGCTGAAACTCCTGTCGGAGGTAAGAGGCGTCTGCTGCTACTCAGTTACCGTTGAGGAGAATGCCCTGCTTAAATACGGGGAGAGCCAGTTCATCGCCACCATAAAGGGAGTTGACGACAATTACAAAATGGTGAGCGGGATAGCTGATGCAATGTGGGACGGAGAATTTGAGCTCAGATCGGACAAGGGACGCATGTACGCTGTACCCGGTATAGGTGTGGCCAACAGCCTCGGAATAAGAGTAAATTTCATCACTCCTCTGAATATTTATGTGGCCAGAAGGACCGGAAGCGTAACGATGAGCCCCGAGAATGCATTTATCAGAAGATACATATTCCCCTCGGGTATATTCCAGGTAGAACAGGAATATGATTCTAAATATGTTTATGTGCCGATTGAATTCGCCAGGGAACTTCTGGAATATGATCAGAATGCAAGCTCAATTGAGGTCAGGTTCGATGAAGAAGCCGATCCTGCCTATGTACAGAAAACCGTGGCTTCATTGTTCGGAGAGGATTTCCTCGTCCGGAACAGGTTTGAACAGCAGGAGATTTTTTACAAGGTGATGAGATCGGAAAGAGTTGCCATCTTTTTGATACTGACCCTTATAATAATAATTGCCTCGTTTAACATAATAGGATCGCTGACGATGCTGATCATAGAAAAGGAGCGTGATGTGGAGATTCTCAAGAGCCTGGGCGCAGATAATAATCTTATCCGCAAGATCTTTATACTGGAAGGATGGCTTATATCAATCATCGGAGCAACAGCCGGTATCATAATCGGCTTTGCTGTCTGCTGGCTGCAGCAGACATACGGACTTGTTAAGCTGCAGGGCGAATCGCTTGTAATGGATGCCTATCCCGTTGTGATGAAATTAAAGGACTTCCTGATCGTCCCGGTCACCGTGCTTACAATTGGTTACTGGGCCGCCTGGTACCCTGTGAGATACCTGACAAAAAAATACCTGAATAAAAATGAGAAAAATCCGTGAAATAATCCGGCACATCATTCCGGTATTGATAATCACAGTTATTATTACAGCCTCATGCTCAGGCAGAAAAAACAGACCCGACCATAAGGGTGCTATTCCCGAAAATGTTCTCACAGAAATACTGACTGACTTGTTTCTTACCGACGGCCTTCTGACCCTTCCAAAAGTACGGCAACTGGCATCAGACAGGGATTCGATAGAAACCCACATGGAAGTGATTGAGAAATACAGCTATAGTGTTAACGATCTGAACAAAACACTTAATTACTATTTCATTAAAAGACCAAAAAAACTGATACGAATCTACGACAGGGTGCTGGGAAGACTGAGTGAGATGGAATCGAGATTCATGAAAGAGGTATCCATTGAAAGGCTGATGATGGACGAGATCTGGCCGGGTAAGCAAAGCTACCTCCTGCCCGATCCTTACGGCACCGATTCGGCAGAGCTGAATCTGAAAATAAATGCAACAGGGTACTATAACCTCACCTTTTCCATAAGGATATATCCCGACGATCAGACCATCAGTTCAGGAACGGGCCTCTGGCTTTACTACCCCGGCAAGCCTGACACCCTTCAGAGAGAAGATCTCTCTGCATTGCCCTTTATCAAGGATGGCAGGACCCACAACTGTTCCATCACCCTTCACATTACGGAAACAACCGGAGCATACCTCAGGGGCTGGTTTACAGATCACAAAAATCAGAACCCCGCCGCGGAAAAACACATGACGGTGGAAAAAATATCACTGAAAGCCAGCCGGATCCAATGAAAAAAAGCTTTTCAGCACACTATATTTTCACCAACACGGGTCCTCCCCTGAAAAAAGGTATTGTTACTGTAGACGATGACGGGACAATCCTGAAAATTGAAGATACCGGGGGCAAACTTATTGAACGAAGGGGAGTGGAGTTCCACAATGGGGTGATTGTCCCGGGATTCGTAAACTGCCATGCCCACCTTGAACTTTCATACCTGAAGGGACAAATAGCCGGTAAAAAGGGGTTGGGACAATTTCTTAAATACCTGAATGAACTGAGGGACAGCATCATTACAGATAAGGTTATTCCCATCATTGCAGCGGATAAAGAGATGCATGATGAAGGGATTGTGCTCTGTGCAGATATCTGCAATACATCAGATTCGTTCGGCATAAAGAAAGAGAGCAGTATAACCTGGATAAACCTTCTTGAGGTATTCGGGATCGATCCGCAAAAAGCTGAAAAGAGGGTGGAGGGCCTGGCATCGCTCACGCGGGAGGCCGAAAAATATGGACTGACTTCTTTCCCTGTTCCCCATTCAGTCTATTCAGTGTCGCTTCCTCTGCTCCGCTTGCTGAAAGAAAAAAGCAGCTCCAACAGGGTTACATCGGTCCATTTCATGGAAACGGAAGGGGAAACGGAGTTAATCGAAAAACGCGGAGGCCCGCTTATGGAGGCTTACATCGAATCAGGATGGCTGGTGTCTCAACCCGAAACTGCAGCAAGCCATTCATCCGCTGTGCTGGATGAGATAACCCCATCAGGAAATCTTATACTGGTCCATAATACTTATGCAGGCCGTGAGACCATCAGAGCCGTGATGAATCGCAGAAATCTCTACTGGTGTCTTTGTCCGGGCTCAAATATGTATATTGAGAATGCCTTACCCCCCCTTTCCCTCTTTCTTGAAGAAGGATGTGATATTGTCATAGGCACCGACAGCCTGGCCTCAAACAGAAGGTTAAGCATTCTTGAAGAGATGCGTATTCTGCAGAATCATTCCCCTTCAGTTTCCCTTGAGGAGATTGTAAGGTGGGCAACGATTAACGGGGCCAGGGCGCTCGGAGAAGAGGAGGCTTTCGGGAAGATCGGACCGGGCATGAGACCGGGACTTATCCTTCTGCGCAACATCGATCTTCTGAATATGAAGATTACGGAAGAGAGCCGTGCAAAAAGGCTCATTTAGCCGTTAACCAGTTCATACTTCTTTCCGGTTGATATTTATGCTATTTTTGCCAAAATCTTTGGAACGGAGATGTCCACTTTTCTGTTTGATAAAATAATATTTGGCCCCGTTAATAGCAGAAGACTGGGGAAATCACTGGGTATCAACCTGCTTCCGGCATCAAGAAAGGTATGCAACTTTAACTGCATATATTGTGAATGCGGATGGACACACAATGTCACAGATCCCGGCAGATACCTGCCTTCACGGGAGGAAGTACGCAGTGCACTGGATAAAAAGCTTCTGATGATGAAGAGCATGAATGATCCTCCCGATACAATAACATTTGCAGGCAACGGGGAGCCTACTCTTCATCCTTCTTTCCCTGAAATAATTGATGATACTATTGAGCTTCGTGATAAATATTTTCCCGGTGTAAAGATTGCTGTTCTGTCAAATTCCTCAACAATTACCATTCCCGGAATCAAAGAAGCACTCCTGAAGGTTGATATGAATATTCTGAAGCTCGACTCCGGCTTTGACCTCACGGTAAGGATCCATAATCAGCCAAGGGTAAACATAAAGGTAACGGAACTGATTGAGAACCTCAAAAAGTTCAACGGCCGTCTGATAATTCAGACTCTTTTTCTCAGGGGCCTGTACAACGGAAGGATCATAGACAACACAACACCTGACGAGATTGAAGCATGGCTCAGGGCCATTGAGATCATTAAGCCCTCGGAGGTGATGGTCTATACAATCTCAAGGGATACCCCCGACGGCAACAGCCTGCACAGGATCCCGGCCACCGAACTGGAAGAGATCGCCGCAATGGTAAGAAAGCTTGGGATCGTAACACGCGTATCTTCCTGACATTGGATAAAACATTCAATATACTCTTCTCTCCGCTTGAATGGGGTCTCGGCCACGCAGGGCGTCTGATCCCGCTGATAGCAAGGCTCCGTGAGAGGGGACACAATATTTTCATAGCTGCAGGACCGTTTCACACAGATTTTTTCAAAAGTGAATCATGCGATGCGCTCTACATAAATTTCCCCGGCTTCAGGCCGGTATATTCAGGATTCCTTCCCCAATACCTGATGATCATATTGCAACTGCCTCTTCTTGTTTTCCATACAATAAGGGATAATTTGCGTCTCAGGAAAATCATCGACAGATATGGGATCGATCTGGTTATAAGCGATAACAGGTTCGGGCTGTGGAACAGCAGTGTAAAGAGCGTTTATATCACTCATCAGCTGCTCATACCCTTCCCCCGGTATTTAAGGTTCCTCGAGCCCGCCGGCGCCGCCCTGCACAGGATCATAATCAGGAAGTATAACTTTTGCTTCATACCCGACCTCCCCGGAGATAACGGTCTTGCAGGAAAACTTGCACATGGCACCAGACTGCCCGGGAATGTAGTTTATACAGGAATATTGTCAAGGTTCGCAGATGCTGACAGTAGCGAACTCCAGGATAATAATTCATTCGTTCATAATACCGTTATTCTGTCGGGACCTGAACCACAGAAGGGGATCTTGAGAAAGAAGGTGACAGAAATACTGAAGAATTCCGGCATTGCAACTGTTGTGCTCGAGGGGAGGCCGGATGAAGACCTGAAAACGGAAGTATCAGGTAATCTGATCTTTCATTCACACCTTGCGTCCCGGGAGATGAGCTTTATCATAAGAAGCAGCAAATCAATAATATGCAGGCCAGGTTATACAACCATTATGGAGCTGATAAGTCTTGGATGCACCGCCCTGCTGATCCCCACCCCGGGACAGACCGAACAGGAATATCTTGCCGGCTGGCTCTCTTCCGGAGGGTGGTTCAGCACCATCAACCAGAGAAATATAAGGGAGAGACTGCCTCTGCGTGAAAACCGAAGGGTGACTGATCAGGATATTAACGGAATGAGCAGGGAGCTTCTCGGCAGGGCCCTGGAAAAGATCTTAAAAGAATAGCAGCATTAACGTTGTCAGAACGGCAAGTCCGGCAGCAAATCCCGTCCATACCTGGGCCGGACTATGAGCCCTGAGCTTAAGTCTCGAAGATAATATCAAACCGGCTGCGAGAATAACTGCAATTAAATACCATGTAAGCGCCGTGTACATCTTGATCGAAAGAACAAAAACCAGCGCTGTCAGCGCTCCTGCAGCGACTGAATGAACGGAGATCTTCCACCAGAAATTGATAATTGTTACTATCAGCACCAGTAATGAGGAGGAAATGAAGAATGACTTAAAGAAAACAGGGATCTGGAACCTGGAAATAACGATCGATGTTACCGAATATAGAAGTGTTATGGCGATTAACGGAATAATTCTCTCCCTCCTCTCTTCCATCTCATAGGAGCTGATTATATTACGGAACCGGAAGAATGGTATCAATATAAGAGGTATAACCACATTATTGATGAGAACCACGGTAAAAAGGATCTTTTTTACAGGCATCGGCAGGTAGCCCAGCAGGGTAGGTGCCGAGAAGATGATCAGCATGCCGTAGAGGGGCATGAGGAGAGGGTGGAAAAGTACTGACATCACTTTTGCCATAGTGTGGTTGATATCTGTTTCCGGTTCTGATGTCATTATATCTCTTTTCTTAATCTTGCTACAGGAATATTCAACTGTTCCCTGTACTTGGCGACGGTGCGACGCGCTATCAGGTACCCCTTTTCCTGCAGTATCTCTGTAAGCCTTTCGTCCGTTAATGGTCTTCTTTTCTCTTCATTGTCGATACACTCCCTCAGTATCTTCTTGATCTCCCTTGTCGAGACCTCCTCGCCGCTGTCTGTCTGCAGGCCTTCCGAGAAGAAGTATTTCAGGGGCATGATCCCGAAATGTGTCTGTATATATTTGCTGTTTGCCACCCTCGATACTGTCGATATGTCAAGGCCGGTCATCTCTGCCACATCCTTGAGTATCATGGGTCTCAGCTTTGTCTCATCACCCTCTGCAAAATAATCCTTCTGATACTCAAGTATTGCATTCATAGTCAGCAAAAGGGTGTTCTGCCTCTGTTTAATAGCATCGATGAACCATCTGGCAGAATCCATCTTCTGTTTTACAAAGAGCAGGGCATCTTTCATATCTTTTTTCTGGTTCCTGTTCCTGCTGTAAGACTGAAGCATCTCGTTGTACGAATAATTGAGCCTCAGATCGGGCAGGTTGCGTGAATTAAGGTGCAGGTCAAAACCCTCCTCATTCAGCTCCAGGATGAAATCGGGAATTATTGTCTGGGCACTCCTGGTGAATGAATCGCTGTAATCGCTTCCGGGTTTGGGATTCAGCCTGAGTATCTCATCAATGGCTGATTTAAGATCGTTCTCAGTAATTCCCATCCTCCCTGTTATCTTGTCATAGTGCCTTTTGCTGAACTCCTCGAAATATGATTCAAGTATCACAGTGGCTGTTTTGACACTTTCCTGGGTCTGGTCTTTTCTTGATATCTGAATGAGAAGGGTTTCCCTGAGGTTGCGTGCACCCACACCGGGCGGGTCAAGATCCTGTATAACAGCAAGCACCTCTTCAAGTTCCTCCCCGGTGGCTTCAATATTCTGGAGAAAGGCCAGATCATCAACAATGTTCTCCGGCTCTCTCCTGAGGTATCCGTCCTCGTCAATATTACCAAGAATATATTCTCCCAGCATTTTCTGCTTCCCGGTCAGGTCCCTCAGATCAAACTGCGATTTGAGATATTCATGGAACGATGATCCTACAGAAAAGGGTATTTCTGCTCTTTTCTCATCATCCTTGCTGTAATTTCCTGCCTGGAGACGGTAATCCGGGATATCGTCATCATCAATATAATCGTCGAGGGTAAACTCATCCTGATCCTTGTCATTCTCATCAAACTGCTCCTCTTCCTGCTCCTCATTCTGCATTTCCTCCTCCTCAACACCCTCCTCGAGGGCGGGATTCTCTTCAAGCTCCTTCTTGATGCGCTGTTCGATCTGCATTGTGGGCACCTCCAGCAGCTTAATCATCTGTATCTGCTGGGGTGAAAGCTTTTGAATCAGTTTCTGCTGTAACCTCTGCTTTAACATTCTGTATTCTTTAATAATAATGCAGGATCAGTTTGTCAATATTCGGCATTTTTTGGTGTCCTCGGGAAAGGTATTACATCCCTGATATTAGCCATACCGGTCACAAACAGAACAAATCTCTCGAAACCGAGACCGAAACCGCTGTGCGGGGCTGTTCCGAACTTCCTTGTCTCAAGGTACCACCAGAGGTCCTTTTCCGGAAGGCCAAGCTCCCTGATCCTTCCAAGCAGTCTGTCGTAAACCTCTTCCCTCTGCGAACCCCCGATTATTTCACCTATGCCGGGGAAAAGGACATCCATTGCCCTTACTGTCCTGCCGTCGTCATTCTGCTTCATGTAGAACGCCTTTATATCCCTGGGATAATCGGTGATTATGACAGGCTTTTTATAATGTTCCTCCACAAGATATCTTTCATGCTCCGCCTGAAGATCGCGCCCCCATCCCACGGGGAATTCCCATTTCCTGCCTGAGGCTGTCAGATTATCAACGGCCTGGGTATAGGTAATCCTTACGAATTCATTCCCGATAACAAACTTCAGCCTTTCAAGGAGGCCCGGATTGACATTTTTATCGAGAAACTCAAGGTCTTCACTGCAATGCTCCAGGGCAAACCTTATAAGGTATTTGACAAAATCCTCGGCAAGATCCATGTTGTCGCGGATATCATAGAATGCCATTTCCGGTTCAATCATCCAGAATTCAGCCAGGTGACGAGGTGTATTGGAATTCTCCGCCCTGAAGGTCGGCCCGAAAGTATATATCTCTCCCAGCGCAAGAGCACCAAGCTCACCTTCGAGCTGTCCGGAAACGGTAAGGTTGGTCTCCTTGCCGAAAAAGTCGTTCCGGAAATCAATACTCCCGTCCTCATTAACCGGCATATTCTTCAGGTCAAGGGTCGTAACATGAAACATCTCACCCGCTCCTTCACAGTCGCTGCCGGTAATGATTGGCGTATGAAGGTAATAGAATCCCTTGTCGTTAAAATACTTATGTACGGCAAAAGCAAGATAGTGCCTTATCCTGAAGACAGCTCCGAAGGTGTTGGTCCTGAATCTCAGGTGAGCTATCTCTCTCAGGAACTCCATTGAGTGTCCCTTCTTCTGAAGCGGGTATGCATTCGGATCACTCCGTCCGTATATCTCTATCTCCCTGGCACTTATCTCAACACTCTGTCCCTGCCCCTGCGACTCTACAAGTATTCCTCTTACTCCTATGCTTGCCCCTGTCGTAATATCCCTTAGAAGAGTCTCATCAAATAAAGTTGCATCAGCAACAATCTGAATATTATTTATAGTCGACCCGTCATTAAGAGCGATGAACACGATATTTTTATTTCCCCTCTTGGTGCGAACCCATCCCTTAACCAGAACCTCACTCCCACTAAAGGGCGAGGCCAGCAGTGTCTTAATTTTTGTTCTCTTCATTATTCCCCTGAAAAAGCATTTAAGATCATCCCGCAAAAATAATAAAATTGTCAGCGGCAAAGATCCATTGTTCAGAATTTGCATCTGATTTCATGTTTCAATAACCTGATTATGCAGTTTTTATTACATCATGGCACTGTTTTTGCTGATTATACCACTCTTTTTCAGTTTATTTGGCTGAAACAATAATTTTTTCAGGCAATTTCAGTTATTAATATGGCAACTGAAAGCCTGAAATAATGGTTTGTTAATTGAGAATTTCTGAATAACTTTGAATAAAACTGAAAACTAATCTGGCTATGGAAGAACAAAGCAAAGTGATAGTCGTTCCATGGGATTTCACAACCGTGGCTGCACATGCTCTTGCACATGCTGCTAAGATAGGGCGTATGATAAGAAACGACCTGTGCCTTCTGCATATCGTCGACCAATCGGTCAAGACACACATAGAGCGTGAAAAAAAGGCAGCTCTCAATCATCTGGCAGATGAAAACAGCAGAAAATACAATATACCGGTCACATCAGCTGTGGTAAGGGGCACTATTTTCACATCCATAGCCGAGTTTGTCAACAACAGCAATGCCAGCCTGGTAGTTATGGGCACCCATGGCATGAAGGGTATGCAGAAGCTGACGGGCAGCTGGGCTCTCAAGGTGATTGTTAAATCAAAGGTTCCTTTTATTGTGGTCCAGGATGCTCCTCTCGACCAGGAGAGATATCATAACATTGTGTTCCCTGTCGATTTCAAGGTCGAAAGCAAGGAAAAAATGGGAATGGCCATCTTTATGGGTAAATATTTTGACTCAAAGATTCATGTCATTAAACAGAAGGTCACCGACAGGAGTCTTCTGAAGCAGGTAAACATAAATCTGAATTTTGCAATTAAATATCTGACTCAGAATAATATAGAGTATCAGATCCACGAACTCCCCAAAGGCGCATTTGCAAAACAGACCATAGATTTCGCCCAGAAGATAAGGGCCGACCTCATACTTGTAATGACAACCAAGAATATCACTGTAGCGGACTATATGATAGGGGCCTCGGAACAGTACATGATAGCCAACAGCTCAAAAATTCCGGTATGCTGCGTCAATCCGCGAGCTTCATTTGCGAAGGTGGGACAATTTATGTTTGGCGGATAGGATCCTCCTTTTTCCTTCCCGGGGGTATCAGATAAGTAGCCATAACAGCTGCGGCAAGGGCTATGAAAAAAGTGGTCAGCCTGGCCGGGATACCCTTTACGGTATATGCCGAGGTAATGACCGAAAGTGTGATGCTGTCGTACATCCCGTCCGATACACGCCTGATCGCATTTTCAAACTTCGTGGAATTAACAAACCTGTCACCTTCAATATCTTTAAAGAGACCTCTCTCATTTTCACTGATGACTCCCTGATTAACAAGGAATTCTGTTTTGGCCGGTGTAACCCTGTAATGCTGTTCAAATCCTCCGCTGCTCCATAATATAGTGAATAACAGGCCGGTAATTATTGTTGTGAGTGCAGCTCTGCCATGAAACCTGTTCCAGAAAAGTGTGAAAAGGATCACCACTGAAAAGGTGCATCCTATACCTGCCCAAACATAACTTACGAGTGTAAATATCAGCTTCGATGGTGAGAGGTACGATAATCCGAGGGCAATAACAGCCAGTAGTGCGGTAGTTATCCTGTGCCTCCGGAGCGACTTGAGCTTCTCCTTCTGAAGGCTTTCCGAAAGCTCTGTCGCAGAGAGGATAAGGAGAGAATCAGCCGTCGAGATCATTGCCGCAATGGCTCCCGTTATCAGTATTGCAGCTATTACGGGAGGGAAAAGCTTCAGTATCACGCTGGGCATCACATACTCCGGATCGCTTAATCCCGCCGGACCAAAGATTGCTATCCCTATCCAACCCAGCATAAGGGCCCCGATATACGCGATGATAGTCCAGGCAATACCTATATTGCGTGCCTTGCCGGCCTGCCTGGAATCCCTGATGGCCATGAACCTCATGCTGAGCTGGGGCTGGCCTCCCAGGTATCCGAAGAACCAGCTGAATCCGCCCGCTATTATTACTCCCGCCCCGAAACCTTTAACAGTGCCCGTAAGAGATGTGTAGGTGTCCCCTGATTTTGTCAGTGCTTCAGCTATACCTACGGCAAAGGTGCCGGGTTCATTCATAATATATATTATCCCTACAATCGGCCCTACTATAAGAGTGATTATCATCACTATAGCCTGTATAACATCGGTATAGACCACGCTTCTGAAACCTCCGTAAATGGTATAGGGTACTATAACTGCCGCGGTTATAAGGACTCCCGTGCCCGGTTTCAGTCCGAAGAGGGTGTGCAGGGTTTTTCCTCCTCCGAGGAACTGGGCGCCGACATAGAAAAAGAAAAAGAAGACTATTGCGAAGCTGCTTACCAGCCTGAGTATTCTACCCGTTTCTCCGTGTTTGGCAGAAATATATTCCGTGAAGGTTGTAACGTTGTATTTCTCAGCCTCATCCCTGAGCCGCCATGCCAGAAGAGCCCATGCCGTTATTATTCCTGCCACACAACCCAGCGCGGTCCATATCTCTGTCAGGCCCATCGCATACGCGGCACCCGGAAGGCCCAGCAAGGCCCACGACGATTCCCCCGTTGCCCTTTCAGATAGGGCTGCAACCCAGCCGGGCAATTGTCTGCCGGCTATCGAATAATCGCTTCCCGATTTTACCTTTCTCCCCTGGTAAATCCCCCAGAAGATCAGAAGCGACAGGTACACGATCATCACCAATATGATCTGGAGCTGGTTCTCCATGATATAACGACTTCTGCTATTTGTTCAGGCCTTTACGGGATTCATCCATACAAGCTGGTTTTCAATATTTTTACTCAGCTGGTATTTTCTGATATGCGGAGCAAGGGACTCCCCGAGAATCTCAATTTTGTTCAGATCGGCGGTTCCCATATTGGTCTGGGCACAATAATTAAGATATCCTACTTTTGCGAAATCTATTCCCATAAGCTCTACACCCACCCTGTCAGCCGCGAGCCAGTCAGTACCTGCAATACAGATCCTGTGGTCGACCGGCGTACCGTTATTGGGGCCATTGCCTTCCATCCCGTCAAACCCGTCTATCACTGCAAGGTGCGGGTGCAGCTGCCTGGCCAGCACATAAAGGTTATAGTTAATGGCCCGGAACCCGCTGCCGTGCACAATGGATTTGTCATTCACGGTACCCGGTTTGCGGCCCGATCCGAATGCAAACCCGAGGTCCTTGACAGGGGCTCCCACAACAATATTCTTCAGCGAGAGAGTGGCTACAACCCTGTCGTGGGTCTTCATCCTCGCAACAGAGACCAGATATGAGTTGCGGTCAAGAAGCATGGATGACATCCTTACGGGGTGAGGCCTGAAATCCTTCTCGTCAAACACATGAACTATCTCAATCTTCTGCTGGTCGAGATCAATAAGTCTCACACCATACTTCTCAGCTAAACTTATGTATCCAAAATTGCTGTAGCCGTCTGATGTTGCCCCTGAAGCTGCCGACTCTGCTATTACAGCATTCTTAAGCTTTTTAATTGATTTAAGGAATTCAAGGACACCTTCCAGTGTCTCTGCATGTGTTGAAGCCAGCTGAATGGTTGTCGATACATTATTGGGCTTCAGCACAACCAGCTTGTTTCCTATCGCCTCTCTGATCTCCTTCGAGAAAAACTGAAGGGAGCGGAAAGCCAGGTCAGCCCTGTCGCCTCCGTAAGTGAGGGCAACACGTGATGGAATGGGGGGCAGCGGCCCCTCAGTGACCAGCGCGCTCAGAGGACTGGTGTATGCAAACGCTATTCCTCCCAGAAGGGATGTTCTTAAAAAATCACGACGGTTAAAGGAACTCATAATATAAGTTTTAAAGATTATCAGTTATGAATCATAAAACATGCTAAATACTTAAAATACAATTATATGAATTCACGTACTCACCCCCTTCCTTCACTCCGTTCAGGTCTTCCCCCTCTCTGCTTCGCAACGAGGGGGAAAACAACTGATATACATAAATATACTTTCCCCCTTCTTTATGACATAGGGGGCAGGGGGATGAGTACATGCTATGTGGAAACATTGTTTAAATCTTATACTGCCGATTCCGGATATTCAATTCAGTTTAAATGGTTGCACATAAAAATACCATATTTTTTTAATTTTTTGCGCTCTTTGCAGATAATGTGCCAAACCCCTATCTTTGGAAGCGCCGCGGAAAAAATAAAAACCCATAATGTCAATTGTAGTACAGGGAGTTACGAAATATTACGGTGAGCAGAAGGCCCTCGACAATGTCTCTTTCGTTGTTGAGACGGGGAAGATTGCCGGTTTTATTGGTCCCAACGGCGCCGGCAAGTCCACCATGATGAAGATCATAACGGGCTTCCTGCCAGCCTCGTCGGGCTCGGTTCTTGTAAATGGCATCGATGCAGCCACATCCGGAACGGAGATAAGGAAACTGATCGGTTACCTCCCTGAGAACAACCCCCTTTATCCTGAGATGTATGTGAGGGAATATCTCAGTTTTGTGGCTTCCTTTTATAAAACGGAGCTCCCCCGGAAAGAGGCAGTCGACAGAATAATTGATATCACAGGACTGGCTCCGGAACAGAACAAAAAGATCGGCTCCCTCTCAAAGGGATACCGACAGAGGGTGGGACTTGCCCAGGCACTAATCCATAATCCTCAGGTACTGATACTTGACGAAGCTACAACAGGCCTCGATCCAAACCAGATAGTTGAGATCCGTAACCTTATAAGGGAAGCAGGGAGGGAAAAGACCATCATCCTTTCAACACATATCATGCAGGAGGTCGAGGCAATATGCGACAGGGTTATAATAATCGACAAAGGTGTGATTGCAGCCGACGAGGAGAAGGAGATCATTTACTCAAAGATAAGCAGGCACGGACAGACAGTACAGGTGGAATTCGATAAGCCCGTTGACGTCCGGAGCCTGACTTCCATTCCGGGTGTTACGGCCGCAAGCCGGCTGAAAGGCAACTCATGGCTGATTGAGGCTGATGCCGAAGATGATATACGTCCCGGTCTTTTTGCTTTTGCCGTCAATAATGATCTCACCGTACTGTCGCTTCAGAAGAGGGAAAGTAATCTCGAAGAGGTCTTCAGGCATCTTACACAATCCTAGATCTTTTGTTTTATTGATTTTTTTTATTTCTTTTGCATCAGTAATTCTGGTGGAAAGATTTGTTCTGATTGCAACCACAGGAAAAAATGCTAAAACAGTAAAATTCCCGTTTCATCAGTCAACCAAGCTTCCCATCTTTTGTTTAACCACAAAATGTTATTATATGGGATATATGTTCACTTCCGAATCTGTTTCAGAGGGCCATCCCGATAAGATTGCCGATCAGATATCAGATGCACTTCTTGATGAATTTCTTCGCTGGGATCCTGAATCGAAGGTAGCCTGCGAGACTTTTGTAACCACCGGCCTTGTGATATGCGGCGGTGAGGTACGCACCGAAGGATGGGTTGATGTACAGGAGACGGCCCGAAGGGTGATAAGGGACATAGGTTATACCAGGGCGGAATATCGCTTCGACAGCGACTCATGCGGTGTGATCTCAACCATCCACGAACAGTCGACAGATATACGTCAGGGAGTGGTGAGGGAAAAACCTGAAGACCAGGGAGCAGGCGACCAGGGAATGATGTTCGGCTATGCATGCCGTGAGATGGATAACTACATGCCTCTCAGCATTGAACTGGCGCACAACATACTACAGGAACTTGCTGCAATACGCCGGGGAGGAAAACAGATGAGATACCTGAGGCCCGACAGCAAGTCGCAGGTTACAATAGAGTACGACGATAATAACAAACCGCTCTGCATCAATACCATTGTGGTGAGCACCCAGCATGATGACTTCATTCTGCCTGCAAACGGATCTGAGAAAGCTGTTAAGAAAGCCGAAAGGGAGATGCAGAAGAAGATCACTGAGGATATCAGTAACATCCTTATTCCCAGGGTTAAAAGGGGCCTTCCGGCAAGGATACGTAAGCTTTTTACCGACGACATGAAGCTTCTCGTCAATCCCACCGGCAAGTTTGTCATAGGTGGCCCTCACGGCGATACCGGCCTCACCGGACGTAAGATCATTGTCGACACTTATGGCGGCCATGGCGCTCACGGTGGAGGAGCCTTCTCAGGGAAAGACTCATCAAAGGTCGACAGATCAGCAGCTTACGCCGCACGTCACATTGCAAAAAACCTCGTGGCGGCAGGAGTGTGCGACCAGGCCCTGATACAGGTGGCCTATGCCATTGGAGTGGCCCGGCCGGTTGGTTTGTTTATCAATACATTCGGAACATCAAAAGTTAAGGATAATAACGGCAGATTGATTAACGACAGCGAGATAGCCGAAAAGATCGATAAGCTTATTGACCTTCGGCCATATGCGATAGTAGAGAGATTCGGCCTTAAGAACCCGGTATTCCTTCCGACAGCCTCTTACGGACATTTCGGGAGAGATCCCTTCACGGCCGGGGTTGAGGTGTACTATGAGGTTGCGGGCAGCAAACCCAGAATCCTGAATAATTTTAACGGGAAAAAGGCCTGGATCAAAAAAGTGGAATTCTTTGCCTGGGAGAAGCTTGACTATGTTGACAGGATAAGGGAGGTGTTTGGGTTGTAATCAGTTAGCCCCCCTTCCAGGGGGGTTGGGGGGTGTGTTCCCATAGAAACAGGGATAATTGAAAATGTTGAGAAGCTAGAATGATGCCCTGACAATTCTGGCAATATTATCCGATCGCCCAAGGGTGTAATAGTGTATCCCCGGAACACCCTCCTTAATCAGTTCCTTCGACTGCATGATTCCCCATTCGATCCCGGCTTCGCGTGCCTCCTCATCAGTTTTGCATTTCTTCAGTTCCGACACCAGTTCGTTGGGCACTTCAATATGAAAGGTCTGGGGAAGAAGGTTGATGTCGTTAAGCGCGGAAATGGGTTTCATACCTGCTATTATCGGCACATTGATCCCGAATTTCCGGCACTCATCCCTGAAACGAAAGAACCTGGAATTGTTGAAAAACATCTGGGTCACAATATAGCTGGCGCCGGTATCAACCTTAAGCTTCAGGTTTTCCATATCACTCTGGCGGTTTGGAGCCTCAAAATGCTTTTCCGGATAACCTGCCACCCCTATACAGAAATTGGTCGGAGAGGTGCCGATAAGCGAATCTTCGAGGTACTTGCCGTTGTTCATATTAACAATCTGCTGTACCAGCTCATAAGTATGTGTATGACCGTTCTTCTCGGGGATAAATGTCCTGAATCCTTTCTGAGGATCGCCCCTGAGCGCAAGCACATCATCTATCCCAAGAAAGTTCATCTCAATAAGGACATTCTCCGTCTCCTCCTTTGTGAATCCTCCGCATAATATATGAGGGACGACCGGTATGTTGTATTTATACCTCACCGCTGCAGCCAGTGCAATTGTTCCCGGTCTTTTTCTTACAACCTTTCTTTCAAGCAGTCCGTCGGGACGCTCGACATAGATTGTCTCATTCCGGTGCGAGGTGAAGTTGATATAGGCAGGATCGAACTCTATCAGGCGATCGATGGTCGCATATACTCTCTCAATACTGTGCCCTTTAAGCGGTGGAAGCAATTCAAATGTAAAAAGCGGTCCTCTTGCAGTTTTAATCTTATCAATAACACTCATACAATATAATGATCATAAATTGGGGGCAAGCCATCTTGCCGCCTCTTCAGCACTCATCCCTTTTCTCGTTGCATAATCAGCCAGCTGATCCCGGCCTATCTTACCTATATTGAAATATGACGAACCGGGGTGCGCTAATATATAAGCGCAAACCGATGCAGGCGGTCTCATTGCATAATTCTCCGTCAGTCCCGCCCCTGTCAGCCTCTCTGCATCGAGGAGGTCAAATATAACACGTTTTTCGGTATGATCGGGACAGGCAGGATAGCCCGGTGCAGGCCTTATACCCCTGTATTTTAATTTGAACATATCTTCCGGTGAGAGATCCTCGCCTGGAGCATATCCCCAGTAATCCCTTCTTACTTTTTCATGCAGCAGTTCCGCGGCTGCCTCTGCCATGCGGTCGCTCAGCATCCTGATCATGATGACGGCATAATCATCATCGCTGTACTCAGCCAGGGCTTCATTATCAATCGCGGCGGTGACCACGAAAGCGCCTATATAATCGATTAATCCTGCAGTTTCCGGTGCAATATAATCTGCCAGGCAAAGATTGGGAACCCCTGTCTCTTTCCGCTCCTGGTTCCTGAGGAATCTGAAGATTCTCTTCACCGCGCTGCCGTCTTCAGTCAGAACCTTTACATCATCTCCATCAGATACGGATGGGTATATTCCAAATACTCCGTTAGCCTTCACTATTTTTTTGCTGCTGATGATCTGAAGATAATTCAATGCATCATCATACAATTTCCTTGCTTCTTCTCCCTTGACCGGGTCATCAAAAATTGCAGGATACTTGCCTGCCAGTTTCCAGCCGTGAAAGAAAAATGTCCAGTCAATATACCTGTAAAGTTCTTCATTATCAAACTCTTCTATAATGTGCAGGCCGGGTCTCCCCGGTTTGTCGGGCACATAGCTCTTCCAGTCGGTCACGAACCTGTTTGCTCTTGCCTGGCCCAGGGGCAATATCTCCCGGGCTGCCTGTCGGGCAATATGTTCTTCTCTGATCCTGAAGTATTTATTTCTTACCTCTTCAGAAAAATTATCTCTGTTCCCCTGGATCAGCGATGAAAGGACACCTGCGGCCCGTGAAGCATCCCTTACATGAATCACGGTTTGCGAATATGCCGGGGCTATCTTCACTGCGGCATGCACTTCGGATGTGGTTGCTCCTCCGATCAGGAGGGGTATCTTCACCTGCCGCCTCTCCATCTCGGAGGCGACATGGACCATCTCCTCGAGGGAGGGTGTTATAAGCCCGCTCAGTCCTATAACATCGGCCTTTGTGTCAAGCGCAGTATCGATAATCTTATCGGCAGGGACCATAACACCAAGATCATCAATATCATAGTTATTGCAAGAAAGGACCACCCCGACAATATTCTTTCCTATATCATGCACATCGCCCTTCACCGTTGCCAGGACCACCCTGCCGGCACTCTGCCTTCCTTCTCCTTTACTCTCCTTTTCAATATAGGGAGCCAGAACGGCCACGGCCTTCTTCATGACCCTGGCACTCTTCACTACCTGCGGAAGGAACATCTTTCCTGATCCGAACAGATCACCCACTTCATTCATTCCTCCCATCAGCGGACCTTCAATAAGCTCAATGGCACGTCCGAAAAGATGCCGGGCCTCCTCAACATCCTCCTCAATATGCGCATCAAGGCCCCTGACAAGTGCATGCCTGATCCTCTCCACAACGGACAAAGAACGCCATTCATCGGCTTTCTCCTCCTTCTTCCCCTCACTTTTCAGGTTCTCGGCATATCTAATGAGCCTCTCGGTCGCATCTTTCCTTCTGTTCAGGATCACATCCTCTGTCAGCTTAAGTAGCTCCGGTTCAATCTCGCTATAGACCTGCAGCATGCCCGGATTAACAATGGCCATGTCGAGGCCGGCCCTTATGGCGTGATACAGGAAGACCGAATGCATGGCCTCACGCACCCTGTCGATACCCCTGAAGGAGAATGAAAGGTTGCTTATCCCTCCGCTGACCTTTGCATGGGGAAGGTTCTTTTTTATCCATTCAACAGCTTTTATAAAGCTTACGGCATAATTATTATGCTCCTCCATGCCGGTTGCGACAGCCAGCACATTGGGATCAAATATTATATCCTCGGGCGGGAAGCCTGCCTTATCAGTAAGGAGCCTGTAAGATCTCTCAGCAACCTTTATCTTTTTTTCAAATGTATCGGCCTGACCCTCCGCATCAAACAGCATCACTACGGTCGAAGCTCCGTATTTTCTTATTTTTCGCGCGTGATCGATAAAAATCTCCTCCCCCTCCTTCAGGCTTATCGAGTTTACCACCGACTTACCCTGGATGCATTTCAGTGCCGCCTCTATCACTTTCCACCGTGACGAGTCTATCATCAGTGGCAGTTTTGCAATATCGGGCTCAGACATTATCAGGTTGACGAATCTGACCATAGCCTTTTCGGAGTCGAGCATTGCCTCATCCATGCATATATCTATCAGCTGGGCTCCTCCCTCAACCTGGTTTCTGGCGATGGAAAGTGCCTCATCGTATTTCTCCTCCCTTATGAGGCGGGCAAACTTAAGTGATCCCGACACATTGGTGCGCTCCCCGATATTCACGAAATTGGTCTCCGGGGTGATCGTCAGTGGTTCGAGTCCGCTGAACCTGGTGAAGCGTGGCAGTTCCGGTCTCTTCCGTGGTCCGTATTTCTTTGTCGCTCCGGCTATCTTTCTTATATGGTCGGGTGTTGTGCCACAGCACCCTCCAATGATGTTGACCCATCCCTCTCTCATGAAATCCTCCGCCACCGAAGCCATGTATTCCGGCGACTGGTCATATTCACCCAGCTGATTCGGCAGTCCGGCGTTGGGATGGACAGAGACGAGGAACCCTGTCTTTGCGGAGAGCTCCTCCACGAATGGCCTCAGCTGTTCTGCCCCGAGTGCACAGTTAAGTCCGATACTGAAGAGCGGGAAATGGGATACTGAAATCAGAAATGCTTCAAGGGTCTGGCCGGTGAGGGTCCTGCCGCTGGCATCGGTTATTGTACCGGAGACCATCACCGGAAGCTCCGATCGCCGCTCCTCAAAGAGGCTCGCCAGGGCAAATAGGGCCGCCTTGCAGTTCAGCACGTCAAACACCGTTTCAACCATCAGTATATCAACTCCTCCGTCAACAAGCCCCCTTGCCTGTTCGTGATAGGCAGAAACAAGCTCATCAAAGGAGACTGCTCTGGCACCCGGGTCATTAACGTCCGATGACATTGAGGCAGTGCGGTTGGTGGGCCCCAGGGTCCCTGCAACGAAATGATCCCCTCCGGCTCCTGACCCTTCAAACTCTCTTACCGCCTTAACGGCAATCCTCGCAGCCTCCAGATTGATCTCATAAACCATACCTTCCAGGCCGTAATCAGCCATCGATATGGCATTGGCATTGAATGTATTGGTAGTGATTATGTCCGCTCCTGCCTCCAGATACTCCCTGTGGATCATCTTTATTATATCCGGCCTGATAACCGATAGAAGATCATTATTCCCTTTCAGCGGAACGGGGTGATCCCTGAGCCGGTCACCGCGGTAATCCTCCTCCGGAAGCTTATGCTGCTGGATCATCGTGCCCATGGCCCCGTCGAGGATCAGTATGCGCTGTCTTAAAAGAGTATCAGGAATATTTTTCATTGCCGGTGCTTATTTTTATCATCTCCCGCTTTACCGGGATTAGGTTTTGGCACCGTTCTCCGATATTCTCAGGATTGGTTGCCAGGGTTTCAGTGAGCCTAATCTCTCCGCCCTTCTCAATAAAAATCAAACACCCTTTAAGGAAAGAATATTTGATTTGTGCCTGCAAATGTATGAAAATTTCTGAAACCCCCAAACCCCCTGAAGGGTGCCTGGCAGCCAGTTAAGAATGGGTTGTTTGCCGGCAATCCTTTTTTCTTTACTTTTGCTATATAAACAGATCTCCATGCAGGACAAATTCTACATTTATAACAGCCTCTCACGCACCAAAGAACTATTCCGGCCGCTTCACCCTCCCTTTGCCGGTATGTATGTATGCGGCCCGACGGTTTACAGCGATCCCCACCTTGGCCATGCACGACCTTCGGTAACCTTCGATGTGCTGTACCGTTACCTTACGCATCTGGGTTACAGGGTGAGGTATGTGCGTAATATAACCGATGTGGGGCACCTTGAGAATGACGCTGACGAGGGTGAGGACAAGATACAGAAGAAAGCACGCCTCGAGCATCTTGAGCCGATGGAGGTGGTGCAGAAATATATGAACAGCTTTCACCGATGCATGGAGCAGCTCAATGTTCTGCCTCCTTCGATTGAACCCCGCGCATCAGGACATATCATTGAACAACAGGAGTTTATAAAAAAGATCCTGGAAGAGGGGATGGCATACGAGGTGAACGGATCGGTTTACTTCGATGTGCTTAAATACAATGAGAAGTACACTTACGGAAAGCTCTCCGGGCGTGTTCTCGAAGAGCTTCAGCCGGGCAGCCGCGAGCTGGAGAGGCAGGATGAGAAGAGAAGCATGTTCGACTTCGCCCTGTGGAAAAAAGCGTCACCGGAGCATCTTATGCACTGGCCGTCACCCTGGAGCGAGGGGTTTCCCGGATGGCATCTCGAGTGTTCAGCCATGAGCATCAAGTACCTCGGAGAAGAGTTCGATATACACGGAGGAGGGATGGATCTGCTCTTTCCACATCATGAGTGTGAGATAGCACAGTCGGCTGCCGCCCTGGGAAAAGAATCGGTCAGATACTGGATGCATAACAACATGATCACCATCAGCGGCCAGAAAATGGCGAGGTCACTTGGTAATTTCATCACGCTCGACCAGCTTTTTGCCGGAAATCATCCCCTGCTGGAACAGGCATACGGTCCGATGACCATAAGGTTCTTCATCCTTCAGTCGCACTACCGTAGTGTGGCAGATTTCTCAAACGAGGCGCTTAAATCAGCTGAGAAAGGCCTTCAGAGGCTGATGAAAGCCGTTGAGACGCTTAATAAACTGAAGCCTTCAGACACCTCGACAATTGATGTCGCCTCACTTGAGACAAGATGCTTCGAGGCTATCAACGACGATCTCAATACCCCGGTGCTGCTGTCGCATCTTTTTGATGGTGTCAAATCCATCAACTCGGTGAACGATGGTGGTGAAAAGCTGAATGAGGCGGACCTGAACAATCTTCAGAAGCTTTATGAAAAGTTTGTCTTCGGGATCCTCGGGTTGAAGGATGAGGTAAATGCAGATTATGAGGAGAAGCTTTCATCAGACCTCATGAAGATTATAATCGGTCTCAGGCAGTCAGCAAGGGAAAATAATGACTGGAGCACATCAGACCGGATACGGGAAAAGCTTGGTGATATAGGAATCACGATCAGAGACACCAGAGACGGTGCAGAATGGGAACGTCAGAAATAAATCGCCTATCGCCCATCGCCTCTAATATGCTTCACTCGCCTTATATATCCACCCCCCTCCTCATCGGTTCCATCCCTCTCGGGGGCCGGCACCCGGTCCGTATCCAGTCGATGACCAACACCGATACTCTCAACACCAGGGCCTCTGTGGCACAGTGCATCAGTATAATAGAGGCGGGAGCTGATTTTGTGCGGCTTGCGGCTCAGGGGAGCAGAGAGGCCGCTAACCTGGCCGTAATAAAAAATGAGCTTCGTAAAGCAGGATTCAGTAACCCGCTTATCGCCGATATACATTTCAACCCCACGGCAGCGGAGACAGCGGCAGGCATTGTCGAAAAAATAAGAATAAACCCCGGCAACTATGTCGATAAAAGAGCGCAGTTCGAAAAGGTTGAACTCAATGAAAAGGAGTATAAAGAGGAACTCGAACGTATTCACGCCAGACTTCTTCCTCTCATAGGTATCTGCCGCAGGAACAGTACCGTAATACGTATCGGTATAAATCACGGATCGCTCTCCGACAGGATCATGACACGCTATGGGAACACCCCGCACGGAATGGTAGTATCGGCACTGGAATATACAGACCTTTTTCGTGCCGAAAATTTCAACGATCTGGTTATCTCAATGAAATCGTCAGATACTGTCGTTATGGTCGAGGCCACAAGGCAGCTTGTCTCTGCCATGACTGACAAAGGATTCTCCTATCCTCTTCATCTGGGTGTTACCGAAGCCGGCGAGGGAGAGGACGGCAGGATAAGATCAGCCGCAGGCATCGGAGCACTACTTTACGAAGGGACAGGCGACACCATACGTGTATCGCTCTCAGAGGATCCTGCGAATGAGATCCCTGTTGCGGGAGAGATTCTAAATTCCATTCCCGGAAAGGACGGCAGAATTACGACTCCCACTCCTTACCTGAGCTTCAGGCATAGGGATACTGTATACAGGCCGGTTGTAATAACCTCATATAAAGGAAGATACCTCACTGAAAGCGGGGATCCCTTCCACGGAAGCCTTATTACCTTCAATGCCGGCGACATACCGCCCGTACTCCCCGAAAATGACGGACCCCATATCCTGAATCCTGTTTTCGACGAGGATGATCCCGCTAAACTGGCAATCAGAGCCGCCACAATCCTTGGAAGATATTTCATCCTCCGGCAGGCAGACGGTATCTGTATAACAAACAGGGGAAAGATTGAAGGTGAAAAACTGAGGGAGATAGCCTTTTCCATCCTTCAGGCAACGGAGGCAAGGATAACCAGGAACCGTTACATCTCATGTCCGACATGTGCCCGGACAAAGTTCAATCTTCAGGATGCCGTCAGAAAGGTGAAGGCTGCGACAGGGCATCTTACAGGTCTGAGGATAGCCATTATGGGGTGCATTGTGAATGGTCCGGGTGAAATGGCCGGTTCCGACTACGGATATGTGGGAACATCGGAAGGGAAAGTCCATATTTACAGGGGCATCGTGCCGGTTCTGAAGAATGTTCCGCAGGAGTCGGCGGCAGAGAAGCTGCTGGAGATAATTGAGCAGGATATACGGAGTTAAACCAGCCTGTAATCGAGCTGTTTCTTTTCAAGGTCAGCCTTAACCACCTTTACCATAACCCTGTCGCCCAGAGTGTATTCCCTGCCGGTGGAACGGCCTCTAATGCAGTAATTGTCCTCATCATACTCATAGAAGTCATCGTCGAGCTCCCTTATATGGATCATCCCTTCACACTGATTCTCAATTATCTCAACATAGATGCCCCATTCAGTCACTCCCGAAATGATGCCTTCAAACTTCTTTCCGGTCTTGTCCATCATATACTCAACCTGTTTGTACTTTATCGAAGCCCTCTCGGCTTCCATGGCAAGCCGCTCCATCTTCGAGGAGTGTTCACACTGCTTTTCCAGCTTTTCTGCTTTACCCGGATTTCCGTTCGACAGATAGGCTGAAAGGAGCCTGTGAACCATCATGTCGGGGTATCTTCTTATTGGCGAGGTGAAATGTGTGTAGTGCCTGAAGGCCAATCCGTAGTGTCCGATGTTGATTGTGGAGTAAACAGCCTTGGCCATCGACCTCAGTGCAAGGGTCTCGATCAGGTTCTGCTCTTTCCTGCCTGCTATTTCTTTCATCAGTTTGTTCATAGCTTTTGGCAGTGATGACTTCCCGTCAAGCGGCAGTTTATATCCGAAGCGCCGTATAAAATGGCTGAAGTTGCTTATCTTCTCAGGATCGGGTTTGTCGTGCACGCGGTAGACGAATGTCTTTTCCCGGCGCTCCCTGCCTATATATTCGGCCACCCTCCTGTTGGCAAGAAGCATGAACTCCTCGACCAGCTGGTTTGCCGTCCCCATATCCCGGAACCTTATTCCCAGGGGTCTTCCTTCATCATCCAGATCAAACTCTATTTCGACCTTCTCAAATGAAAAGGCTCCGGTTTCAAACCGCTTCCGGCGCAGTGTCTGAGCCAGCCGGTGAAGGTTAAGAAGCTCCTCCCGCATATCTCCCTCCTGAGTGTCAATCACTCTCTGAGCCTCTCCGTATGAGAATCTTCTGTCTGAGTTGATGATCGTCTTTCCGAACCACTGCGATATCAGCCTTGCATCGTCATTCATTTCAAATACCGCCGAATAGGTGAGCTTGTCCTCGTGAGGATTAAGGGAACAGATATGGTTTGAGAGGCGTTCCGGAAGCATCGGGACAACACGGTCGACCAGATATACTGATGTGGCTCTCTGACGGGCCTCTTCCTCAACAAGTGATCCCTTCCTGACGTAATGGGTAACATCTGCTATATGGACCCCCGCTTCCCAGTTACCGTTTTCAAGCCTCCTCAGTGAGATGGCATCATCGAAATCCTTTGCATCTTCAGGATCGATGGTAAGGGTCGGAACACTCCTGAAATCCCTTCTCGATCTGATATCATCGCCGGTAATCTCTGCCGGTATCTTCTTTGCATCTTCCTCAATCTCCTCTGAGAAATGATATGGCAGCTCGAACTCTGCAAGTATGGCGTGAATCTCCGTTTCATGCAAACCCGGGTCGCCCAGTACGTTAATGATCTCTGCAACAGGATTCTTTGATTTAGGATCCCAGTCGATCACCTTTGCCACCGCTTTCTGTCCCTGCTTTGCCCCGTTAAGCTTTGAAGAGGGGATGAAGAGGTCAAATGGCATATTCCTGTTGTCCGGTATCAAAAAGGCGAAATTCGGCATGATCTCCACGGTCCCTACAAAAGTCGTTTTCCAGCGCTCGATTATCTCAACAACCTCCCCTTCCGGCCTCGATCCTTTCCGCCTGGCATAAAGCCATACCTTTACCTTGTCTCCATGCAAAGCAGTCCTGAGGTTTTTGGCCGTCACAAACACATCATCATCAATCTCATCCGATACGACAAAACCGTACCCCATCCTCGTCAGATCAACGGTACCTGTTATATGGCCCCTGCCCTCTTTTTCCTGTTTCCGCTTATTCGATTTGTGCCCTCCGGACGCCGGAGTCCTGTCAGCAACTGCATGCTTCTCCCGCTGTTTTCCTTTTCGCTTACGTCCCATTTTACGAGTTTTTGCTAAGGTACGAAAAGGAAACATTAATTTTAATACATTTGATAAGTTAAAGGGATGTCATGACAGGTTTAAGATCAATACCATCACATTCGCCGGATGTCGTCACCCGTAAAACGGGCAGTGAGTACATACTGGTACCGGTTATAGATAATATAGCAGATATGGATAATTTCTATACCCTGAACGAAACAGGTGCCTTCATCTGGGAACTGATGGACGGCGAACGAAATGTTAAGGAGATCATCAGGGCTCTGGTTGCAGAATACGATATTGATGACAAAACCGCCAGGGCTGACGTAATTTCCTTTATTACCGAACTTAAGGATTATCTGATCATTAAGTAACATAAACCAACAGAGCCCTCCGGATTAAAACGATACCTGATACCAATGAAAGAATACAACCTTAATATAGCCGGGTATAATATAAGGTTTGAATCTGCCGCTGACGGTCCGGAGCTGGTCCCCTCCGAAAGGTTCAGAAACAGTATCGTCACCAGACCCGATCCTAATCTGCTTATCACGGTCCATTCAGGAGAGTGCAATCTGCCGCGGGGCGCAAGGCGGGTATTCCATGCCCCGCTATTTGAGGAAGAGGAAGGAACACTCATAAGACGGGCCAAAAAATTCTGGAGCGTTTACAAACATCATTCACGTATTTTTATTAAAACAACCTTCCCTTATTCATCGACTAAAAACAAAGGCATTCTGCTGTTATCGCTGACACATATGTGCTGGGATCTGTGGCTGACGGGTGATGTCACCGAAGCTGATCCGATGGAATATCCACTTGATGCTTTAATTTTATACTATCTGACTATTGTTTTCGGCGATATTATGATCCACGCCTCGGGAGTTAACAATGCCGGCAGGGGTTATCTGTTCAGCGGGGTATCGGGGAAGGGTAAAACCACTCTTGCCAGGCTCTGGTTTAAAACAGGCGGCACGGTGATCAACGACGACCGGCTCATAATAAGGAAAAGAGGGGCACGCTATTTTATGTACAATACTCCCGTTTATACCGACGACAAACCAAGGGAGTCTCCCGTGAGTAAAATATTCATTATTGAACATGCCTCCGAAAACAGACAGGTCAGGCTGACGGGTGCGGCAGCGGTGAGCCGGGTAATGGCCAACTGCATCCAGCAGAACTGGGACAGGGAGATAATTGCCCGACTGCTGGGGACAGTATCAATAATGTGTTCCATGGTACCGGTATCACAGCTCTTCTTTAAGCCCGACAGGCGAATAATAGAATATCTGCTGGAGAATGAGTAATCCTGACCCGACAATGATAAGAGAGATCAGCTTCAGTATTCTTTCAGAGGGTAAGAATATAAGGCTGAGGGCAGAGGGTTACAGCATGTATCCTGCCATCAAACCGGGGTCGGTTATACATATTGAACCATATCCGGAAGGCACTGAACCCTCCGAAGGAGATATTATCGCATGGGGAAGGGAATCGGGAATGGTGGTTCACAGGCTGATCAGCAAGATCAGAGATGGGCAGGGGACATACTATATAACACGCGGCGACAGCAATCTTGCCGAAGATCATCCTGTAAATCCTGACCAGGTAGCCGGAAGGGTTGTTAGGATTGAATACCGGGGTAAGGAAAAGAAGGTAAGGCGCGAAAAGCCGTGGCGGCTGAGGTACAGGATCAACCGGGCAAGGACATGGTTCATACAGAAAACCAGAAAGATAGAGACAGCCCATGGGCTGTCTCTCTTAAAAAAGATATAAAAAGGTCCCACGTATATGAAAAAAGTAAAGAGAGCCCATGGGCTGTCTCTCTTCAGGGAATCGATAAGGCTTGTATGGGCTAGCTCGCCGGGTTGGGCAACTGTTAATATAACCCTTTCTGCCCTCCGGAGCATCCTTCCCCTTGCACTTGTTGTGCTGATAAAAATCCTGATCGATGATATTACCGGTGCGGTAAACTCCGGTCCCGCAACCCCTTTCAACAGCCTGCTCTGGAAAATTATCGCCGTTGTGGCAGTCTATTTCCTTGATGAAGCGACAGCCGACCTTAGCAATTATGTCTGGAAGAAACAAGCGCTCTCCCTTGAGATTTACATGCACGATCTTCTCCATGCCAAAGCTGTCAGGCTCGACCTGATCAATTTCGAACAGCCCGGCTACTACGACACCCTTTCCCGTGCTGCCAGGGAGGCCCCCTGGAGGCCCAACAGCATAGTAAACAACCTGATTTCCATGCTAAGAGGACTCCTCTCGCTCTTACTTATGGCCGGACTGCTCCTTTCCCTCCACTGGATGGCAGCAGTTGCACTTGTGATCGTAAATATTCCCGGGATATGGCTTCGTTTTCATTATGCCGGGCTCCTCTATAACTTCCAGAGAGAACAGACACCTGAAGCCCGCAGATCAGGCTATTTTAACTGGCTGCTGACGGGCGACAGACCATCACGGGAGATGAGACTATTCGGTCTTGGAGAATATTTCATCTCCCTCTTCAGAAAATCATTCCTTAAACAAAAAGAGGAGGAGGTGAATATAATAAGGAAAAGAACCATGATTGAGCTCATCTCCGATGTTGTAAAAGCTTCCGTCATTTTTCTGATCATTCTTTACATAGCAAGACAGACCATCGGAGAAAGGCTGACGCTCGGTCAAATGGCAATGTTTCTTCTCGCCTTCAGACAGGGCATGATATACATAAAGGAACTTTTCGGATCAGCCGCAAGCCTCTACGAGGATTCCCTATTCATTGCCGATGCTTTTGAGTTCCTTAACCTTAAAGAGAGTCTTAAAGCTGTCCCCCCGGTCATAACCCCCGCTCCCCTCAGCGACAGTATAGTTGTGAAGAACCTCAGCTTTTCTTACCCCGGTAACAGCTCTCCGGCAATAAGAAATGTCTCCTTTGAAATCCGCAAGGGCGAAATAATTGCTCTTGCCGGACCAAACGGAGCAGGCAAGAGTACACTTGTTAAACTGCTTGCGAGGCTTTACGATCCCGATGAAGGATCAATAAAATATGACGGCACCAACATCCGGAACATCGAACCTGAACTATACAGAAAGCAATTCTCTGTTGTCTTCCAGGATTTTATGCTTTACAACATGAAGGCAGGTGAGAATATCAGAATGGGTAATCTTGACGAAAGGGATCCGGAATCAGGAATAAGAAAAAGTGCAGAGATAACAGGTGTCCATGATCTGATAAGCAATCTGCCGAAAGGTTACGATACCGTTATCGGCACCCTTTTTGACGACAGCCGTGAGCTGAGCTGGGGTGAATGGCAGAGGATCGCCCTCTCGAGAGCCCTCTTCAGGGATGCCCCTGTGCTTATTCTTGACGAGCCTTCAAGCGCCCTTGACGCCCAGTCTGAATATGATATCTTCAGTCGCTTCAGGGAGATAGTGAACGGGCGCACCTCGATCCTCATAAGTCACCGTTTCACCAGTGTAAGTCTTGCCGACCGCATAATCGTGCTGGATAAGGGATCGGTAACTGAGTCCGGTACGCACGATGAGCTGATGGCACTAAAGGGTGTATATTATGATATGTACATCAAACAGAGCAGGAGATATGAAAGATAGACGGAAGTCCGAAGACAGGAGAAAAGAAGGGGAGAAGGGGTGAAGGGGAGAAAAGTTTAGCATGATCAATCAACTTCGTTTGCCGCAGATAATACATTTCTTTACGGAAACGCCCGGTCTTCTCGGATCAGTGCGATATGAAAATAGCCGTCGGTTATCATTACCGAATCCTGCGGATCATTCACGTTCTTCACCTTGAAGCTGAAATCTCCCCTGATGATGCCCTGTTCTTCTCCAAGGATCCTGAAGGAGCCTTCGACAGCCTCATAGGTTTTTGAAGCTCCCTGCGGCAGTTGAAGTATATAGCGTGCTTTTGTGTCAGGAAAGACGAAGGTCATTTTTGTAAAGGTGTCGTCGTATGCCTCTATAAAAAGAGATTGCTTATCCACATTATAGATATTGTAATCATACCCGGTTTTTATGCCGTTTACATAATCGGTAATCTTTTTGGCGGTTCCCCTTAGTGTGTGGATATGGCCGTCTATCTCAGCTTCAAGAAGGCTGTTTTTAGTCACGGGTTCCTTTTCGCACCCGATGATCAATATCGCTGCACATAATAAGCAGGTCAGCCGTTTCATTGAGTCAGCATTTTATCTTTTAACGATTGGAAGCAATGTTTTGTTACTTTCTATTGCTCCAAAAGAACCGAGGAATCCCGATAAGTCGGGCTGACTATCTCGATGTTTTTGTCATGATTCCTAAGTTTCTTCTTGATTTCCTCGATTTCAATTCGAAGGTTCAGATTATCCATTAGTATTTCCCTAACCTTAGTAAATACTCTCATTATTTGAATATTCATCATAATGGCTCTTTCACTTCTTAAAACGCTTGATAACATAGCTACCCCTTGCTCGGTAAAAGCCATCGGTGTGTATCTGGATCCGCCCCAACTTGAGGTCACTAATTGTGACCTCAAGATATTAAACTCTTGATTACTAAGCTCAAACATGAAATCTTCCGGAAACCGATATATATTTCTTCGAACTGCCTGTTTCAAAGCTTTGGTTTTAACATTATACAATATTGCCAGGTCATTATCAAGCATTACTTTCTTTCCTCTTATTAGATAAATCTTGATAATGACCTGGCAATATTGTATAATGTTAAAACCAA
>Ga0334884_1001781_pt1 | contig 30196 bp, 30 predicted proteins | sample GraSluR1_MG_7_FD_207215 | JGI IMG/M metagenome (GOLD analysis project Ga0334884, IMG submission 207215) | Sludge microbial communities from methane-producing bioreactor in Wageningen University, Netherlands - Granular Sludge_12_05 R1 | ecosystem: Engineered > Bioreactor > Anaerobic >...
CCCATGCGGAATTATGCCAGTCTCTTAAATGAGAAAACCTGTTTTCTGGAGAGCCGTATGCGGGAGAATCGCACGTACGGTTCGGAGGGAGGGGGGCCAGCAATGGATAACTCCCCTACCCCTATCTGAGAGGCGCAGACGAGACGTCTGCAATCCTGATGGACGTCGGCAATCTCGATGTCACGCGTGGAATAGGATTCGACACGTCCCCGTGTCGAAACGGAACGAAGTTCCGTAAAAGAAAGCGACTTCGTCGCTTGTGCAGACGAGACGTCTGCAATCCTGAGAGGCGCAGACGAGACGTCTGCAATCCTGAGGAGAGACGTCTGCAATCCTGAGGGGGGGCAGACGAGACGTCTGCAATCCTGGCAAAAAACCCCTGCCGAAGCAGGGGTTTTTCACATATCTATCCGCCTTTACAAAAGGCAGAATGGTTTAGTTGAATCCTTGCGAGATAGCTTCACCAAGATCGAAGATGGGCAGATAGATCACGACGATGATGGTGCCCACCACGAGGGCCATGATCACGATCAAAAGCGGTTCGATCAATGAAGTGAGGCGGTCGATCACGCTGTCCACCAGCTTCTCATAGAACTGCGCGGCTTTGCCCAGCAGTTTGTCCATATCACCGGTTTCTTCACCGGTAGCCAGCATTTGCAGCAATGTGGGAGGGAACTGACCGGTTCTACGGAAGGCATTGGCCACGCCATAGCCTTCTTTCACCAGCACTCTTGCGCGACGCACAGCGCCTTCCACCACAGCGTTTTGCACCACATTTTCGGTAAGCTCCATGGTGTCCATAATGGGCACACCGGCTGCCATCAGAATACTGAAGGTGCGGGAAAATTTACTCATGATGGAGTTGTTGATCACGCCGCCCACCACCGGGATTCTCAGTTTCAGAGTATCCATCACATAGCGACCGCGATCGGTGAGATACACCAGGAATAGGCCCATAATCGCCATAATGAAGATCAGGATGGCCATAAAGACGTTATTCACGATGAAGTTACTGATGTTGATAGCGATCACCGTAGGCTCCGGCAGAGTGGCATTGAAATCCGCATAGACATTGGCAAACATGGGAATAATCCAATAGAACATACCCCAAACCACGCCGATCAGGAACACCAAAATGAAGATGGGATAGGCCATGGCGCTCATCACTTTGCGGCGGGTATCTTCGATCTTTTCCAGATAGTCCGAAAGCTCGTCCAGCACGGTGTGCAGGGTACCGGATACTTCACCGGCCTGCACCAGAGCTACGTACAATGGATTGAACACGCCGGGGTGTTGTTCCATCGCTTCGGACAGCGAGAATCCTTTGCGGATATCGTCGCCGATCTTACGCAGCACTTTTGCAAACTTCTTGTTTTTTTCCTCTTTTTCGAGGTCTGTGACAGCTTTCTCGATGGTGAGACCAGCCGAGAACATGGTGGAAAGCTGGCGGGTGAAGAAAACCAATGTTTTCAGGGTAACACCGGTGCGAATCTTGTAGATGGTGAGCATCACTTTGTCGAAGAGCGAGAGTTTACCTTTGAACGCGCCTTCGGCAGCGGCCTTCACCGATATAATGGTGGAGCCCTCTTTCGCGAGCTTTTCCACCGCCATATCAAGGGTATCGGCCTTGATCATCCCTTCTACACGGGCGCCTTTAGCGTCCTTTACAATGTAGGCAAAATTTGGCATATACGTCTACCTTCTTAATCTATCTTATTCTACGATAGTCATCTTGATGACTTCGCGGATGGTGGTGATTCCACGCTTCATTTTGGATACAGCGGCATCGTGCAGGGTGCGCATACCGGAATTGAGGGCAGAGGCCCGGATGAGATCCTGGTTTCCGCCATCATAGATCAGCTGACGGATTTCTTTGTCCACCGTGAGCAGTTCAAAGATACCGGTACGACCGGAGAAACCTGTGTTATCACAGTGCACGCAGCCTTTACCGATCTTAAACTTGGCTTCTTTAACGTCCTGCTCGGTGAGTCCGGCATCGCTTATTTCCTGCTCGGTGGGGCTGTAATCTGCAATGCAGTAAGGGCAGATCTTTCTCACCAGACGCTGAGCCATCACCAGGGACAAAGAGGAGCCCACCAGATATGGCTTGATCCCGATGTCGATGAGACGGGTAACCGTTGAAGGAGCGTCATTGGCATGCAGAGTGGAGAACACAAGGTGACCAGTGAGGGAAAATTTGATCGCGATGTCCGCGGTTTCTTCGTCACGGATTTCACCGATGAGCACCACGTCCGGGTCCTGACGCAATACGGAACGTAGCGCGCTGCCGAAGGTGAGGCCGATCTGTTCTTTGGTCTCGATCTGGGTGATGCCTTCCAGGCGATATTCCACGGGGTCTTCCACGGTGATGATATTGGTCTCGATATCTTGAATTTCTTTCAGAGCAGCGTGCAAAGAGGTGGATTTACCGCTACCGGTGGGACCGGAAACGATGATGATGCCATAGGGGCGACGGATGATCTTATCAAAGATCACCATGTCTTCAGCTTCAAAACCCAGAGTGCCGAGTTTGAAGCCAAAATCACCTTTGTCCAAAAGACGCATCACGACTTTTTCGCCCAAAACGGTGGGGGTGATGGAGACACGAACGTCCACGCTTTTGAGGGAGGTTTTGAGGGAAATGTGACCGTCCTGAGGCAAACGGCGTTCGGCGATATTGAGCTTACTCATCACCTTTACCAGTGAGACAAGACCGGCATGCATTCCGATGGGCGGGGTCATCACTTCGCGCAAAGCGCCGTCAATACGGTAGCGCACGCGAGTGCTTTTTACCAAAGGTTCAATGTGAATATCGGTGGTATTAGCTTTGATACCTTCATTGATGATCAGGTTGAGCAGTTTGACCACAGGAGCATCGGCATCGCTGGAAGCGGCAGAGATGGATATCTCGTTTTCATCCTCATCCACTGCCACAAAGTCAAAGCCACCCACCGCGTCTTCCACCTGGCTGGTGGTGCGGATGCTTTTGTAATACTTCTCGATCGTGTCATGCAATACGGTGTCACCGATGAGTTCCGGTTTGATCGGTTTGCCGATCAGCTTTTTCAGGCTGTCCAGCACTGTGAGGTTTTCCGGATCGGCAATAGCTACCACGATCCCATCGCCTTCTTCACGAATGGCGATTACTCTGTTTTCCAGGGCGTAAGGTTCCGGAATCAGGGATACTACCCTAAGATCAAGATCCATCAGTTCGACGTCTTTTACGATGTCATAGCCAAGCTGTAAGTTCAAGGCCAAGAGCAATTCCTTTTCGGTGAGGTATCCCAGCTTGATCAGGGTCTCGCCGATCTTAAGGCCAAAATTGGTCTGCTTGATTAAAGCTTCTTTGAGCTGGTCTTCGGTGGCAAATGCCTCGTGCACGAGCACTTCACCGAGTCTGGCAAATTGTGGGTTGAAACTCATCTCTTTATATCCTTATTGACTATTATTTAAAAAGCTATGTAGCCAGCGGCTGAACAAAGTTAGCATCGAACTCCTTTTTCTATTGGATGGTAAGGGGGATGCGGGATCCCCCTCACCATTATAGTATTTGGTTATTGAGGACCACCACCGTAGCGATACACGAGCAGGTTTGTCGTAGCCTGAACGTTTGTACCCAGGATTCTTCCGGTGATTCCTATATCTGTGGTGCTGGGAGTATTTGTCTGAGCATCACCATAGGGGAATTCGTTTAGAATAACTCTGATCCGTCCATACGCGAACCTTTCATAGGTTGTAACCCTATTGGGGAAGTTAATGTCCGCATAGTTCGGCGGGATCTGGTTGTAGGTGGGATTCGTGGGTGAGTTGTAGTGATCGGGATGCAGTACTATCTGACCACGTGTGCTCAACAAGAGAACCTCACTACCTGTGATGTCCAGTCCCTGACCATCAGTAAGGGCCACGATAATATCAGCTTCCCTGTTCACTGTGGGACTATCATTCATCGATGGGAACATCACATACTGAGGCACAACCTGGATTTCAAAACGAGGATCATTCAGAGGCAGCACAACGTTAGCATAGTTCTCAACCGCGCTACCCGCGCCGTCACCGGAACGGGCAAAGATGGTTACTACTTCATTGGTCATAATGCCGTTATAGGTAATCGTGGTGTAAGCCACACCGGCCAATGAGTCTCCATTTACACTAACGTTTCCGACCGTAGCAACAGCGTCGATCTGGGCGTTGGTGGGAGGTTCATATCCGGGAGCAGCATTCTCGCCATAGAGGGAGAACCAGATGGAAGTATTGCGTTGCACGGGGTTGTTCCAGCGGTCACGCACATGAGCACCGGCAATCACACGCCATACACCACCACCAAGGTTGGTTCCGGTATTGAAACCTCCGATAAATGGGACGATGCTGTGAGGCGGGCCGGCATTGATCAGGATGTTAGGCTTGGTGGCCTGAATCCATCTGCCATCCTCTGTGGTACAGGATGCTCTTATCACAAGAACTCCTGACTCCGTACCGGCATTCACCGAGACTTGGGCTTCACCTCCGTTTGAGGTTACTCCCACAGAATCCCATGGCGCATTATTGTTCAGGTTGGCACCGGCAGGAAGGCTGGAAGCGCTGTTCATGATCCGGAAATATACCTGTTGGGGTCTGTCAATTAAGTTACCATTGATGTCGCGCAGTTTGACGCGCAGCACGGCAGATTGAGTACCACCTGTGTTGGCCACGTTCAGATTGATTTGATCCTGCTGGGTGAAATCTATGGAATGAATATTATCAGAATTGATGGTGAAGATGAGCTGGGTACGCAGCGTATCATTCAATGCGGAAGCACCAATCGTTGCTGCTCCGGCAAAAAGACCGGGGGTAAAGCGCACTCTGGCCACACCATATTCGTTGGTGGGGATGCTGATAACCTGTGTAGTATTGAGGAATGAACCCAGATCAGTGGTGAACTTTACATTCTGAGCCTGACAGGTATTGTTGTACATGTCGGTCAGAGTAGTTTCCATAAAGATCTGGTTTGTGCTACCCACATGGCTGGTATCAGCAGGAACATCCACGCCATTCACATTTACCAGAGAGCGGATCTCGATGTTAAAGGGTGTGCCGGGACGGATCTGGATTCCTCTGGAGGATACGACGTTACCGATTCTGGCAGTAACGGTCTCCGGCAGGCTTTCAGGATTGGTAGTGGCAGAAGTACCGGAATTGTAGAACACCGATGCTCTGCCGCCATAGGTAGCCTGATTGATCCGTTTACCCAGATCATTTCCTGCGGCATCCACGAACTTACCTTTGATGCACTCAAAGGCGATCAGGGTGCCATCCGGGACATTGTTTCCCAAGGAATTGATTGCCGTGGCATAGACGGGAGTGGTCTGTCCTACCCGCATCGGGAAAGGATCTGCCTGATTTTCAAAGTGAAGGGTTACATCGGTTACCGGAGGAGTCTCCTGAACCACAATGATCGTAGAAAGAGTATCTGCCGAAACCAGAGAATCCGGAATGCTGGCATGGAACTTTCTCACGATGGCGGTAACAGTGGCAATGCCGCTCTGTCCGTCATCCCAAAATACTGTCTTGGCAACGCCTGTGCTGTCGGTGCTGACATTGGTGAGCACGCGACCGATAGGAGATGTCTTGAACTGCACGAGCTGGCCGGGTACACCAAAACCTTCGCCATCACGGATCTCAACACTCACATTCGAGTATGTGATATTGCCATCTGCATAGATAGTATCAGGGCTGGCAAAGATCTTGTGGATAATGCGCAGCTCACTCGCATCCGGTGGAGGCGGAATTGTGGGCAGGATTGGTGGTGGATTGCGTCTGTCGCATGATGCGGAGAAGCTTACCAGGATTATTACCAGGATCGTGAGGATTGGCATTAGGGAGTGAAATCTTTTCATTTATTCCTCCTCGCCTTCATATTCGATGAGGGTACGGGTGAGTCTTTCATCCAGTTTCACTTCCCGGGCAGGGGTAGTCATGGATACCAGACGAGGGGTAATTTCCATGATCAGATCAGTATTTTCCACCACTTCATAGCGGTGTTGGAACACTTTGCCTACGAAGGGCAGATCGCCCAGGAAGGGAACTTTGTTGGTTCTTTGATTAATGATGGAGTGCAAAAGGCCACCCACGATAATCTTATGTTCATTGGGAACTGTGACGGTGGAAGCTACACGACGCACTTTGGTGCGAGGCACATAGCCACCCACAAGTTCTGTGATGGAGCTTACTTCAGGAGCGATCTTGGCAGTGATATTGCCATCTTTGTTCACGGTAGGAGTAACAGAAAGCATGATACCCACCTGTTCGCGTTCCACCTGAATCTGCTTGTCATTGTCAGTAACCACGAAGGGCACTACTTCACCGATGTGAATCTCTGCTTCTTCCCCATTCAGGGCTGTTACGCGAGTATCGGTAAGCAGTTTGGCAGCGTTGTTTTCCAGAAGCCAATCAATGGTAACGTCAAAGGCTGTGAGCTGACGGCTAAAATGGCCGATGTTCTTGAGCCCGTTGATTCTTTGGAAATACTGAGTATCCGGAAGCTTTTCAAAGTCAATCGGAGAGCCGTGGGGCAGATAACCGGTTTCATCGGTGTAGTTATAGGGCAAACCGGCCCCGGCGCTATTGATCGGATCTTCTGCCAGGATGGTGGTAAGATGGTTCAAACGGCTCCAATCGATACCGGCTTTTTTGGCATTGGTAAGGCTTACTTCGATCAGGCGAACCCGGATCTCGATCTGGTGTTGGGCTGTATCGATGCCTTCAACAAGGGTGCGGATCTGTTCGAAAGTTTCTTGATTTGCATACACCATCAGGGCATTCTGACCTTCCAAGGGAACGATCACGCCTCCGGTGTTTTGCAATGCGTCTGATACTTTCTTCGCATCAAGATTGTTCAGATACAATATGTTGCTTCTTTCGCCAACTTCTTCCATGATGTTCTGCTTGGCACCCACCACAAAGGTGTTTCCGGCCAATACGCGATAGGAAAGACCCGCGGTTCTGGCTACCAGAGACACGGCTGTTTCGATCGGCACATCTTTGATGTTGATAGTGATGCGTTTTTCATCACGCGTATCCCTGTCGCCTCTTTGTTCGATAGCCAGAACGATGTTGGTTCCGGATAAGCGAGACAGAGAATTCAAGACCGAAGATAGGGTAGCATCATCGGCATTGAATGTAACCTTGGTTGCCATCGGATTAGCTTGGGCAATCAGTGCTGAAAGGCTTAGTACCAGCACCAAGATCAAGCACAGATATTGCTTACTTACAAGCATGTGTTTCATATTTTCTCCCACTGTCATTATATTCTACCAATTTCCGCTTGTGCCCTGCATTATATAGGGATCATCTTTGGGCATCACAGGGCGGGGCATTAAGTTTGCAGTATAGGTCTTGCCACCCATGCTGTAGCGGATATTCTTTTCGTTAATTTCTGTAATACGACGTCCGGCCACGGTTTCACCCACGCGGGCTTCATGGAGGGCATCCTGATACTCAATGTAGGCGATTCTATTACCGAATTCATCGATGGCCGTAGTGGATAAACGGAAGGTATTGCGCACCATCTCTTCAAACTCTTTCTGACGGTCCACTTTGTCTTTGATGATGTTGCCCTGACGCAAGGGATCCTTGCGAGCGTTGAAGACGAACATCTTGCGGTCCTGGATAGAGTTTTCAATCGTGCGTATCTGGCTCATCAGGGTATCGGAAACCGATTCACGGGTATATTGCGAGTCATCAGAAATACCGGACACCCGGTTTTCCACCATTACCAGTCTCACTGCCAGGAATCCCAGCAGGATTACGATCAGAGCTATCGCGAGGTCTTTTACAAATCTGAATTGCATTTCTTAGGCCTCCTTTCTCACCTTGAAGATCGAAAGCTCCAGGATCACCCGATACCGAGAATCCACGTTGGGGCCAAGCTCCTCGGTTGTCTGAGTAGGGCTGATATCAAGGGTTTGGATCTTGATGATGTTGTCCTGAGCTTCGAGATCGGAGATAAACTGACCGATCTGCACAAAGGTGGCTTCCAGCTCGAGGTTATAGGTGGATTCGATAAGGTTTGGCAAAGACCATTTGTTGGTGTCGGACATCTTATTGATGGAGATCTTGCGTTGATGCGCGAGCTCACCGATCTTGGTCTTAAACTCGTTGATCTCATCGAAGCTAAATCTTGGTGCGCGGCTAAGACTATTGTCGATAATGCGGGCAAACTGGCTCAGTTCCTGATCCAGAATACGAGCGCTATTGAGCTGTTCCTGTGCTGTCTTGATCTGCTCGTCCAGGTTTCGGATCTGGCGCAGATTCTGATCCAGACTGCGGGAAGAGAGCATGAAGAATGCTACGGTTGCCACCAGCATCACCAGAATGAATGCTAAGTATCTCTCTCTCATCTGCCACCTCTCAATGCGTCCGGGGTATAGCATTCGATTACGAATTCGAAGATTGCTGTATCTTTGATCACTTGGCGAATCACCTGGCCACTCTTGATCTCCGGGAAATCGTTTGAGATTTCGGGATTGGATTTGAGGCGCTGGATGAAAGCATTGATCAGATCAAACTCTTTCACGTTCACATCCACTTCAGTGATGCCGTTCAGGGTCAGCACTCCATTGGCATAGGTAAACTTACGCACAGCCAGTTTATCATCGATTTCCTGGCCCAGGGCTATCATCTTTTTGGCCCAGAAAATGCGGTTATTAAATGTGTTAGCCAAACGATTGAGGTCGTTTGAAGAAAGGTAGTCACCACTGGTCTGATAGCTGGCAAGCTCCTCTTTGGTTTCAGCAAGATACTTCTTGCGATTGTCGACCTTGGTCTTCGTGGCGTCCAGGATATAGAACCAGGCAGCCAGAATAATGATGAACCCGAGCACAAATAGGATTGCCGCATTACGGAAAGTTTTGCTTTCACGCTCTTGTTGCAGGCGCTGTTCACCGTACTTATTGAGGTTTATTTTAAAGTAGAATACGTTTGTCATCGCTCTCCCCTTACTCCATCCTCATTGCCAAGCCGATGGCAAGGGCAAGTTGCGGATCCTTTTTATCCTGGAATTTTTCGGGCATTTCCACATTGATAAATGGCATGAACAATTCCGTGGGCACGTTCACTTTATCCTGGATAAACTCCGGCAAGCCTTTTAGCTTAGCGCTGCCACCCATCAGATACACTTTACGAAAATCGCTGTTGCCGGCTTCTTTCACGTAGAAACGCAATGAACGACGCAGCTCTTCCACGATGGCATCTTCGGTGGATTTCTCTGAAATATCAAGCATGCTGATGGTCTGAACCACCGGATTGTTGGGATCATCCATTAGCCCGTGTTCAAATTTGTAGTTCTCGGCATCAGCCCATTCCAGCTGACGTTTGCGCATGATGTCCCGGGTGAAGTTGTAGCCACCCCAGGGGATATCACGGGCAAAGAACTTGGCATCAGGACCCCAGATTACCATGTTTGTGCGATGCGCGCCCAGATTCAGCAAGACATACACGCCGTCTTCAACGAAGGCATTGAGCGCGAAGCTGTTTGCCACGGCCAGAGAATCAATATCCACCAAGTGGGGATTGAGTCCGGCAGTGGACAGAATCTGAGAGTGTTGATTCAGCACGTCTTTGGAAGTTGCCGCCAACAGGATATTCATGTTGTTCGTCTTTTCTTCCACGGAGAGTACCTGGTAATCCAACACCATATCCGAACCGCTGATGGGAATGTGCTTCTTTGCTTCAAAGAAAAGGGCAGATTCCAATTCATCATCAGGCAGGAAAATGGTCTTGATCTGCTTGATACTGGTGTTGTCTCCACCAATGGAGGACACCAGATGTTTGATGTGCTTCGGCGAGATCCTCAGGGTCTTCAGCATCTCCACGATCACCGGCGCAAAACGCTCCGGCCTGAGATCGCTGAGAACGTACTCCACTCCCTGAGGTACAGTTGGGCGCACCTCATAGTTCAACAGCTTGAAGCCGTCGTGAAGCTTTTTGAGGTGTACGATCTTAACACTGTGCGAACCGACATCGATTCCCACAGTCTCCTTGAATCGAACGGGTTTGTTCTTCTTCATATTTCCTCTTTATTCCACATATACATTCATCTATTGTAAAGACCTGGGTGGTTTCTTGATGTTCCAGTTACCCTGAGTCATGGGATTCTTGCCGCCTTTCAAGCGCACTGCAGGATACAGCAGGGGAGATACCGTAAGCAAACGGTTGTCGTAGTTATAGTTCTTCTTGTATCCGGTTCCGGAGCCGGCAGCACCGGGATAGTTGCGTGACATCAGGCCCAATTGATTGCCAAACACAGGATCCGGAATCACCACCGGATTTGTGGGATAACCGCATCTGTCGTTAGGGGGATCCCAAACACCGCTATGGGTGGGATATTCGCCATCGTTATAGCTGCGATGCACGAAGCCGCGACGGCGTTGAGCCAAAGCGCCCCATATATTGATTGTGCCACGTTCCAGGTAAGGGTTGCGTTCCGGCCAGAGCGGATTGTACCAGGGCAGATCAAGCCGCTGCTGTCCCAAAACGGGAGAGGGCCAGGGTTGACTTCCGGTGGGTACCCAACGGCGACGATGGATATCGATCCAATCAAAAAGAACTTGTTCCTGGGTCCCGTCAGGATACTGAACATTTACGCGGATGGCCGGCGTAGAAGGATGCGGATGCATGTATTCATAGCTGAAGACACCATCGCCAAAACTGTTACCTTCGCCGTCACCTAAGGCACAGAGAGCCGCATAGAGAAATATGCCGCCACCAGCCGGGTCAGGATACTGGTTATCCGGGCCCATATTGGTGTGATACCGTAGTGAATCTGCCGGACTTCTATATCCATACTTGATCAAAATTGACTTTTCGGACACCAGGCCCACCACGTCTGTGCTATTGCCCTGTGGACTAGCCGGTGGAACGGTATTATAAAGCGCGATATCACCCAACAGATACATGTTTTCGGAGCTACCCCATGTCTGATACCCGCTAAATACTCCCTCAATCCAAAGCTCACCCTTAACGAAAATGGGTTTCGCGCCGGAAATGCCACCCGGGAATGAACTCCACACGGTGTCACGCACGGTAAAACTATTTGTCCATAGCGAATCTCCGGGAGGCGGGTATTCGTCATAAACTATCTTGCTAACACGACGGGGAGCTGCCACAAAACCGTGCCAGCCACTGAAGGATGATCCCTCAACCTTGATAATGTAAATATGATCTTTGCCATCACCAATATGCGTCGCGCCATTACGCAGTTCATTGGCTAAAGGAGGGAACTCATAACCATCGTATTCTTCCACCAAGCCACCCTGGAACACCTGATTCACAGGATAGTTTGAAGGAGTGGCAACGACATGCCCGGCAGTGGTCACCAGATTCAGGAAAGTAGGCCAACCGTTGTTGTTGCCGCCACCGGCCTGTTTGATCTTGATATCGCTATTGCTGTGCACCTTACCGGTCACCACGTCATAGCCATAGAAATAGACGTTAGTGTTGTTTGGCGACATATCGTTATCGGTGAAATACATGAACTCTGCAAAATTGGTTTGAACGATGGTCAATTCACCATATTTGCGGACTATTGAGCGATTGGCACCATAGTAAGCGGCTTGGCCAATGCCGTGTTTAGCCTCGACCAAAGACTGCACCTTGTAATGTTCGCGTGATTCACCGACGCTACCGGTGGGGGCTGTGCCGCCGGTAATGATCACGTTTTCTGTCTGCTCGGCCTTTTCTTTGTAAATGCGGCTCTGCATGGTGTAGGTGCGCTTGATGGGGCTGCTTTCAATTGGGATATTCCGCACCGGAGTGTAAAACACACCCACGATGTCACCGTTATATTCCAAGATAGCCTGTCCGCGGTTTGCTTCACCTCTGAGCATATGCAGTCCCTGAAGGCCTTCATATTCCCAGTGGAATGAACGGGTATCGCGCATGGCAACTCCGGACAACGTAAGACCGCTCATCATTCCCACCACAGCCAGAAGCATGGCAATCGCCAGGTTTCCGCTTTGGTTTGTTAGTATCTTAAACATAACTTCTCCTTTGCACTTGAAAAGAGGAAAATCATTTCTTAACCATGTATGTGCGATAATTGATGGTTTTATACTCGACCTGGTTTGGCAGAGGAGCATCTTTCACCCGGACCCTGGCTTCAAGTTCCACTTCCAGGATTCGGAGATCCGTGTCCACGACATCACTCAGACTCAGGATGCCGCCTGTGCTATTGGCATTGGCCACGGAAAAGCGGGTTACCTGCATCTTGTCTCTCATTTCACGTGAAGGAAAGAGATTTTGTGCAGAGCTTACCTGCACTCCGTTGTAAATATAGTTTACTTTGATGGTACCGTCTTCGAGATAGAAGTGCACCATGTCGTTCAATTGAAAGTCCGCGTAGGTGGGCGGATACACTTTGATACCGCTTCCCGCGTTCCAAGTGTCCGACACTCCTGTGATCTCTATCGTCTTGGCATTGGCAACTCCATAGAATTGCTCACCCCGGTTCATGGAATAACCACTGCGAATGGTCTCCAGGCATTCCATCGCCCCTTTTTGCAGATCCAGGTAGTCATTAATTACTTTATAGCGACGGAAAAATACGCTTATCGCCATGCCGGAGACCAGGATCAGAATGGTGGATATCAATAGCACTGTGATCACTTCGATCAAGGTGATACCGCGGTTGTTCTTCAAAGACTTGAACATATTCTAATTTCCCACCATTTTGTAATAATCTTCCCGCATTTGGATGTAGTGAGTCTTCCCGCTGAAGGGATCAATCCATTCCACCCTGGCAGTAATGTAGTTAAACTGATATTGCTGAGAACCATTGAACTCTGTGCCAATCTGACGACCAACGCTTTGCTTGGCGATCAGGGGTTGGTTTCTTCCGACATAATCCAGCACCACTTCGCGGTTACCATAGATCTCAAAGCGGTTTTGATCCTGACGGGCATTGAATTTGTTGATGAAGTATTGGCGTTCCAGTTCACCGGAAACCATCAGTGAGGCAACCCGGTTGCGATAGTTCTGGACGCTCTGTTTTTCGGCATACTGTATACCTATATATACGGTGAGCACCAAAACTGCCAGCACAATGGTCGTAACCAATATCTCCAAAAGGGTGACCCCCCGCTCATTAGAGAGCAGGCAGGTATTGTCATGTAAAAAGCGGGGCGTCATCTTAACCTTCCTTGAATCAGAAACCTGCTCCGGATGCGAAGAGCTTCGGATTTTCCGCCACTTCTTCGGCCACGGTGCGTTCTACGTAGTTGTTCATCACCAGGTTATACAGGGATTGATCCCTGGTCTGCATTCCTTCTTTTGTAGAAGCCTGGATGATGGATGGAATCTGATAGGTTTTTTCTTCACGAATCAAGTTCCGTACTGCGGCATTGGCCAGCATGATTTCCACGGCCGGGACGCGTCCCTTACCATCTTTGGTGGGCAACAGGGTCTGTGAGATCACAGCTTCCAGGGATTCTGAAAGCATGGAGCGCACTTGTTGCTGCTGCTCTTTGGGGAACATATCGATAATACGGTCAATGGATTTTGTGCAGCTACCGGTATGCAAAGTTGCAAAAACCAGGTGACCGGTCTCAGCAGCAGTCAAGGCCAATGACACTGTCTCCAGATCGCGCATTTCGCCAACGAGAATGACGTCCGGGTCTTCACGCAGAGCGCTTCTGAGCGCTGCGGTAAAACTCCAGGTGTCATGCCCCAGCTCACGCTGGTTGATCAGGCTGTTTTTACTGCGATGCACAAATTCGATGGGGTCTTCAACGGTGATGATATGGCAATAACGGTTGTCGTTAATGCTGTCAATCATGGTCGCCAGGGTGGTGGATTTTCCACTACCGGTGGGACCGGTCACCAAAATGAGCCCCTTTTCTTTGGTGGTCAGACGTTTGAGAATCTCCGGCAGCTTCAGCTCTTCGTAGGGCTTAATCTCATTGGGGATCACACGAAACGCGGCAGAGATACCATTGATCTGATGAAAGGCATTTACACGGAAGCGGACATCATTGGAAAGCTTCGTGGAAAAGTCTATCTCCAGATTCTTGCGAAACATCTCCTGCTGAACTTCGTTCATCACGCCATTCACCAGATTTTCTACATCTTCCACCGATTGAATTGGAAGATTGAGTCTTTTCATTTTGCCGTTGACCCGCACCATAGGGTGCGAGCCTGCGGCAACATGAAGGTCGGACGCTCCCGCCTCAGCGGTAAAGCGTAGTAATTCGTGGATTGTCAAAGTACCGTCCTCCCTTAATTAGTCGGTCTCCAGTCCTCCGGACTCAGGGTTGGTCCAAGTGTCAATGCCGTAACCATGGAATTTGGCTTCAGGAACATCATACCACACTTGTTTGCCTTCGCCGCCGGCGAAATCCTGGGTAGAGGTTGCGATGTACTTATTAGGGGGATTACCTACTACTTCAAACTTCCAGTTCTTTCTGGTACTTTCGCCCAAGCTGGCTTCTTTTTGAGCCTGTTCAAGAGTGAAACCATCGGTGGAACCATTGGTTTGCATGTAGATGTCATAAGCTTTGCGGATAGTAGAAATTGCGGTCTGGGCTTCTGTGCTGCGAGATTTCTCTACATAACGCAGATAGCGCGGAACAGCGATAGCAGCCAGAATGGCTACGATGATAACTACCACCAACACTTCGATAAGGGTGAAACCCTTTTGGTTCTTCAGTTTTCTGAGCATTTTTGTATCCTCCTGGGGGATCGTTTTTTTTCATAGTTTCAGTATATGCACGATACGTGCCAAAACTGGTTCAAATTGCCCGGCAAGGATGATTGCCGAGCCCATCAATAAAGCGCTTTCGACAAGAAAGGGTGAGTCTAAATCATTCATTTTCGTGATTCTACCAAGTTTCTGCATGCGTAGAAATACGTCAACTAATTTTTTCCACATCCCTCACACCTCATCCCTCACACCTCATCCCTGTTGAGATACGCTCATGATACGGTCATGATCCGGTGATTCTCATGAGCGGATCATCACCGTATCATCAGCGTATCTCAGTAAGCATGACCCTATAAATGCAGGGAATCTCTGCACAGGAACCACATCCATATAATAAGGTAAAGGGGTTCTACCCTTCTACTGTGGGAATAGCGATGAACACAAAAGGCTTGACGTGACTAAGGCCTTTCCCTTTTTGTCACCTCTATACATGATAACACTTAATACATAAGGAGCATTGAATGTCAAACAACATACCTAAACTATTGACACTAAGCATGATCCTGATTTGTTTTACCCTGCTGACTGCAGCAGAGCTCAGCCCCACTCCGGTGAGCAATGATCAAATGCTTGAAGAGCGTGATGTGCTGGCCGAATACCGGGGCGGACAAATCCTGAGAAAAGACGTGCAGAATAAAATATCCAAGCTGCCCCCCAATATGCAGGGACGCTATCAGACCATTGACGGTCAACTTCAGGTCCTGGATATCATCAGCACCGAGGAAGTATTTTATAAGAAGGCCATCGACCTCGGCATCGACAAAGCTCCTGATGTGCAAGAACGGATCAGGCAGGTGGACAGACGCTTTTATCTGCAAGAGTATTACAAACGCAATGTAAGCGACATGGTGATGATCAGCGAAGCCGATATGCAGAGCTATTATGATGAGAACCTCACTCTCTTCTCCGTGAACCCAAACATCACCATCCACTATATTCAAACTGCCAGTGAGAAAGACGCGATGGACGCGATCGCCGAGCTCAATGCCGGCGCGTCCTTTGCCGCAGTATCCGATAAATACAATCAAAACACCTATGCCAAAGGCCTCAAAGGCGTGATCAAAAACATCCGCCTCAATGGTAACATCCCGGGATTGGGCAACGACGCTGCTCTGGAAGCGCTGATTGCTGAATCAAGCGTAGACCCTGCAAGGGTTTATGGCCCCGTGCAGAGCAACACCGGTTGGCACATTTTCCGCAAGGTTGACCGCATTGAAGGCCGCCAAAAGGAATTCCTGGAAGTGAAGCCGGAGATCGAACAGCGTATGCGTCCGGCCAAAGAACGCGAAATTCTGGACAGCATCAAAACAACCCTGATGGCCAAATATGGAGTTCAGATTGATGAAACCATGGCTGCCAAAATCGACCTGGATAAAAAGCACAAGAATATCCCCATCGAGAATGAGATTCTGGTTAGCGCAAACAATCCGGAGCTGAAGTACACAGTGACCGATCTGCTGAACTCATTCACCAAGCTCTCACCCCAAGAACAGATTTTCTATATCAAGGGCGGTGGAGCACCCCAACTTCTGGATCAGGATCTCATCCAAAAGTTGCTCTTTATCGAAGCTAAAGCAGAAGGTTATGAGCGCTACTTTGATACTAATGAAGACTACTTGCAGCTCAAACGCAACACCATCCTGCGTCGCGCTTTTGAACACCTGGTGCTGGACACCATCGAAGTGACCGACGAAGAGATTGCCGCGCGCTATGAACAGACCATTGAAAGCTACCAAAATCCTGCCCAACGCAGTATCCAGGTGCTCTTTTTTGAAGACATGAAAACTGCCAATAAGGCTTGGCGGGCATTTGCCAAAGCTCATAAGAAAAACAACGAAAAGAACATGAGCAAGGTCATCAGCAAATACTCCCTCCGCCCACAGAAGTCACTATACGCCAATCAGTATGACAACGGCATCGTGACCGGCATCGCCTCTGACCCGGATTTTTCCAGACGCATCTGGGACAACCCGGTGGGCTATCTCTCACCTGTGTTTTCTGCCAATAACGGTGATATCGTCTTCTTCCGCACTTTGACCGAAGATGCCAAGACCTACAAACCACTCACCGAAGTGCAGCCCCGCATCTATGGCATGATCAAGCAGGAAAAGGAAAAGAGTCGTCAGGATACAGTTACCGAAGAACTCTTTGTGGAATACGATATGAAAAAGTATCCCGAACGCATCCAGATGAACCTGACCGCGGAAGAACTCTTCACACATGCTGACAACGCCGCCCGCAACCGGAATTATCAGGATTCCATCATCTTCTACGATCAGATCGTGAGAAACTTCCCCAACGGTGTGGACGATTACAAGGCGTCTTTCATGAAAGCCTTTTTGGTGGCTGAAGAAATGAAGAATAAAGACCTGGCCTTGCAACTCTTCCGCAGTTTCCTGGAGAAATATCCCACCGGAGATCTGCATGAATCAGCACAGTTTATGATCGATAGCCTGGAAGGGAACCTGGATGGCTTCGAGGATTTTGAATAGTCAAACTAACTGAATATCTATCAAAAGTGGATTCTGCGGGATCCACTTTTTTTGTGACTTGGTGCTTAGTGCTTAGTGCTTAGTGCTTAGTGCTTAGTGCTTGGTGATTGGTGATTGGTTAATGGAGCATCGGCACTTTAGCCGGATGAAAATCCCTCTTGACCACTGTATCAATACTTCCTTTTCTCTTTGTGCCCTCTTTTCTCTTTCCTCTTTGTTTGTCGGAACTCTGATGCCCACTTTCAGGTTTTCAAGTCCCGGTATAGCGTAGCATAATTGTCAATTCTCAATTAGAATCAACCCCTAACCCGCATCAAATCATCCTCCGGCAGCCATCCCTTGTTGCCATCCGGAAGTCGCACCAGGCACCATCCTTCGCTCTCTTTCTCGATGATCAGGATCAATGCTTCGTGAACCACCGCTACTCGCGATGCCTCCGATGTGGCCTCACTGCGCAAATCCGCTTTGGGCGAGATCACCACCGCTTTAGCATTAAAGGCTTGGCGGTAGGCCTTTACCCCCAAAAAGAGTACTGATATCAGGAACAGCACAAAGAATATCCCGGAGATCAGAGTGGGCAAGCCTCTTTCTTTGTCAGGGTCATAATGCAGCAGCCAATGGACACTCAAAGCACAGAGCAACAACAGAATCAGGCTCAATAGAGCCATCCGGTTCAGAGTCATAAAGTCATAAGCCCGGAAGAATACACGCACCAGAAACAGCCTTTGCGGATAGAGTTCCTTATCCTGAGACATCCCAATGATGTAGTCCAGGTTCTCACCTGCTGATTTGTGCGCAGAATCCAGATTCAATGCCCTCAGGAAATAGAGGTTAGCCATGCCGCTTTGGCCTGTCTGCCAATAGCCCACACCCAAGTTGTAATACAAATCAGCGTTGCGTACGCCGCCGGCTTCCAGGCTTTTCATCTGTTCCAAAGCATTAGCTTGCAAGCAGAGCAAGAACAGGACTCCGATAATGGTGAGAATCAGGCGTTTCAATGCTCTGCCCCCTTCAACTTGTGTTTGGCAAAGGCGGCGACCAGTTGGTTCAGCACGATATAATCCTCACTGATCTTGAGGGCCGGAATCTCCTCGGGAGAGAAACGTGCCAGAGCGCAACCATTCAAAAAATCGGCACTCAGCTGCACCAAATCTTGAGGCACACCCTGTTCCACGAGCAGTCGGACCTTATCCGCGCTGGATATCCCTTTTGCGATCCCGTATTTATCCGTCAGATACTGCGTGAACCCGCGCTCTGCCAGAGCATAAAAGTCTTTAGAACCGCGCTTGGCGGCTTCGCCAGACTCCGATATAAAGCGTTTTAGCTTGCGGTCTGCCTTTTGCCTTGCATGCGAGGCCGGATCGCTGCGACGCCGCTTCTCGTTGAGCGCAAAGAAAGCAGAAGCACTCAACCCCAAAATGATCAGCGAAACCAAAACCCAATACCAAATCGTGTGCAGATAGTTGCGGTAATTCGGATAGTAAGGACGCGCCAGCATAGGATGCATGGTCTTGGGCATTCCGCTATCTAAAAGCCCCGAGAAATAGCTGATCACATTCGCTGCTTTCACGTTGATCGCCAGCTGGGGGCTTTGGTACTCGCGATATCCGCCCAGATCCGGATCAAACCAGGCAAAACTCAAGCCCGGCAAGCTGAAGCTGCCCTTTTCGGAAGGGATGATGGTGTAATACAGAGTACGGCTACCATCGATGCCGGCATTCAGACGATCGACAGCTACGGGACTGGATATCTGCGCTGCACCGGACTCAAACTGCGGATTGGCAAAGTGATTGAAGTTCCCGGTTCCGGCAATCCGTAAACTGAAAGTGATGGCCTCACCCAAGCTGATATCCTTGGCACTGATGGTCTCAGAGAGATGGAAAGTCCCCACCGCTCCGTTAAAGCTCTGTGGCACTCTTGCCGTAGGCAAGGGCTGCACTTCCAAGTACTTATCCTGGGATGTCAGGCTTTGACTGAGATATCCGAATTCGTAGATTCTGGCCGTGCCCTTTAGCCTCGGAACCTGCAATGTACCGGTTTCATTTGGCAAAAGCACTATCCGCTTGATCAAAGCCCGCTGGAAGCGTTTACCCTGATGGTTGACAACCTCATAGTTCAGCATGCTCGGTTGCTCGTAAACACTCTTGCCATAGCCGGGGAAATCCCGCTCTTCATCCAGGTTGAAGGAGCGTACCATCTGATCTGTATAGAGATAGTAGGACACGATCACCGGCTGAGCTCTGTAAACCTTGTTGCTCTGTAACTGCGCCAGGATCATGGTGTTACCCCGAATCCCGGAGGCCGACCAGGGTAGATCAGGATCATTGAAAATGTCATTGGGATCGATAGCCCTACCCGTTTGCGGGGAGGAACTGCCCACTGCTTTGACAACGGTAACTTCGAACTCAGGGGTAGTGTAAACTTTGTTGGCAACGCGGATTTGCTGAGCCGGGATTTTGGTGCTACCCTCCGACCGAGGATTGTAGATATAGGTAAAGGTTCGGGAAACCGTGCGCGTAGTCCTGAAGCCCACGATTGAGCTGCTGCTGGATGAACTGCGCATGTTTACAAAGCTGAAGTTCGGGATCTGAGGAGGACTGGGTTCGGACATACTGAAGCTGCTTTCACTGCTCACCTGAAGGCTATACTCCAGTCTCTCAGCCATGGTGATGGTGTATTTGTTTACGGAAGCCGTTACATTGATGGCTCCCAATGCCCAGGGCAGCAAGATAAACAGAGCTGCCAATAGATATCCATAGCGTTTAATGTTCATCTTTACCACCAGTTCTCGCTGCGATGAGGAGCTCTTGGCTTCTGCGCCTTGCGATCCTGAGCTTCTTTATTGTCCAGGGCGTCCAGCAGGTTTCGCAGATCTTCTTCATTGCGATCCTGCTCCTGTTCCCGGGGCTTCGCTTGGGGTTCCGGTGGCGGATTCTCCAGCAGTCTGCGCAGGGCTAACTCCAGATTGGCCTTGGCGTCTATATCAGTGGGATTCCGCAACAAGGACTCTTTGTAATTCTCCACCGCGGCTTGATAGTCTTTAGCAGCAAAGGCGGCATTACCACGGTCATAAAGTAAATCTGCATTATCCTCTCTGTCAGCAAGAGCTGCATCAAAGGCCTTGGCAGCTTCCTCCGCGCGCCCTTCCTGATACAGGGCTTTTCCCAGATTTGCCCTGGCCACGCTATCTTCACCATTTTTCTCAAACAGATTTGCGGCTGAAGCATAGCGACCGCTTTGATACAGCATCCGGCCCAGGCTATTGCGCATAACCCCTTGACGAAAGAGCAGTTCCATAGCTAACAGCAAGAGCAGAATCAGCAGGATAATCAGTAAAACGCGTTTGGTCTTCATAGCCCGATCCCCTTGCTTGCTGTCCTTTTTAGCGGCAGAATCAGCATTTCTAACAAGATAAAGAACAGCGCGATGATCACAAAGATGTGGTATTGCTCCTTGTAGAGATTCACTTTGCGCGTCTCACCCCGGCTCTTTTCGCTTTGATAGATGCGGGAGAGCAGCAACCTGATCTCAGCAGCAGAAGGAGTAACCCGATAGAACTCGCCACCGGTAGTGGTCGCAATGCGCTCCAGCATCTTGGAATCCAAAGTGCTGATCCGTTCTTCACCGGTGTAGGGATTGCGAGTCAGAGCCCCATCCTCACTGCCCACGCCCATGCTATAGATACGGATGCCCCTGCTACCCAGTTCTCTGGCCTTAGCAACGGCATTTCCGGGGATGTCTTCCCCATCTGAGATCAGGATCAGGGCAGCATCACCGGCTGAAGCGTTAAAAGCGGTCAGAGCCAGATCAAGCGCTCGTCCGATATCAGTTCCGGCTCGTTCCGCGCTGTTGGTATCCAAGCTGTTGAGCACCATCTTGAAGGCGTCGTGATCATCGGTGAGCGGGCACTCGATGGTGGCCGAACCGGCAAAGGAAATCAGGCCGATGCGGTCTCCACTGAGTTGATCCACAAATGCGGAAACTTGCAGGATGGAACGCAGCAGTCGGTTGGGCTGGATGTCTGTAGCTTCCATGCTGCGCGAAATGTCGATGGCAAAGAGTATGTCCATGCCCTCGCTTTGCAGTTCGCGCTCCAGATAATCCCACTGCGGACGGGACAGACTGACCACGATGAAGCAGAAAGCCAGGATCAGCAGAACAATCCTCAGTCCACTATAGAAGGGAGAGCGTCTGCTGAGATAGATAGGCATGAAAGCGCTCTCCGCGTAGCGGGTGAAGCGTTTACTCAGCCTTTTGCCCGTATAGAGCATCAAGGCCAGGAGTGCCGGAACCAGCAGCAAGAGCCACAATGCAGAAGGATCGTGCAGATTCATCGCGTCACTCCGGGATCAAGGGCAAGAGAAAGCTTCTTGCGATTATTTCGATTAAGAGCAGAAGTAGGGCCAGGGCTAACATCAAAGCAAAGTGATCGTGCCACAGATAGTTCATCCGCGTGCTGATCTCAGTGCGTTCCAAAGCGTCAAGCTCCTGCATGATGTTGCGCAAGCCAGCAGCGTCCGTGGCATTGGCAGCACGTCCGGTATTGGTGATTTCTGCGATGCGATCCAAAGTCTGCATATCAAGCTCGATCAAAGTGGGGATGTTGCGCGTTCCAAAGAATGGATCCGCGTAGGGAAAGGGTACCATACCACCGGTTCCCACTCCGATGGGATAGACCTTGATACCCAAAGCGGCTGCCATTCTGGCTGCTGCGATGGGGTCTATCTCTCCGGTGTTGTTCACTCCATCCGTGATCAGGATCACGATGCGGGATTCCGCTTCGCTATCCTTGAGCCTGGCCAGAGCCTTGGTCAGCCCCATGCCGATGGCAGTTCCCGAAGCTTGCATATTTACAGTCATATTGTCCAGCGCGTTCATCACACTGGCGTGATCCCAGGTCAAAGGGCTGGCCGTGATGGCATATTCCGAAAATGCCACCAGGGAGAAGCGGTCGTTCGGTCTGCGTGAAACAAAGTCTTTGGCAACCTTTGTGGCTGCTCCCAAGCGATTTTGGGGTAGAAAATCCAGAGCCAGCATGGATCCGCTGACGTCCATCGCGATCACGATATCCACTCCATTCCTGCGTAGATCCCGAACTCCATGCCCCCATTGCGGACGCGCCAAAGCCAGGATCAACAGCAAAATCGTCAAAGCCCGCAAGCCCGGATAGAACCACTGCCAGTAGCCCTTTTGAGGCTGCACTCTGAGGATCAGCTGCAATCTGGAATGAGGTATGGTGAGTAGCTTTTTGCTTCTGTGCCTGAACTCAAAATAGAGATAACCCGGCAGAAGCATGAGCAGCAAAAGATACCAGGGCTGGGCAAATCTAAAGGCCATTCAGCCCTCCCTGCCGCATCAGATACAGCTGTAAAGCTTGCGTTTGCAGAGTGATCTGCTCCGCGGAGGGCTGCACTTTGGCAAACTTCACGGTGTCACAATAGTCCAGGATGCTGAGGGCATCGCCAAAACTTAGTTCCTTCCACTTCCGCAGCTGATGCCGAATCTCGGAAGTGGTCATCTCCATGGCATTGAAGCGATACTGCTCCTCCAGATATTCCCGAAGGATGGCCGAAAGCCGGTAATGATAGGCCAGGATGTCCCTTTCTGCCAGACCGCTAAGTCTCAACTCCTCCAGCTTGACAAGTGCCTTTTTCCAGGCCGGGATGGGCGGTGCTACAGGTGTTGCCTTGGGCAAGGACACGGGCCTGGCTTGTGCCGGTTTCTGCATCGCTTTGATCAACAGATAGATGGCTATACCCAGGCAGATCAAGCCCAAGAGCAGATACAGCCAGAAAGGTAACTCGAAAGGATACTTCATTGGCGCTTTGAGATCTCTGAGCAAGGTGTCAGATTCCGCCCTGATGGCCAAAACGTGCACCCTGAAAGCATCCGTGCTTTGATCTCCCAAGTCCGGATTGCTATGCTTCAGTTCCAGCTTGGGAAAGCTGAGCGCTCCTGTATTCAGCACGGCAATTTGTAAGCTTGCGATGCTGCCTTCCGCGCTCTGTTTCAGCTGAGAACGCAGCATCCGGAAGTCCTTCAGCGTGTCCGGAACCACGACTTCTTGCAAGGTAAAATCCGTGCGAATCTCCAGCGCGAAGGAATCCCCAATGCTCAGGCTATCCGCCCCGGACAGGCTCTGGGTCACAGAGGCATTGAGCGCCCCGATCAGGCATAAGAGCGACAGCAATAGACGCTTCATCCATGCCTCCTTTTGCTGCGCAGCACAAAGAATTGTCTGAGCACCTTCACATAGGAATCATGATTGCGAAAGAGGATGTGATCGCAAGCCATAGCTTTGAGCCTGGCCGCAAGCGCTTGCTGTTCCAGATCGACCTTGGCTTTGTAGGCTTTGCGCAAGGCACCCGAAGCGGTATTGACATACTCCACTCTTCCGGTTTCAGGATCCTGCATGCGCACCACACCCGCATTGGGTAGTTCCAGCTCGCTTTCATCCAGCACTTGCATGGCGATCAGGTCATGCTTTTTGCTGAGAATAGCCATTTCTTTGGCATAGCCTTGATCCAGAAAGTCCGATAGCAAGAAGATAACACTGCGTTTGGAGAGGATCTTCCCGGCATACTCGCAGGCTCCGGATAGCGAGGTTTGCTTGCCTTCGGGTTCATGATACAGGATTTCCCTCAGGATTTCCAAAGCCCGATTGCGCCCTTTGCGAGGTGGTAAAAACTTCTCCAAGCGATCTGAGAACATGATCAATCCGCATCTGTCGCCATTGGCAACCGCGGAAAAGGCCAAAGTGGCCACGATCTCGGCAATGCGCTCTTTTTTGAGCGCGGAAACTGTGCCCAAAAACTGTGAAGCAGAGATGTCCACGATGAAGACCACGCTCAGCTCACGCGTCTCACGATATTTCTTGATGAAGGGCAGGCCCAGACGGGCGGACACATTCCAATCAATATCCCGATAGTTATCCCCGGCCTGATACTCGCGCACTTCACTGAACTCCAAACCCTGGCCGCGAAAGCTGGAATGATACTCTCCGGCGAAGATCTCATTGACCACATTCTTGGTCATGATCTCCAGGCGGCGAATGCGCTTGAGGATATCGGCAGTGCTTACCAGATGCACTATGTCACCTTTGGATCAGGGTACTTCGATCTCATCCAGAATGCGGCTAATGATTTCCTCGCTTTTGATTTCTTCGGCTTCAGCTTCGTAGGAAAGCACGATGCGATGCCTCAGAACGTCCGCGCCAATGGCTTTGATATCATCCGGAATCACATAGCCACGCCCTTCCATATAGGCATGAGCCTTGGCCGCTCTGGCCAGATTGATGCTGGCTCGGGGAGACGCGCCATAACTGATGAGCGGAGCCAGAACACTGAGCCTGGGATAACGCTCCGGATGTCGCGTGGCCATCACCAGATGCAACACATAATCCGTAAGTTTATCTTCCATAAAGACCTTATGCATCACTTCCCGCATCCCGGAAATCTGGGTCGGTCTGAGCACGGCTTGCAGCTTTTGCTCCACCGGATCCACCATCATCGCCATGATCTGTCTCTCTTCCTCAAAAGAGGGATAGCGGATCAAAAGCTTCATCATAAAGCGGTCAACTTGCGCTTCCGGCAAGGGATAGGTGCCTTCCTGCTCGATGGGGTTTTGCGTGGCCATCACAAAGAAAGGCTGTGGCAGTTTCTCGCTGGTGTCTCCGATGCTCACCTGGCGTTCCTGCATCGCTTCCAACAGCGCTGATTGCACCTTGGATGGCGCACGATTGATCTCATCAGCCAGGATAAAATTGGCAAAGATCGGCCCTTTCTTGGGGCTAAACTCACCGGTCTTCTGGTTAAAGATCAAGGTGCCGGTAATATCGGCCGGCAAGAGATCCGGAGTGAACTGAATGCGGTTGAAGCTGGCTTGCAGAGTCTGCGCCAGACTGCTCACAATCAGGGTTTTTGCCAGACCCGGCACGCCCTCAATGAGCACGTGGCCATCTGCCAATATAGCAATCAGCAAGCGTTTGATGACGGCATCCTGCCCCACCACCACTTTGGCCAATTCGCGTCTGACATCTCGCATTGCGGCTGAGGATTCAGCCACCTGTACTTGAATTTCTTCGATCAACACGTTTCCCCCTGGGGTAGAAATTGTTTAATGCGAAAACGGGAATCCGGCATGACCGTATTCCCGATTTATTCAATAAAAGCTGAGTACGCGTAAGATGTATCTTATCTGGATACGGCTTTACGGACTTTATTTGCTTTAAGGCAGGAGCTGCAAACTTTTACGCGTTGCACACCGCCACTCATGATCGCACGAATTTCATGCAGATTGGGGTAAAAGCGACGCTTGGTGGCGTTCAAAGCGTGTGAGCGATGATTGCCAACCTGAGCGGACTTTCCACAGATATCGCATATTCTTGACATGATAAACCGTCCCTTCAATTTTCGTTTTGCGTACCAAGTTATTTGAGCCGCGTATTTTGACAAGCCTTTTTATTTCATTGTCTGCGGAAGCCTGATATCAAAGCGGCTTCCGCCCTGTTCCAAAGGCTTATATTCCAGGCGTCCCTGGTGCTCCGTAACCAGCTTTTTGCAGATCGGAAGCCCCAAACCGGTGCCATGTGATTTCCCGTCTGTGACAAAAGGCTGAAAGAGCTGATCGCGAATTTTCAGCGGCACTCCGGGGCCATTGTCGATCACGCTGATTTGCAACCAACCTGAGTTCAGACTGGTGGAAATCTTGATCTCGCCATCGGTATTGATGGCCTCAGACGCGTTTTTGATCAGGTTCATCAGCACCCGGCGGATCTTGCTCTCGTCAAAATACACATCATCCTGCACTTTGTTCTCCACCACAAAACTGATCTTACGTCCGGAAAAGGTGCCTTCATGCAGGCTGTGAATCTCATCCAGATACGCGCTTAGATTTACCTTCTGCATCAAAGGTGTGCTTTCCACGCCTCGCGCAAAATCCAGAATCTCACGCACCATTTGATCGACCAATCTGGTTTGTTTCACAATGCTTTGACTGAATTCGCTGCTGGTGGGAAAGAGATTTTCGATCAATTGCGCGGTGAGCACGATCACGGTGAGAGGAGTCTTGATATCGTGGATGATCTTGCTGGCCGCCATGCCGATGGCCATCAACCTGTTTTTGCTGATCATCTCGTCCATCAGCTCCACAAAGCGCTCATTGGTACTGCGCAAGCGTCCGGACAGCGTGCGCATCAGATTATACATCACCATCGGATGGGTAAATGAAATCTCCGCGAAGACCTCACGTGGGATCGTGAGCAACTCCACATCGTCCAGAGCACGCACCGTGGCGCTGCGTGGTTCATCATTGAGCACACCCATTTCGCCAAAAAACTCTCCGGGCTCCAATATTGAAAGCTGTGCTGTGGGTAACTCCGGATGATGCAGACTCTTCATGATTTCCACCCGGCCTTTACATATATAAAACAAGTCGTTAGCTGATTCATTTTCGGTGATAATGCTCTGTCCGGCTTTGAACTTGACGCGCGGTAAGTCCTTGGCAAAACTGCTTACTTCGTCCTCTGTCAGTCCATGGAAGATGCTGGCAGGCTTTCGATCTTCGTGTTCCATCGGTAGTCTCCCTCAATGGCTTTCTTATCTGATTTACTATATATTCCGCTTAGCCTGATTCTGTCAAGAGATTCCTTGCGGAGTCCGATGCCGGGCTGGCTTCACGCGCGATGATTCTGCTTAGTTTTAACTGCTGTTTACCTTATGATGCCCTCTTGCCATGAAGGGAGTATGAGGTTAAGCCGTAGTGAGCAAGATGTAACCGGGAGTGAGAGCTTGCCGGTAGTAGCGCTCTTCTTAAGCGCCATATCTGCCGCAAAGGCATTAATGGAGATTACATATCAGCCGGAGGATTCGACACTCCCAGATGAAAGCGTGGGATTGGATTCGACACGTCTGTTCCGCCCCAAGACTTCGCTTTGCTCCGCCTTGGGGACTCCGGTCGTGTCGAGTGAGGCCGGAGGCCGAAATAAAGTAAGCAGCTCAAGCTGCTTGTGCAGACGAGACTCTGCAATCCTATCCTGGCTCGCTGAATTCCAATCGGCCACGTAAATCTCAATCAATCAAGGCGTTGATCAGGTCGATTGAACTCCAACGGAGGTAGTGTGGCACATTCGATCTTGACACAAAATGCTCCCTTTTCATGCTGTCTGTATCTTTAAATGGGGAGATCCAAATGCGAAAATACCTCACTAAATGCGGACTGTACTGCGGAGCTTGCAGCTCGATGTTGCTTCATGACAAAGCCTTGGGTGATGAGAGCCTGGCCATGCTGGAGCTTGAATATCAGGATGAGCCCTGCGCCGGCTGTGCCTCCGGGGTCAATCCGGATTGCGAGTTCATTCACTGCAACCGGGAACACGGATCGGAATGCTGTGCCTTTTGCGCGGAGTTTCCCTGCGCGATGATCACCAAGTTTGCGCATGATGAATGGGCGCATCACATCGATGTGATCGATAACCTCCATCGCATAAAAGAGATCGGCATTGACGCCTGGCTGGCAGAACAAAAACAGCAATGGAGCTGTCCCCAGTGCGGAACCAGAACCCACTGGTATCAAAAAGTGTGCCATCAATGCGGAGCTACCTGGAAGTGCCGCTACGAATGACCTTGTGACGGCTTCAAAACGGCCATAGCTGCATAAGAAACCCAGAGAAGGCACTTGACAAGAATCAGCGATTGCATAACCATGCCATATAAGCCGATAGAGGAGAAAGAAATAATGGATGTACCGAAACTGACGCAGTTGTTTTGGGAATACCAACTCTCAGAGCAAGAGCTTCAAGAATGCCTGGCCAAAAACGACATTGATGATCCATTGACGGTTTCTCTATACAAACGCATCTTGCTCTCCACGCCAAACTGGTATGATGTCCTCAGATTCCTGACCCCGCAACAGCTCAGAAATGCCCTATCCCAGAAGGTGATTTCCACCATCCAATCCGCAGCATTGCAGGAACGCTTCAGCTTTGCGGCCAGCAGGTTGTTCCCAAATCAGTAAAGCCATGAATCACATGTTTTATCAGCAGTCTTTGTACCCCCTTCAAGACGAAATCCTCAGCTTGATCAATCAATCTGATCTGCCTTTTTATCTCACAGGTGGAACGGCTTTGTCCAGACACTATCTTCATCACCGATATTCTGATGATCTGGATCTCTTTGTTAACAAGCACCCTGATTTTCGAAGCCTGGTTGAAGCCATCGAACAGGTATTCAGGGATAACCATGTATCATACAAAACTCTTACGCGTAGCGCGGATTTTGTTCGCATGGAAATCACCGGAGAAGATCAAACTCTGCTAAAGCTTGACCTTGTGAATGATCTGGTCTGCCATATTGGGGGATTTGAATCTTCCAATAGCCTGGGAAGGGTAGATAACATGTTCAATATCCTCTCCAACAAAATTTCTGCTGTCCCCAGACTGGAAATCAAGGATTTTGCCGACATTATATGCATAGCTGAGAAGTATAGCTTCAATTGGGAGTCAATCATCCTTGACGCGATCCAAAAAGATGAATGGGTCAATCCCCTTGATTTGGCCAGATACTTCATTGGGTTTGAGGCCAAAAGGCTTCAGCAGATCAATTGGGTTCATCCGATCAGCATCCCGGTCTTGATCAAGCATGCTGAGATTATCGCTGATGAGATCATTCGGGGCTCTGATAACTCTCTGGTTTCATCGGACACTTTATGATGAAAGAGGCTGCTGAGGGTTGATTAGTATTAATTGACGATTAGCCAGCGTTTTACAGACACATAAGGTTCCGAAACTAATCCCCATTAATCCACTCAATCCGTACGATCTGCGTTCTATCAATGATTGCGTCTGAGCCAGTCACAAATCTGATATCACAGCAGAAAGTTCTTGACGAAAACCGGGCTCCCTATATTTAGGCATTTAACTAAACAACTAAGGGAGACCCGATGTCAGACAGCACCTTCAAAGCGATCGCCGATGCCAGCAGACGCAAGATATTGCAATTGCTGAAGCAGCATCAGAGCCTGAGCGCGGGTGAGCTGGCTGAGCACTTTGAATTCAGCAAAGCCAGCCTCAGCGAGCATCTGAAAATCCTGCGTACGGCAAACCTGATCTTTGCCCAAAAGCGTGGGCAATACATCTATTACTCACTCAATACAGGTGTATTTGAGGACATTCTTAGCTGGGTACTAAGCCTTAGAAAAAGTGAGGAATCATGAACCGCATCAAACATTACCGAGGATCCCTGATCCTGCTCGCCCTTTACGCTATCGCCCTGGTTTACTTCATGTATGCCCTGCCGGCAGACGCCCAAATTCCCATCCACTGGAATGCCGAAGGTGAGATCGACGGCTATACCGGCAAGACGGGCTCGGCCATCTTTGGTCTGGGTCTGAGTCTGGGGCTGTTCCTGCTCATCTATCTCATGCCCTACTATTCGCCCAAGTATCGCAATCATGAAGCACGCTTTGAGCGCATCTTGCCGGGATTGAGTTTCGTCCTGATTCTCTTTTTCGCTCTGATCAGTATCTACAGCTACATCATTGCGCTCTATGGCAGCAGCATCCCGATCAATTTCATCTTCGTGATCATGGGCTTGATGTTCCTGTTTTTAGGCAATCTGCTACCCAAGGTTCCGCGTAATTTCTTCATCGGGATCAGGACGCCCTGGACCCTTTCGGATGAAGAAAACTGGCACAAAACGCACCGGGTGGGAGGATATCTCTTTGTGATCAGCGGAGTGATCCTGACCATCAAAGGCATCCTGCTGGTAAGCATGCAAACCTTCCAAACAGTCACTTCCGTGATTGCTTTTGGCCTGGTTCTGTATCCCCTGCTGTATTCGTTTTTGCTCTTTGAGACTGTTCACCGAGACCTGATCTGTTTCCAGTAAGTTATCACATTCAATTGGTGAAAAAGTGGGCGAAATAGACATTGATCTGCTCCAAGCGCGGAATTGACAAGAAGGCCGGCATGCCATCC
>Ga0334884_1001783_pt1 | contig 30195 bp, 17 predicted proteins | sample GraSluR1_MG_7_FD_207215 | JGI IMG/M metagenome (GOLD analysis project Ga0334884, IMG submission 207215) | Sludge microbial communities from methane-producing bioreactor in Wageningen University, Netherlands - Granular Sludge_12_05 R1 | ecosystem: Engineered > Bioreactor > Anaerobic >...
CCGAACAGAGAAGTTAAGCCCACCTGCGCCGATGGTACTGCCAATCCGGTGGGAGAGTAGGTCGCCGCCAACCCTCAGAGCCCCCAGCCTTGCATGGCTGGGGGCTCTCTGTTTTTTTGTGTTCTTTAAATAGTAGAAGTACGACTCCAAATCGCGCTTAAATTACTTTTTAATGAAAGACATCATTTCTCTACTGGTGAAGTAGTATAAATCACCTGTACCTTTTGTGAGAAAATATCAAATGACCAAAAAAAACACACAGGTTGACTTAATGTCAACCTGTGTGTTATGGTTTAAACAGTTGAATACTTTAATTACCTATCAACTACTATTTTTGTGGTTAACCATCTTCCATTGAAAGAAACTTTTAGGAGGTAAATGCCTGGAATGTAGCTGTCCATATTTATCTCTTTAACAAAGGTATTGATTTGATGGTTTCTGCTATGGAATAAACGCTGACCCTGATAAGAGTATAGTTCAATGGTGAACTCACCGGGTTTCTGAGGAATTACCTCAATAGTAAGTGTGCTTCGAACTGGGTTAGGATATACCTTGACCAGTGTTTCAGTTCCAGGAATTATATCAACCCAGTTTCCATCATGTAAATAAATGGTATCGGATGATGAACATCCATAACTATTGGTTACAGTTAACCAGTATTTTCCGGTTTCGTAAACTGTAATGGACGACTCTGTACTACCATTGCTCCAGAGGTAATCCACGTTATCTATTCCAGCAATGAGGACATAAGGAAATTCTACCTCAAGAGTATCAGGTCCCAAACTAAAAACGGGAGATGGAAGTATCACCATGTCATGGTTTGTTTGTTCGCTGGGTTGCTCGTTGAAGATAGTCCAAAAATTCATGGTGTAATTACCGGCAGAAATGTTAAGCCCCTGATTAAATGTATAGTTCATGAATTCTCCCACAACAAATGGCTGAGTAACTGTTATCGTTTCTGTAACCTGTGCAATTGTTCCAATCCTATATACAATTTGGAAAGGGGTGCTAGAAGTAACAGGACCTCCGCCCTGATTTGTCAGAATAACTTCAACAGGCAGATCAGGCTGATTACATTCTTCAATGGGTGTTACCACGCTGCTAATAATGATGTAAGGAGTATCGTCGTATATAATGAATACTTCATCGTATCCCTGGCAGCCATTATCATCTGTTACAGTAACATGGTATAGTCCAGTTTGGGTAACCGTAAAGGTTTGTCCAGTAGAGCCATCCTGCCATAGATAAGAAACATACCCAGCCCCGGCATCTAAAACTAAAGGCTCGTTTATGGTTTGATCGGGCCCTAGATCGACTATTGGATTGGCATATATTTCAATATCTGAGGCGAAGAGATCATTTGTATTGTCCTGATCAAGAGGATGATCGGTTTGAGCAGCAATAGTGTATTCACCGGGTTCGCTTAGATCAATGGTTGTTTCAAAAGTAAACTCAGTAACTTCGCCTGGATTAAGCCTTTGTGGCAAGGTGAAAACTTCTTGGGCAACTTCATCATCATTTACAAAAAGGGTTAACGGGATAGTATTCCCCAGATAAAGGGTATCGGTACCCAAGTTGGAAATTTCTACAACTACAAATTCACTTTGAGATAGCTGGCACGAGGTTTCAGGGGAAATAATGCCGGTAACGGCATAATCAGGGATTAGAATTGATACATGAACCTGATCAAATCCTTCGCAGCCATTATTATCGGTTACAGTAACACTATAATTTCCAGTTACGGTAACGGTAAAGGTTTGTAAAGTGGAGCCATCCTGCCATAAGTAACTGGCAAATCCAGGGCCAGCATCCAGTATAACCGGACCAGTATTTGAGACCTGATTGCCACCCAAGTCAACGGTAGGATTCACGTAGGTTTCAATGGATACCTCAGTAAGATCGTTGTCAACATTCTGATCGAGAGGATGATTGGTTTCTACACCCACCAAGTATATGCCGGTAGCACTCATATCAATTGTTTGGCTAAAAGTATACTGTATTGATTCGCCGGGTTCAACTTCCTGGGTAAGAATCAGCGTTTCGTTGGCAATCAACTGTTCATCCAGCCAAAGGGCAAGGGGTAACTCTTCATCAACTCTGAGCGTATCGGTGCCAAGATTAGTAATATTAGCTATTACAGATTCGGCAATACCATGAGCACAACTCGATACTGGTGAGAGAATACCGGTAATGCCATAATCCGGGATTAAAATTGTAATGAAAATTTCATCATACCCAATACATCCATAGCTATTGGTTACAGTAACGCTGTAAAGACCAGTCTCGGTAACCAAAAAAGTTTGTTCAGTGGATTCATCCTGCCAGAGATAGCTGGCATATCCTTCACCTGCATCCAGCATGTATGGTTGGTTAGAGTAAAATCCTTCGGGCAAGTCAAACGAGAAATCAACATCGGGATATGCATTGACCTGAAAAGTAACAGAGTTGTTTTCTGTAACCATATCGTTTTCTACATCAACCCAAATGGTAATTTCATGAATCTTTCTCTCCGATAGATTTACAGTTTCGGAGAATGTAATGGTAAGTTCCTCATCGGGAGCAAAGTCATCATCAAGGTAGATGATTTCGGAGTGATTCTGCAAATCATGCGAGAATCCAATGTCAATTGGTGTTCCAGATGGAAACGTATAGGTCCCAAAGTTTTTGAAAACGAATTCTACCGTTTCACTACTTGAAAGGTCGCAGGCGGATAGAGGTTGATACATTTCAGTTACACCTATATCATCAATAAAGAATGTTAATGTAACCTCAGCATAACCCTGGCATCCTGAGAAGTCGGTTACAGTGACAGAATATGTGCCATCAACGGTTGCAGTATAGGTTCTGTTAGTGCTTTCATCTTGCCATAGGTAATACTCGTAGTATCCAGGGTCAAGAATTTCTTCCCATGCATGTACGTCACGATCGGGACCAAGGGTAATACTCGGGTAACCCAGGGCATAAACTGTTTTGTTAAGAGTGTTATTGGTGTAGTAAACCTCTTCCACTCCAACGCTTATGTTAATTTGAACAGTTGCATTTTCAAGTCCAGACAAATCGATGGTTTGATTTAGAGTAAAAGTTCTAGAGGTTTTAGATGCGAAGTTTGTACTTAGAATAAGAGATTCAGATGCGATCAAAGAACCATTAAGGATAAGATCAACATCTATTGTGCTGCCAATGGGAAATGTAGAGTTACCGTTATTAAAAAGGGTAAAGGTTACGGATGTTTCATCGCTAAGTTCGCAATCATTGCTTGGTGAAATAATTTCAGAAATGGCAATATCATTTGTTATCACCAACAGATTTGCATCATCCGTGCACCCATAAGAGTTGTTAACAATAACCGTGTAATCATTATAAAGCGGTGGTCCATAAATAAAGTAAATTGGATCCTGTGATAAATCTTGCCATAAATAATCGGTTACATCTTCTGAATAATTAGGTGCAATTTCATAATAATCCATGTCTTCAAATATCATATATAGCACCGAAGGGGTTATTGTTACGCTTGGTGATGGATCAACAGTTACCAAACGATCCATTGAATTGTTTTCGGGAATTGGATCATTGGCAATGTTGATGCTAAAACTTATGTAATTATCGCCAATGGGAATAAGTTCCATCTCAGGGAACTGGTATGCTAGTTCCTGATTGGGCTCAAAGAGGCTAGTTAGGGTTATTGTAGCTGTTTGCTCGTTTGTTGGAGTTACAACAGACGCTTCAATTTCGGTATTAACAGGATATGTATCCCGCCCCTTGTTTTTGATTACAATTGAAAGGGGTGTTAGATCATCTGAGTAACAAACAATTTCACTGGGGCTTTCGATGGCCTCGATGGACAAGTCGCTGGCATTCACATATATTGAATCAGCATCTGTGCCACAACCATGAAAGGCAGATACGTTAACCCTGTATAATGATGAAATAAGGTTATTTGCCAATGAACTTAGGTTAAGGGTTTGTCCACTGCCTAGATCTGACCATGTGGTTTGGCCGGGGAGTTGTCGTTCCCATTGGTAGGTCTCAAAACCATCTGACGCCCTGAACACCAGTGAGTCGGCACCCGTAGTTATTACTGTATCCATAGAAATGAACTGGGAGGGCAATTTCCTAACAGTAGCAACTACGCTTGGCAACCCCCAGGTGGAAATTTGTACATTGTAGGCGTCGTTAGATCTATCTAAATCCAGCGAGAAATTTGTGAAAATTGAGATAGCATATTCCTTGGCCTGGCTAAGATCGATGGTTCCATCGAAAGTAAACACTGCCTCATCGTTCAACTCGCTGTCGCCCCAGTTTTCAGCGGGGGTATACTCCTCGTTAAGCACCACAACACCATCAACTTTTGCCACAACTGGGAAACTTTCAACCCCATCGTAAGGAACATTGCCATAGAACTTGAGGGTAACGGAAGGGCTAATGGGATCGGGCTGAAAACATTCATTGTATAGGTTGTCAATTGATAGAACCCCCACATCCTTATCGGATTGGGCAATGGTAATACTGTCCTTTGCAAAACAAGGTATTGCATTGGTAATCTCAATTTTGTATGTTCCCCAGCCAAGCAATTCAACCTGATAGGTTTGCTCTGTGCCAACAGGATCCCACGTATCCACCTCATCCCACTTAAACCATGCGTAGCTTTCATAGCCTTCGCCGGCATCAAGGGTTATGGTATCGGGTTCCATGGTTCCAATATCAGGTCCTATGGAGTAGCTTGGCATACCCAGAACTGAAACCTGAGTTTTGAGGGTGTCATTAGTTCTGTCGTCATCATTCTGCAAAGCAGTATAGGCTAAAATATCATGCGAACCCTCATTGAACAGATTGAAAGTGTTGACGGTTTCAAAATCTAACGTTGAATTTAGCTGGTTTAATTCATAGGGCAGGGTAATGGTTTCTGCTTTAACTGAACCACTGTTTACCTTAACTCTTATAGGAATTTCGGTTCCAATGGGTACTGGCCTGATGCCAAAATTCTTCATTATTAGTTCCAGAGTTACACTTGTTCCAATCTCACAATCGCTCTCAGGGCTACTTAACTCAGTAATTCCCAAATCGTAGGGTAGTTCGTAAACTTTAACCATATCCAAAGCTACACCTTCGTGGGTCACGCTGGGATTGGATGCAAAAACAAAGCGGAACTTCACGTTGCTTGCATCCCAAGCATCGTTGGGGAGAAGAGTTTTTGCCGTAACGTAATTGGTCTTGTTTTGGCTCCATCCATCGGTACCAAGTGCAAAAACATCCTCGGTATCGTACCAGTTAGATGAGTAATCGGGGTGTGCGGTTAGCAAAGTCCAAGGTTCGCCATCAACGGAATATTCTACTGCCAGCCCATCATTACCCTGTTCAATCTGCATAATGTAATCGAATGAAAATATTGGGTATTCAGCACCTGACAGGTTAAAGCAAGGGCTTTCGAGGTATGATCGTTCATTATTTTTGTAGTTCTGTGCCAGGCTGGTAGCCCATACCCTAGTTCCATGCGAAGCCTTATTGTTATATGTACCCGATGGAGTTCCCCATTGCCAGCTGCTGTTGGTTCCTGAGGGGTACCAGAACGATGAAGTGGATTCGAACGATGCCTGATAGGGATATGTTACTGTAGGAAAAACGTAAAGCGTAGTGCTGTAGGCATCGTTGGCGGCATCCTGATCTCCAGCAAGAAATGTTCTGAAGACTAGGCTTTTAAGACCCGGGGTTGATAGGTTTGCAGGGGTGTCAAAGGTAAAAACCATTTCGTAATCCCCCTCATTATCGGCTTCGCTGGCAATGGGATCGTTAAACCATTCCTTTGTATACGTTGCACCGCCATTAATTGAGTAGCCTACCTCGAATGGTACGTTAACGGTGGCCCCACCGTAATTCTTCACAACAACTGAAACAATTTCATTACTGCCTAACCCGCATTGCTGTATAGGAATAATCTTCTCCTTAACCCCAACATCGCTGTGGATAAACTCACCGGTTATAGCAAAATTGTCGACGTTCCATCCTCCATATTGAATAAACTGATTTGTAGTATCAATCGAAAACATTGCTCTGATATCCTCTTTACGAGTAGCAAGGTTGCTTATGTTGTGTGAAATTGATTGCCAGTTTCGATCAAGAACATCGGTGGTGTTTTGGAATATATTAGTCCAAGTATTTGCACCATCGTTGCTAAGTTTAAGACTAGCTTTGTCAAAGAATTCAATATTTATCCACCTCTTATAAAAGACGGATAAATTCTTATAGTATTTGGCATTAATAGGATCGCTTACAGCTATTTCAGGGTTAAGAATGGAGATGTTAGGTAAATAATTGCCATTAAGATTTGTGGCTAAAACATTGCTTCCTGAGTATGAGTAATTGGGATCAAAGGTTCCACCCCCAAGGGGTTGCCCAATTTCCCACAGGGGAGTTCTTGTCCATTTAGTGTTTTCCTGAAAATCATCAAAAAATAATGAGGTGTGTATGGTTGCAAATTCAGTAGGGTTTAAATCATTTGATGGGAAAGTTACATCTCCTAACAATACTGAGTTTGCATTCAGGGCAAAATCGATTATGTTACCATAAGGACTTGAAAGTTCAATGTCGAAACAAAACCAGATGTAGTTACTGCCTGATAGCAAATTAAATGTGGGTGCGGTAAATAAAATTTCATTGTCAACTATGCTTATATTAGCATTTATTGGGTTGCTAATTCTGAAGATTGAATCACGTGTGTGGTAAAGTTTTATTTGGGTAATATTGTTGATGTCTGTACCTGTATAGTTTATTTCAATTGAATTTAAGGGAATTTCACCAGTATTTCCAGTAATAAAAGCGTTTATGTAAGCAAAGGGGTTGATAGTTGAACCGCTTGGAAAGTTGACAGAGAGTTGTTTTAGCTGAAAATTTGCAACAGTTCTTGGCAACACTCCTCGTTCTTCAATTTTTACATCGTCTATACATACTCCCCATCCCCAGTTCGAAATTCCTTCAAAGGCAATCTGGCAGGTTTCGGATTTTGCTGCATCGGGAAGGATTATTTCCCTTTCTGTCCAGTTCTCAATGGGCGTATTATAGTGCTCCAGAAGGATCCAACTAGATGAACTGTTTATTCTATAGTAAACCTTAAGTTCATCATTTGATACGTACCATACATCCTGAGCATGCCAGAATATCAGAGTGGGTTTAATGGTGTTATACAGATTAATGGAAGGAGTTACAAGTTTTCGTATTGGACCAATGCTTTCGTCCTGAAAAAGGGCATTATAAACCCCATTGTATGCATTGGGTGGATGGCGGAATGTGGGTGCACTTGATGGAGCATAGCCTCCATTCTCGTAACGCCAGGAGCGTCCTCCAACACCAATTGGTTCCGTCCAACCCGGTGGGCGTAAACCATCATTCTCGAAATCTTCAAAGAATAGAACCTCAAATTCTTGGCAAAAAGAATTTTGAACAATAAAAATGAGGGACGCACTTATTATAATCCGCATCCAATGTTTTAGGGTGGTAAAATTCATGGCAATTAGTATTAGATTCAATACAAATATCAAAAAAAAATGCTGCAAATTGCAAGAAATAGCCGATTAAATATTTTGGGTTTTACAAAATACTTAACAAGGTTGTATACGAAGCTTTAAATAATGATGTTATGAAAACTTTAAAATATCAATGTAATTTGGGTTCCATTATAATAGATTCCTTACTCCTCTGCCATTCGGCGAATTCGTTCGGAATGACAGCAGGGCTGGTGTGAAGGACGGGCTGTTGCGGGCTGAGCCCACGCCCCTCAGCCCGCACCAGCCCCTTTGCTCCAAAAGAACCCTGTCATTCCGAGCCCTGTACTTTGGGGCGAGGAATCTTTGTAGGGTTACCAATAATTCGCTCTGTCATGGTGAGCTTGTCGAACCATGACTAACGTATTATTTCGCAAAACCACACGAGAGATTGGCTTTGCCGAGCTCGCAAAAAACGCTCGGTTCTTAGGGCGGCGGTGATTCTTGTCATCTTTTTTGACGAGACAAAGCGATCTGTTTGCTGATAACCAGGCTGGAGCCTGACAAAATAGTTACGACCGAAGCAAGAGCCACGGCCGAACGGGGCGAGGAATCTTTTAAAGTGGACAAAAACACTTTTTTTTCAGAATGTTCACATTCTACTCATGCAAAGCAAAAATCTTTTTTTCATAGAAAAATATCACAGTAGTTATTTTTTCGTTATAGTAAATACACAGGCATATTGCACATAACCAATTTATTGCAAATTGACCCATTGAAATTAACCTATTTTGGGATTCATCAGCATTTATCAAAAGTGCTAATTCGGGCTTTTTTTAATAAAAAATATTCCTACTTTCGTAGATGTATTTTTTATGAAGCATATATCTTTTTTGATAAATAAACGTAAGATTAGGATAAAAATAAAAGATTTTTTTACAAACAAGATGCTTTTGTATAATTCCACATATCCCATCTCAATTTTTAATAAAGTTAAGTCCGCTCTTAAGGGATTTATTTTCTGTACGTTTTTCGCTTTTTTATTCTTAAAGACTACTTTCCTTTATGCCCAAACCGATACCGAATTTTGGTTTGTTGCACCAGAGATTACGTTAAGCCATTATGCTCCAGGAGGAGCAAATGCCTTTATTAAATTATCAGCTGGTAGTTTTGCTGCGACTGTTACTATTAGCATGCCAGCTGCTGATCCAGCCGTTTTCCCCGATATTGTGGTAAATATTCCTGCCTACGGTTTTCAGATAGTTGACTTAACTTGCTGGGTGGTTAGCCCATGTGTAGGGATTGATATAAATACATCGTACCCTGAAGCAAATTACTTTGATGTCAACTTAATGGAAAATAAGCCATTGAATGCCAGTGGGATAAATAATTTTGGAATTCGAATTACCTCTACTACACCCATTACAGCCTACTATGAGATTAGCAGAAGAAATAACAAGGATATTTGGGCATTAAAGGGAAGTAATGGCTTGGGAACGGAGTTTTACACTCCTTTTCAAGACAATAGGGAGAACTGGACAGGAGGCAATGTAAAAGCCTACTCTGCTATTGATGTGGTGGCCACTGAGGATGGTACTGTTGTAGAATTTTTGCTTCCGCCCGGTATATCAGGTAGTTATGGAGCTCCTGCCACAACTATCCCGGGTAATACTACATTTACACGAACTCTTAACCGGGGACAGACCTTTTCACTTTTCCCCCGATGGAGAACCGATCAAACTCCCCAAAGGCCAAGCCAATTGAACACAGATAGGTTAAGGGGTGTACGCATCAGAAGTTTAACGGGTGGTGCCATTGCCGTTAACGTGAAGGACGACTCCTTCTACCATACCGGAGGGGGATGCTACGACCTGGCCGGTGATCAGCTAGTTCCCACAAATATTATTGGGAAAGAGTATGCTGTTATTCGTACAGATCTTTATGAGAATGCTACCACAAATCGGCATGACCATATTTACATACTGGCAACCCAAAACGCTACAGTCGTAAATGTTTACAGGACCGATGGTTCTCTTCAGGGTACATACAACCTGAATGCCAGGCAGCAAACTTATATCAGAATTGCCGATCCTGAAGTGTACCACCGCATTGTTGCGAGCAAACCCGTTTACGTATGGCATGTTGGTGGTTTTGGCTGTGAGCAGGGTGGAGCAATATTACCCCCAATTGATAAGTGTACCGGAGTTCCCCGAGTAGCCTTTGCACGAACAAATAGTGAGACTTTTTACATAATAATGATGGTTAGGCAGGGTGCTGAAGCCAACTTTTTGTTTGACGGGGTAGTTAGAAACGACCTTTTCCCACCGTTAAATTTTATTCCACTTCTTCCTGCTCCATCCAACTGGAGTGTTGCCCGTTTTGGACCCTTCACCGAAGACCAAATAGCAGTAGGAACGCATTACATGGAGAATACTGAGGATATTTTTCACCTTGGTATTGTGAACGGTGGTTTTAATTCGGGCTGCTTCTACGGTTACTTTTCAGACTACAATGAGTTTGCACCTCAAACATTTGTGGTTGAAACGAGTTCTAGCGGTGGGCGAATATGTTTTGGCGAGTCACTTCAACTTTATGCTAGCGGGGGTACAAAATACTTATGGGATCCAACAGATTTTCTCGATGACCATACAATAGCAACACCCGTTGCCAGCAACATAACAAACTCAATAACCTACAATGTTACAGTAAGCGGTGCGTGCGATACCAGTGCTGTTAGGGTTGTGCCCATACAGGTTGGGGGACCAGTAGTTGCGTCCTTCGATCCTGATGTTTTTTTGGGATGTGCAACACCCAATCCACCACCTGCAGGTATACCATCCTATACCTTCACCTTTACCAATACTTCATCGGGCGATTATTATCGTACATGGTATTGGAGATTAGGAGATTCAGGACCTCAGAATAAGTTTGCTGAAGGCAATAATGGAGGAGGAGACCCTGCTGATGTTGTAAGTTTGCCACTTCCCAACAATACAGATACCATTCTTGACTACCATATCACTTTAGTGGTTGGTGATCTGCAGCAGTTCTGTTTTCAGGAGATAACTAAAATAGTAAGGGTGTTTCCATATATAAATGTAAATCCTTCTGCTAACCCAACAAGTGGGTGCCAACCTCTTACGGTAAATTTCTCTGCTAATCCGTTTGGACAATTTGGTGGGGCATTTTATTACTGGGATTTTGGTGATTTTGCTTCGTCAAATTTACAGAACCCCACACACCAGTTTGTCAACCCATCGCCACCGTACGCCCCGTTACAGTATTACTCAAAGGTAACCATTACTGACCAGTGGAATATCTGCACCGCCACCGACTCGGTTTTGATCAATGTTAGCCCTTATATCGATGCCCGATTTACAGTGAGCAAAGCGGAGGGGTGCTCACCGCTAAACACAACCATAATAAACACCAGTAAGGGTGCAATTAGCACTTACACGTGGACGCTCTTCAGGAATTTAGTTTTAATTCTTACTCAGCCTGGATTCGACCCACCCGATTTAAGTAATCTTCTGAATACCCGTACCGATAACCAACCCGATGAATATCTCCTCAGGCTGAATGTAGTTCAAGCTGGAAATACTTGTCCCAAACAGTTTGAGCAGACCATAACTGTTTGGCCAGTACCAGGTGCTAATACACTGGTTACACCCCAACCCAATATTAGCTGCTCCCCTCTTGAGGTTGATTATGAGGCAACGGGCATTGTCAATGCCAATGCACCCTACCACTGGATGCTCGATGGTATTCCCATAACCACAAACGCAGCGGGTACTTACACACTTGATAACTATACAATGGCAACTCAAACCCGCGAGATGTCGTTTGAACTGGACAACGATTGGGGCTGTACGTTTGCTTCTGCTCCCGTTGATATTGAAGTGCATCCCTATATTGAGGCCAATATTGTACTCAACCCCGAGGAGATATGCCCCGATCCGGTGACCGGACTCTTCGAGGTGGACATACTGGATGCCTCATTACTGGCCGATGGTTTTTACCAATGGACAATTAATGGTGTGCCCGAACCCATCAACACAAACGTGGGAACCCGTGAGTTTAACTATAGCACCCTTACCCTGAATGGCGATGGGAGCGCAGATATTCCTGTTTCCCTTACCGTAACAAACGGTGCTGGTTGTGTGAGTACCGATAACAGAAACATATTTGTCAAGCCACAGGTAACAGGTAGTTTTACCGCTGCGGTTGATGGTAATCCTATAACAGCAGGTGTTGATGTACTCTGTTCTCCGGTTACCATCGATTTCACAAGCTCCATGACCCATGCAGACAGCTACTTCTGGCAGTTTGGTACTCAGGGGGCATCGGTGGATGAGAACCCCTCTTTCGAATTTTCGAATACAGGAGATGTTCCTTTGACAGTAGTGGTTACCCTTACAGCCAACAGCACCTTTGGGTGTAGCGCAGTACATACCGAAACCTATACCATTCAACCTGAGGTTAGGGCAGAGTATAGCCTCAATACAACCGCAGGTTGTACACCCCTTACCATAGTTGTTGAAGCACCCAACCTTGCAGGGGTAACCTATGAGTGGAACTTCAACGGCGAAACCCTAACAGGGAATGCACCAACCTTTGCGACCATTTTAACCAATACAACGGGAGGAAACCTTAATCTTCCCATATCCCTTATTGCAACTCGCGGATTGTGTTCAGATACCAATGCCGACCAAATTATCACTGTTTACCCCGATGTGGATGCCAAGTGGAGTGGAACTGCACTTGATCCCACCTGTAGCCCTGCCAACCTAAGCCTGACTAATACATCGGATGTCTATAATCCAGCCCTTCCGGTAACCAATATACAGTGGCAGGTATTCGATCAATCGGATGTGCTGGTGGAGAGTTCATCCAATCAGCTGTTCGAACCTGTGTTGACTAACAGTAGTCACCTGCTTACCCACGATTACCGAATTAGGCTAACAGCCACCAGTACCGATGGCTGTACAGATTTTAACGAGGAGACAATAACGATTTACCCCACCCCCAATGCGTTATTCAACGTTACGGTGATCGAAAATTGTACACCAATGGTAATAGAGGTTACCGATGCCAGTACAACTATATCACAATTCGATTATACATGGGATTGGGATGGGGAAGATAATTTGGAGAACCTTGGTAACCAAAACTATAGAGTTACATATGAGAACAATCACCCCACTGACGAGGAGATAAAGTTGATAGTGCTTGACCTGGAGAACCAGTATGGCTGTGTTGATTCCTATGGATACCAGTTCAGTGTACTACCCCAGGTTAACGCTTCCATTGCGCTTGCTGCGGGTTATCAGGACAGGCTTTGTGGATCGGAAGAGATTATCTTTGATAACTTCTCCACCGGAGGATTACCTGGTGCCCTTACCTTTTCTTGGGACTTTGACGATGGCACCTCGCCATACGTTACCACCAGTTATGATCCGGTACCCCATACCTTTATTAATAATTCTACCAACCCGCTTTATCGTAATGTTACACTTACAGTAACCAACAATTCGGGTTGTACCAATGATGCTCCGGCTGTTATTCCAATTACTGTTTATCCAAGGGTTGTGGCTGCTCAGAGCTTCGAAATAATTGATGTTTGCAGCGGAACAACCATCGATCTTACCAATGCCTCGTCCAATGCAACGGTTCCTAATAGTACATTTACTTGGGAGTTTACAACAGCAAGTCCGCAAGGTGTTAATCAAACGGTTACCTATCCTCCGGACCCCTTGGGTGGAATTAATTTGGTGAACAATCATCCAACGGATCCCATAGTTTATAATTTGGCATTCACGGCTAGTACTTTATGGAACCCCGGAGGGGATGAGCATACATGTATCAATGCGATTACTGGAGAGAATATAACTGTTTATCCATTACTTGATGTAATTTACGATTCTCCCGCTGCCGTTTGTTCTGGCCTTAATGGAGCTGAACTAGAGTTTGTAAAGAATGCAAACAGCAGTGGTGGTTATGAAACCGACGTGGTGCTTGAATGGTGGTTTGGCGATGGCAACACTCTGTCAACCAATTTTGTGCCAACGGTTAACAAGCTAATTGAGAACCTAAGCGATGTGGATTTTATCACCCAAACAAGGATTTTTGCCCGTCAGGTTGCCACAGGATGTACACAGGAGCAGTTTGTTGATGTAAGGGTACACCCCAAGGTGGAGGCTCGTTTCACAAGCACCATCCACGATAACGATAACTGCGCTTACCCATTAAGGGTAGATTTTGTAAACAGCTCGGTTTTCCACGATCTTCAACCGGGGGTTAATACATATTTTCATTGGAACTATGGCAATAGCGGTGAGGGTGGAACTCCTCAGGAGGAAATCCGATTCGATAGCAACCCGCATCATTGGTTCTTTTACAATGCACAGGCCAATGCCATAGCAACTTATGATGTTGCGCTTACTGTAAACCAGTATCACGAGATATCCGGAGCAACCTGTGCCGATGACAGCGTAAAAACTGTTACCGTTTACCCAGAGCTGATTGCCGATTTTAACCTGACACCACCATCAGGATGCAATCCGCTTACAGTAACTTATAACAACCTGAGTTCGGGAGTGCTTCAGGCTTTGGGTGGTAGTTATGAATGGAATTTGGGCGACAATACTGGTTCCATTTTGGAAACTCCTAATACAAAAATTTATTCCCACACCGATAAGACCCAATCACTTTTCTACCCTGTTACCCTAACCGTAACCAACCCATTGGGTTGTACAAAGCAAGTTACGCATACAGTTGAAGTTTTCCCGTTGGTGATAGCTGATTTCTTTGTGGATATAACACAGGGCTGTACACCTTTGACAGTTACAGTTCAAAATACTTCTACCAGCCCTCAGTATCTTTATAGCTGGAATTTCCAGTACAATGGAATGACATCAAATCTGGAGCAGCCTGGTTCCCGTATTTTCGTCAACGAACCCACAAGCCCACTAAGTATTTACACCCCAACAATAACATTAACAACGGGTTTGAATGCCTTTACTTATGGGCAGACTTGTGCCAAAACCGCAACGCAGCAGATAACGGTTTTCCCTCATATATATCCAGACTTCACTGGCGATTTAGAGGATTGCCATCCGCATACTGTGGATTTCAGTAACACAACAAACGCATTTGGGGGAACCTCAAACGCAACATACCTTTGGTCTTTTGGCAATAATGTATCTTCAAGCCAAATTAACCCCTCGCAAACTTATTTCAATACTTCGTTTACTGAGGATGCAACATTCCCTGTAAAGTTAAGGGCTATATCCGTTCATGGCTGTAAGGATTCTGTTGTTCACGATGTGTTAGTTCACCCCAAGCCTAAGGCTGCCATGGAGCTGCTTAGCCAGTACATATCCTGTCCACCCCTTGAGGCTATTTTCGACAACCAATCGCTGGGAACTAACCTTACCTATAATTATGATTTTGGCGATGGCAACGATTCAACAACCGTAAGCAGCGATGATATGGTGCACACATATGGAAATACATATAGCGATAATGAACCTTGGCCATACACCATTACCTTAACCACTACAACCGAATTTGGTTGCGAGGATTTTACAACTCAAACCGTATATGTATTCCCCGAGGTACATGTTGACTTTGCCTTTGATCCCAATACAGGGTGTAACCCACACACCCCTGTTATTCATAACTATACATCGGCAAGTGCATTTTACTACAATTGGAATTTCGATGATGGGTTTACTTCCTATCTTTTCGAACCGATCCATAGGTTTGTAAACACAACTACTGAGGATAGGGTATTTAACGTTTCATTAAATGCTGTTTCAACATACGATTGTGAGGATACCCAAACACGTCCACTTACTGTTTACGCAGCGCCCATTGCAGAATTTGCGATTAATCCTCCTTTGAGCGTTTTTCCCAACGCAACATACCAGATGATCAACTACTCAAATCCTGCTGATCCTAGTTGGAACTATCTGTGGAACTATGGCGATGGCTATGGCGATGATCAGCCTCATTTAGGTACACATACATACACTTACGAAACATGGGGGCCAAAGGAGAATAGTTTTAGATACAGGGTTTCGCTAGAGATATGGAATGAAAACTGTTACGACAGTGTACATCATTACCTTTCGCTTCTCCCTCCATTGCCAATTGTATTATTCGAGGCTGAGCATTACCAATCGTGTTCACCGTTGGAGGTATACTTTATTAATAATTCCATGTACGGTGATAGCTGTTTGTGGGACTTTGGCTATTTTGATGATGAAGGTAATCCTGTAACTTCCAAAGAATGGGAACCATATCATGTATTTGTGGAACCAGGTTACTATAACGTTGGGTTAACCGTGTGGGGTGATGGCGGTGAGAATCATTATTTTGCCACCTTCCAGGTTTGGGTGAATCCAGTGGCTGCCTTTGCAGTACTACCCGAAAGGGTGATGCTACCCCAAGCCACAGTTCGATTATTTAACCTATCTGAAAATGCTTACCGTTCAATTTGGGATTTAGGTGATGGAACAATAACCACAGTGAGAGATCCGATACATACTTATAAAGAATTAGGTGAATATAGAGTAACCTTGACAGTTTACACCGAGTATGGCTGTGAGGATACTGAATCAAGGTATCCGGCCGTATGGGTAGAGGGAGCGGGTTACATTCGCTTCCCCAACGCCTTTGTACCCAGTCCGCATGGATCCAACGGTGGTTACTACGATGCTGTGGATTTTGCCAACGAAGTTTTCCATCCGTATTCCGATGGGGTGATAGAATATAGATTGATGGTATTCAACCGTTGGGGCGAGCAGATTTTTGAGTCCAAAGACATTAAGATAGGCTGGGATGGATACTATAAGGATAAACTATGCGATCAGGGAGTTTACGTTTGGCGTGCTGTGGGGCGGTTTGCCAACGGTAAGCAGTTTAACCTGAAAGGGAATGTTACTTTGTTGAGGTAAAAAGATATTATTGAATGACCTGCCTGCCGGCAGGCAAGGTTGAGTGATAAAGAATAAACTGCTGAATGTGTTTGATGTTTATTTATTTAACCGATTGATGAAGAGAGTTTTTAGTATAGCAATAGTTATAGTTTACGGGTTGGTTGCCAACGCGCAGGATCCCCAATTTACGCAGTTTTACGCCAACCCGCTTTACCTCGCTCCTTCATATGCAGGAGGGATCCCTGGCCATCGGGCCGCGCTTAACTACCGTAACCAGTGGACTTTTGTACCAGGAACGTTCCAGACATACAGCGTGTCGTACGATCACAACTTCATGAGCTTCAAGAGCGGTTTAGGGCTCTTAGTGCTTGGCGACTATGCAGGAGACGGACGCTTAGGAACCACCATGGCGGGATTGCTGTACAGCTACGATATCAACCCCCACCCCGACTACCACATACGACCTGGCATAGGTTTTTACTACCTGCAGCACTCCATTGACTACTCCCGGTTGATCTTTGGTGATCAGCTGGCTGGGGGTTATGGGGAGTTACCCCCAACCGTACAGCCTCTTGGAAATAACGCCATTCGCGACATCGATGTGTCCACCTCGGTGCTGATATACTCCGATGATGTTTGGCTTGGGGCCACCTGGGACCACATGCTCCGTCCTGAGCGTTCCTTCTACGGTGATGACGTACGAACACCATATAAAATCTCTGTTTACGGAGGAGGTAGAATAGTTTTACGAGGTATTGTTCTTCGCCCAATTGAAGAGAGCATCACGGGTGCTTTTAACTTAAGGTTTCAGGGCTTGTCGAAGCAGCTTGACTTGGGTCTTTACTGGTACCGTGAACCATTCCTCTTTGGTACCTGGTACAGGGGGATTCCTCTGGTTAAGCAGTATCCGGGAACTGATGCGGTAGCTTTTCTGGTGGGTTACCGGTTCCAGGAATGGAGCGCATCGTATAGCTACGACTTCACCCTATCGAGGATGACTATCGGCTCGGGAGGCTCGCATGAGATTGCTGTTATATACACCTTTACGGTAAAAACCCGCAAGCGCTGGAGGGCAATTCCTTGCCCTACTTTCTAAACAAAAGCGCTACAATAGAATATCATCCAGCCTTCTTTTGGGAACATGGTGTATGTCAAATTCGTCTCGCCAGTAATTTGTATTATCATCCGGGCTGATTTCGTTAAGTTCCACCTTCTCACTTGGATAACCTAACGCTAACACCAGCGTAATTTTGTATTTCTCAGGAATATTAAGAGCTTTGGCAACCTCATCACGATTTACCGAGGCAATTATACATCCACCCATGTTCTGCTCTGTTGCTCCCAACATAATGGTTTGTGCTGCAATACCCTGATCGCGTAAAAAGCCTTCGCCAATGGATATATCCTCAAGAATTATTATGTATGCTGATGGTTTTTCGCCTTCTTTTGGTCCATCCCAGTTTTTTAGATGTCTCGCCCAGGCCAAATGAGGGAATATTTTAGCGTTGATCTCAGGTTCGTTTGAGATGAAATATTTTAGTGGTTGAATATTCTTGCTGGCAGGGGTTACCCTGGCAAGGTCAACCAGTTCGAGAAGCATTTCTTTGGAAATGCTTTTTTCCTGATGGAAACGGCGATAGGAACGATTTTTAGTGACTATGTCTTTTAGCATGGTTTTGTTTTTTTATCTCGCCCTTTCAGGGCTTTAGTATTCACTTTCGTATTACCATCGGGCTTTGCCCGATGGTAGGGTATCTCGCCCCTTCGGGGCTAATGCATCGGGCGTTGCCCGATGGTAGGGTATCTCGCCCCTTCGGGGCTAATGCATCGGGCGTTGCCCGATGGTAGGGTATGTCGCCCTTTCAGGGCTAATGCATTCACTTTCGTATTACCATCGGGCTTTGCCCGATGTTTGGGTATGCCACCCCTTGAGGGCTAAGACTTATCTATTAGCGCTGAAAGCGCGAAATACATAGCGATGGATGAAATCCATCGCCAGCTGACGAGAAATTCCTGAGCCCTGTAGGGGCGAAATAGCATCAATCCCAAAGATATCGCTCATTGTAATCAGCATCATTTTCCTTCAGAAATGCTAAATACTCCTCCTTGTAAGTCTTTTTTCGATGGTGTTCTTCCTGATTTGCAATATAATTGCTAATCTTATCCACTTCGTATGGACTTACAGTAAATGCCCCATATCCATCCTGCCAATAGAATTTCTGATATTTTGCCCCATTCGTTTTCATCCATTTTGAGGAAGATGTTTTGATCTCTTCGAGCAGCTTCATTACTGTGATCTTCTTCGACATTCGACAAAGGATATGAATATGATCTATATGCCCACCGATTTTAATGGGTAGGCAATCTATTTGTTTCAATATTCCACCAATATAACTGAAAAGTTCAAGGCTAACTTCCTTCGTTAGAAGTGGGATATGGTTTTTGGTATTGAAGACAATATGGACATAGAGTTTCGTGAGTGATTGTGGCATATGATGATTTTTTTGTTTTTATCTCGCCCTTTCAGGGCTTTAGTATTCACTTTCGTATTACCATCGGGCGTTGCCCGATGGTAGGGTATGTCGCCCCTTCGGGGCTTGGCTATCGGGCTTTGCCCGATGTTTGGGTATGCCGCCGTGTGTCCTGCGTTACCACAGGATACGAAGATAAGAAAAGTTCTTTGAAGTGGTAACATAACTTTGAAAGAGATGATAGAGGGTATCATTAAAATTCTTACGAGTAACTGCGGAGGTCAAGCGAACCGACTGGCTGGGTTATCCGAAGAGCGAATAGGGTATCTGGACTATCGGTAAAGGCTGTTCAGGCAGATTTACCAAACCGCCTTGAGGTGCTGCATTTTCACGGTGTGGTACTGAGCGTCAAGGTTAAGGCAAAGTCAGGCGTGTATATGTCGAGGCTTTGTATGGTATGAACAGAGGAGCTGAGCGCAAGCGAACCGTTATCGAGGTGTCGAAAATAACTTTTACTGCGGTAAAATCAAGGAGGCGGCCGCTCTGCGAGACCGAGTGTAACAGCGAACCTGACTTACGGTTACACACCGCACGGCATAAAGACGGCAGGAACTCTGTTCGGGCTCTTTCAAGGAACAGGAGAAGCAATACTGCAATGTTAAGCCAAACGGCGGAGAACCCGTATGGGAAACGCCAAAAGTAGCGATGTGCAGTATTGTGGCAGATGAAGCCGTAGTAGCGAACATATCCAAGAGAGTGGGAGTAATGACCCCACGAGCGAAGGGCTTCACATGGTGATGCCTTTTACTGTAGAACAAGTTACTAGTGTAACGATGATTTTGGGTAAAAGGCGATAGCAGAAATGCTACACTGTGAAGAGCCGTATGAATCGAGAGGTTCACGTACGGTTCTGTGAGAGGCTTGGGGGTGAGATTCCCCCTTGCCTACTCGATCCTTCGGGGCTAATGCATCTGGCGTTGCCCGATGGTAGGGTATGTCGCCCCTTCGGGGCTTGGCTATCGGGCTTTGCCCGATGTTTGGGTATGCCGCCCCTTCGAGGCTAAGACTTATTTATTAGCGCTGAAAGCGCGAAATACATAAGCGATGGATGAAATCCATCGCTAGTTGACGAGAAATTCCAGAGCCCTGAAGGGGCGAAATAGCATCAACCCTTCGGTGCTTGCGCATTGGACCTTTTATTTGCTGTTTTCAAACCTCTTCTCTATCATTCTCCAATCGACAATATTCCAAAAAGCTTCTATATAATCGGGCCGACGATTTTGATAATCAAGGTAGTAGGCATGCTCCCACACATCGCAGGTTAATAAGGGTTTATATCCATTACGCAAGGGAGTTCCTGCATTTGATTCCTGTATGATTTCGAGATTACCATAGGTATCCTTAACAAGCCATGCCCATCCGGAGCCGAAAAGAGTAGCTGCAGCTTTTGAGAAAGTTTCTTTAAAGCTGTCAAATGATCCGAAATCCCGTTCGATGGATTTTGCCAATTCTCCTGTTGGTTCTTCCTTGGGATTTTTTGCAAAGGCTTCAAAGTAAAAGGTATGGTTCCATACCTGTGCTCCATTATTGAAGATACTCCCATCGGATTCCTTAACAATGGTTTCCAGATCGGAATCTTCAAATTTTGTCCCCTTAATAAGATTGTTAAGATTGTTAACGTAAGCCTGATGATGCTTTCCATGGTGAAATTCAAGGGTTTTTTTGCTGATCATTGGGTTTAAGTCGTCCAATCCAAAGGGTAATTGCGCTAATTTGAATTCCATTTCTGTTAGAATTAGTTAGAAAATGTTTTTAATTGTAACCTTCTATGGAGAAAAATAATCATTACCTACAAATTTAATAAAAAATGAGAATTAACAATTGAATCGGAAAATCGTAAGTTATGTGTCCTGTAATTCTTCTACTGTAGTTCACAGTCTGCAGTCCAACGGGGAAATGCAAGGCTTTTCATCGTATTGAACTGGAAATCTGACATTGGTAGTCACTAGTTTCGGGCAAGGAATCTTTAGGAAGACTTTTCCTTCCTTTCCAATCAGAGAGAGACGACAACGTAGCAGCGAAGCTTAATCTTCTAAAGTTTTAATGGAAATGTAGTTCACAAGTAAACAATTTACTGTTAAAGGCATCAAAATGACAGAACTATTCTTTAACATATTTTTTTTCTCAATTTTCCACTAACTTTGATCGTTTAAAAATTTGATCCCACTATGAAAAAATTATTCACATTAAATCTTTTGATTTTGGCTTTATCCTTTTCAATCGCTGCTCAGGATATTAAGGTTGAAGAGGCTCGTAATAAGGCAGTTATATCATTTGAGACCCTGGTTTACGAATATGGTGAAATTGAATATGAAGGAAATGGAGAGTGTTCCTTTGAGTTTACCAATACCGGTACAGAATCTCTGGTACTATCCAATGTTCAAGCATCATGTGGATGTACTGTACCCAAGTGGTCCAAAGATCCTATTAAACCAGGAGAAAAAGGTACTATTACAGTTAAGTACAATACCAGGATTCCGGGGAATTTTAACAAAAGCATAAGGGTTTATTCCAATGCAGATCCCTCTCAGGTTGTTTTAAGAATCAAGGGGAGTGTAAAGCAAAAGGAGCAAACAGGACAGAAATAGTAATTAAAAAATATAATCATGCCACAAATTTCTGAAAAAGGGAAAGCCATGCCCGCTTCCCCAATACGTAAACTTGTTCCATACGCTGAGGAAGCTAAACGGAAAGGTAGAAAAATTTATCATCTCAATATTGGTCAACCCGATATTTCCACCCCCGAGGTGGCTCTGAAAGCCATAAGGGATAACGCATTAAGAGTGGTAGAATATAGCCATTCGGCCGGAAACGAAAGTTACCGTAAGGGGCTGGCTGCATACTACCAAAGCGTTGGAATTAACGTTATGCATAATGATATGATTATCACCACTGGCGGTTCGGAGGCCATTACCATAGCATTCATGAGTTGTTTAAATCCGGGCGATGAGGTGATAACTCCAGAGCCCTTTTATGCTAATTATAATGGCTTTGCTACAACTGCTGGTGTGAAAATTGTTCCCGTCACTTCTTCCATTACCAATGGATTTGCCTTACCGCCAATTCCCGATTTCGAAAAGCTGATTACACCGAAAACTAAAGGTATTGTTATTTGCAATCCCAATAACCCAACTGGTTATCTTTATTCGCGCGAGGAACTTGAGCAGCTTGCCGTACTGGTTAAGAAGTACGATTTATACCTGTTTTCCGATGAGGTATACCGAGAGTTTTGTTACGATGGCCAAACCCATTTCTCGGCCATGAACCTTAAAGGGCTTGAGGATAATGTAATCCTGATGGATTCAGTATCAAAACGCTATAGCATGTGTGGGGTAAGGGTAGGAGCAATGATATCACTCAATTGTGAGGTTATGAAGACTGCCCTAAAATTTGCCCAGGCCCGTTTATGCCCTCCATCGTACGGTCAGATTGCAGCCGAGGCTGCATTGGCTACTCCTAAGGAGTATTTCGAGGAGGTTTACAACGAGTACATTGAACGGCGCAACTACATGGTAGAAGCGTTGAATAAGATGGAAGGTGTTGTTTGTCCCAAGCCCAAGGGTGCATTCTATACAGTAGTTAAGCTACCGGTTGACGATGCCGATATTTTTTCTCAATGGTTGCTTGAGAACTTCGAGTATAAGAACCAAACCGTTATGCTGGCACCTGCATCGGGCTTTTATGCAACTAAAGGTTTAGGTAAGAATGAGGTGCGCATTGCATACGTTCTTAAAATCGAAGACCTAAAGAATGCCATGGAAACCCTTGAGCAAGCATTATTGCAATATCCAGGCAGGAAAATCTAAGGATATAACTTAATAAATTCTGAATTTTTCCTAGGATTGTAAGCTAAAACGCTAAGTAAAAGTCTTTGGTAAGTAGTTTATACTTTTCGGAGAATGTATCGTCAGAATTTCTAATGATTAACTCGGATTCTTCCAAACCCTTTTTTTCCTGACAAAATTCCAAAAGCAACCTTTTAGGGGGTTGCTTTTCTTTTCCCAAAATGTTTACCCTTTTTTGGCAGTACAACCCGTAATTTGCTGCCTTGGCAGTAAAAATATTACCTTCAAGGTAAGGGAAGATACCGGCAAAGCGACCATTTGCTTCAAGCAATTTGCAAATGCCATTGAGTAGATCCTCGTGCGGGAGCAATTCGGTGTGCCGTGCAGTAGTTCGTGCTAATTCTGGGGATTTGAGTGACTTGATAAAGTAGGGAGGATTCGATACGATAAGATTATATTTCTTGGTTTCTTTTAATGCAAAACTTTGGAAGCTTTCGTTGAATATTGTAATTCTATCCTTCCAGGGGCTATTTTCCACATTTTCTAGTGCCTGTTGACTTGACAATTCGTCTATCTCTACTGCATCAATTAGAGCGGATGATCGCTGGGCAATCATCAGGGCAATTAGTCCGGTTCCTGTTCCCACATCGAGAATATTTTTGACACTGTCGATATTTACCCATGCACCCAGCAATACCCCATCGGTGCCAACCTTCATGGCAGACTTTTCCTGCCTGACGGCAAATTGCTTAAAGCGGAAGTAGGTGTTACTCATCCTTACCAAACTTTTCGAAAACTCCAAGCCCGAATAGCGCAAAATCGTACTTTACAGGATCAGAGGGGTCAAAGGTACGAAGATTTGCAGTAACCTCTTCCACTGCCTTCCAGTCGTTCTGTTTGCGTTTAAGTAATCCCAGCAACCTTGATACCCTTGCTGTATGAACATCGAGGGGTAGCATAAGCGCCGAAGGCGGTATATTTGACCATAAGCCAAAATCAACACCCTCCTTGTTGGGCCGAACCATCCAGCGAAGAAACATGTTAAGGCGTTTTGCAGCAGAACCCTTACTCACGTTGGATACATGTTTGACTGACCGTAAAGCAAAGTCCTCATCCATAAAAACATCCCTAAAATGGATTAATGTGGAAGAAATGCTTTGATGCTGCTGAAAACCATCACTGAAAACTTTTTGTAACCCACCATGATTCAGGTAAATGTTTTTAAGTGCATTAAGAAATGAAATACAATCGGTTTGGCAAAAGGTTCTATACTTATAATGATCAAATTTTTCGTAATGTTTTTGTTTAAAATGGCAGATAAAATCATAGGGTGATTCACTCATACTTTCTAGCAATGAGCCAACATACCTGATTATCATTGATCGTTGGCCCCAGGCAAGGCTGGCAGCCATAAAGGCAGCAATTTCAATATCCTCTCGTTTTTGGTAGCGACTAGGTATTTGAATGGGATCGTTTTTGATAAAACTAGGTGAAGCGTACAACTTATACTTTTCCTCAAGAAAATCCTTGAGATCAGTTTGTGGAAGAAAATAGTTCATTGTTCACAGTTTACAGTCTACAGTCTACATCCCGAAACTTCGGGACACAGTCCACAGTCTATGTACCGACTGTCAGATACTGACTGAGTACTACCAACAGCCAACTGCAAAATGAGGATAAAATCAAACAAACACCCCATCGTTCATGGTTAGTTGAACATCCGCCATGGCGGCCAGCTCCTTATCGTGGGTAACCACCACAAAGGTCTGTTTGAACTCATCGCGCAGGGTAAAAAAAAGTTTATGAAGTTCCTCCTTATTCTTAGAATCGAGGTTTCCCGATGGCTCATCGGCAAGGATTACCTTGGGCTGATTGATCAAAGCTCTTGCAACTGCAACCCTTTGCTGCTCCCCACCCGATAGTTCAGCGGGTTTATGGTCGAAGCGTTCTTTTAATCCAAGGAATGAGAGCAAATCCTTAGCACGTTGTTCGGCTTTATCGCGAGACTCTCGGGCAATATAAGCCGGAATGCAAACATTCTCCAAAGCGGTGAACTCAGGTAAAAGATGATGAAATTGGAATACAAACCCAATATTTTTATTCCGAAAGTTTGCCAGCTGCTTGTCGTTTAGCGAAAAAACATCCCGATCATCGATAAAAATCTTTCCAGAATCGGCATGGCTAAGAGTACCCATTATCTGGAGTAGCGTGGTTTTACCAGCTCCGCTTGGACCAACTATGGCCACAACCTTTTCTTTGGTAATCTCAATATCAACCCCCTTAAGAACTGTAAGGCTTCCAAACGATTTTATAATTTTTTCAACTCGTATCATGGATGTTCAATAATTGCTAGCAAAGATATGATTTTTAAAATTCAATCTATACCTTAACCGAGGTATGAAAGATAAAAGCATAATATAACCTAAAAACAATGTTGCGAAACATATAGTTCTGAAACTAAAACGCTAATCTTTCTCATTCATTTTAATGTAGAATAATTTCAAAATGCACTATTTTCGCATGCAATAATAAAATGATTATTTAGCAAAGCAAGTTGATAAATCAATAATTACAAATTACTTAAACAGATCTTCCATGAAAAAAGTTCTTATTCTGGGCGCAGGCATGGTGGTTAAACCCATAGTACAGCATTTGCTCAAGAGTGGTATTCAGGTTACTGTTGCTACACGTACAAAATCGAAAGCCGATGAGATGATTGCTGGTCATCCCAATGGAATTTCATTGGCATGGACCGTTGACGATGAGACAACCCTCGATAAGCTGGTTGCAGAACACGATCTTTCGGTTAGTCTTTTGCCATATGCATACCACTTAATGGTGGCAAAGCATTGCCTTAGGCACAAGAAAAATATGGTTACTACATCCTATGTTAAACCCGAAATGCGCGCTCTTGATCAGCAAGCAAAGGATGCAGGTATCATTATCCTAAACGAGTTAGGCCTTGATCCCGGAATAGATCACATGTCGGCTATGAGGATCATTGACCATATACATGACAAAGGCGGTAAGGTTGAGGAATTCTACTCATTCTGTGGAGCTTTAGTAGCCCCTGAAGTAGAAAAAAATCCTTTTAACTACAAATTTACCTGGGCACCCAAAGGAGTTGTTATGGCAGGGAACAACGATGGAAAATACCTTCGCAGAGGTAAAATCCATGAGATTCCCACTGAAGATCTTTTCAAGAATCCTCTTAAGGTTGACTTTACCAATGTTGGAGAACTGGAAGTATATCCAAACCGCGACTCATTACCATATGTTGAACTTTACGGAATTCCCGAGACCAAAACCATGTTCCGTGGAACATTTCGCTATACCAAGTGGTGTGAGGTAATTGATGCCATGAAGAGATTAAAGTTGCTTTCGTATGATAAGTACAGCATGGTTGGAATGACCTACGCCGATTTTATGGCTAAGCAGATAGGTGCTGCTAACTCTACAGATATCAAGAAGAAAACATCTGAATATTTAGGGATTGGAATCGACTCTAATCCTATCATAGCGCTTGAATGGCTAGGTTTATTCACCCAAAACCCAATAAATCGCACCGAAGATTCTCCCTTTGAGGTGGTTTCTGATATAATGATCGAGAAGATGATGATTAAGGAGAGTGAACGTGATATGGTGGTGATGCAGCACACCTTTGTAGCCGCCTATCCCGACGGCAAGGAGGAGGTTATCCGTTCTCGAATGCTCGATTTTGGGACGCTCAAAACAGATACTTCGATAGCCAGAACGGTCGCCCTACCTGCTGCAGTGGGAGTTCAAATGATATTAGAAGGAAAAATTTTGGCAATGGGTGTTCACATTCCTGTTATCCCCGAAATCTACAATCCAATTCTCGATGCACTTGAGAGGTTGAACATAAAAATGGTTGAGGAGTATGGATTGCCCTTAAGTGAGAACATAAAGTAGCAATAAGTATCAATTGATTAAAAAACATCAAGCTTTGGTTTGATGTTTTTTTTTGGCAAATCGAAACATGTAGTTACCTTTGGCGTTAGTAATGTAAAAGGTTGTCAATGATACTATCATTCGGTTCTAAAGAAACTGAAAAGATATGGAATGGCTTTCGGGTTGCTAAGATGCCATTGGAAATTCAGCAATTGGGGAGAAGAAAGTTAAGGATGCTAAATAACTCGCAAAGCATAGCCGATTTAACCATTCCCCCATCCAATAGACTTGAAAAGCTATCGGGTAAATGGAAAGACTATTTCAGCATAAGGATTAATAATCAGTGGAGAATTATTTTTAAGTGGGAGAACAATCAAGCGAAAGAAGTTGAGATAATTGACTATCATAAATAGCAAGAAAAATGGAAAAGTTAAAAAACATTCACCCAGGAGAGGTTCTAAACGAAGAATTTTTAGTTCCTATGGATATTTCTGCTTACAGATTATCTAAAGACACGGAAATACCACAAACCAGAATATCGCAGATTATTAAAGGAAAACGGAGCATAACTGCCGATACGGCGGTAAGATTAAGCCTATATTTTGGCAATAGCCCAAAATTCTGGCTGGGTATTCAGGATGATTATGACATCGAAGAAGAAAAACGCCAAAAGGCTGAAATATTCAGAAGGATAAAAAAAGCAAAAAATGTTTTAGGCTGATTATTAACTTTTTTGTTACTTTCGTATCGATCAAATATTCTAGAATTGAAATCAACATTATCTTTAATACTGTGCCTTACGCTTTTATCTTGCGGAGGTTTATCCACTAAAAAAGATAGTAGTTTTAAAACCATTAAGGTTGGCTGTGAGCGAATAGATGAATATCTTTCTGATCTTCAGAATAAATCAATTGGCATTGTTGCAAATCACTCTACCATTATTGGAAAAACACATCTTGTGGACAGCCTTCTGTTCAGGGGGGTATTAATCACTAAAATATTTAGCCCCGAGCATGGGTTTAGGGGCGATGCTGCTGATGGGGTGTTGATAGAAAATGATGTAGATTCGAGGACAGGTATTCCTGTAATTTCGCTTTACGCCAATAAACGTAAGCCATCCAAAGAAGATTTGGCTGGTATTGATTTAATGATATTTGATATTCAGGACGTGGGCGTTAGGTTCTACACCTATATTTCAACCATGCATTACCTTATGGAGGCTTGCGCAGAGAATGCCATTCCCCTTATTGTACTAGACAGACCCAACCCTAATGGGTTTTATGTTGATGGACCTGTTTTGGACACCAATTTTAGATCATTTGTGGGGATGCACCCTGTGCCGGTTGTGCATGGTATGACCGTTGGGGAATTTGCCCTGATGATCAATGGCGAGGGATGGCTGAATAAGGGGGCTCAATGCAATCTAACGGTTATTCCATGTTATAACTATTCTCACGATTCCACATATACTTTACCAGTTAGCCCTTCGCCAAACCTTCCCAACCAAACCTCAGTTTATCTTTATCCCTCTTTATGTTTCCTTGAAGGAACGGTGGTTAGCATTGGCAGAGGAACTGATTTCCCCTTTCAGGTTTTTGGACATCCCAGTTTCCCTGATATGGGCTTCCATTTTACTCCTGAGAGCCGCCCCACTTCTAGCATTAATCCTCCACTAAAAGATCAGAAATGCTATGGATTTGATCTTCGCGACTATACTGACAAGTATTTTTTGGATACTAGATCTATTAATCTTAGCTGGTTGATTTTTGCCTACCAAACGTTTCCTGATAAACAAAAATTCTTTAACAATTATTTTAATACCCTAGCCGGAAACAGAACTCTAAGAGTGCAAATAGAAAAGGGTTTTGATGAGCAAACCATTAGGAATAGCTGGATGTCTGATATAGAGCAATTTATGGAAGTTAGGCAGAAGTATTTGCTTTACCCCGATTTTTCGAGATAAGATGGCAAAGCAGAAGTTTTACGTTGTTTGGGAAGGAGTAAAGCCGGGTATTTATGGCTCTTGGGATGAGTGTCAGCTGAATATTAAAGGCTATCCTAATGCCAGATATAAGGCCTTCTCGAGTATTCAGGCTGCTGAGGCAGCCTACAAGCGCTCATACGAGGAGTATACCACCAAAGAGGTAAACGTGAAACTTCAACTCGAGGGGATTCAGGAGAACCAGCCTAAACCCATTTTCCCTTCCCTAGCAGTTGATGCCGCTTGCAATACAGTTACAGGTGATATGGAGTATAGAGGTGTTGATGCACAAAGTGGCAGGGAAATTTTTAGGCAGGGACCTTTCAAGGATGGAACAAACAATATTGGAGAATTCCTTGCCATTGTTCATGGTTTAGCTTTGCTAAAGCAAAAGAATAGCGAATTGCCCATATACACCGACTCGAAGACAGCTATTAGCTGGGTTAGAAAAAAAACAGCTAACACCAAGCAGGTTGAAACATTTAATAATGCTAAGCTATTCGAGTTGATTCTTAGAGCAGAGAAATGGTTACGCGAGAATACATGGAAGAATAAGCTGCTAAAATGGGAAACCCAAGCATGGGGTGAAATTCCTGCTGATTTTGGAAGGAAGTAGAGAATAACATCTATTAGTATCCCCAAATATTTTTTAAATTTGCCCTTCAAATAATTTCAGCTTGAAAATAGAGCAATTCATAGCCCAACGTCTGAGCAGCCCTTCCGGTGGAAGCAGAAACCTTTCACGTCCTTTCATTCGCATTTCCACGGTTGCAGTTGCACTAAGCCTAGCAGTGATGATTATCTCTGTTGGTGTAATCATTGGCTTTAAAAAAGAGATTACAGAAAAGACCATTGGTTTTGGAAGCCATATCCAAATTGTAAACTACGATAGCAATATTTCCTTTGAAACCAACCCAATTGTAAGTGACCTTGAATTTATCCCTGAACTTAAGGCAATTAGGGGGGTTAAACATGTACAGGTTTTTGCGGTAAAGCCGGGTATAATAAAAACCGATACTGATATTCAGGGCGTTGTTCTTAAGGGCGTTAGCCACGATTTCGACTGGTCATTTTTTGAAAAAAATCTTGTGGATGGGCAAATACTCACCCTACCCGACTCAGCCATTTCCAATGGCGCAGTTATTTCAAAAGCAACCTCCCTGTTGTTGAAGCTCAAGGTTGGCGATAACTTTGATATGTTTTTTGTTCAGGAGCCCCCGAGAGTTCGACGTTTTACTGTATCTGGAATTTTTGATTCGCAAATGACAGAATTCGACAGGCTTTTTGTGCTAGGTGATATTAGACATATCCAAAGGTTAAATGGTTGGGAGCAGGATCAGGTAACTGGCTTGGAGCTATTAATTGATGATTTTAGGCAGATAAACAACATAACCTATCAAGTTGAGGATATTGTGATATTTAACTTCCTGGAAGATGGTTCGAGGCTTAGGGTTATGAATATCATTGAAAAATATCCTCAGATTTTCGATTGGCTTGGCTTGCAGGACATTAATGTGGTAATTCTGCTGGTTCTTATGATTGTAGTTGCTGGTATTAACATGATTTCAG
>Ga0334884_1001786_pt1 | contig 30142 bp, 21 predicted proteins | sample GraSluR1_MG_7_FD_207215 | JGI IMG/M metagenome (GOLD analysis project Ga0334884, IMG submission 207215) | Sludge microbial communities from methane-producing bioreactor in Wageningen University, Netherlands - Granular Sludge_12_05 R1 | ecosystem: Engineered > Bioreactor > Anaerobic >...
TAAACCCAATTAAACTAAATAATAACACTATGAAAACTATCGTAAGCAAATCTCTTTTATTGCTAACCGTTTTATTGGTAATTTTTTATAGCAAATCAAATGCTCAATTTGAGCAGAAGTTTACCCTTCAGGCTGCAGGGGGTTATGTTCAGGCAATACAACCAGATTTTTTCTCGGACGTGTTTAACAACGGTTTTTCAATTGATGGAGGTGCGCAATACAACTTTAGCAGATCCACAAGCATTGTAGTACTGGCCAAATACTCCACATTTTTTGCCGATGAAGGTTTTATTGTAGGTGATGTTGAATTTAACCTGATCGGAATTAGCCTTTGTCCTAAGTACAAACTCTTTACCGATAAGAGGCTAAATCCTTATATCTACGGAGGAGCAAGTTTAAACTACTATACTTTTTCGTTCGGCGATTTTAAATTTGAATGGAGTACAGAGTTTGGATTTACCGCAGGGATTGGGTTTGACTATAGGCTAAACGATAACCTGGGACTTTTTCTGCAAGGTGGACTAAGCGGAGTTGACAGTTCCAATGATATGATTATTGCACTATACTCTCAAGTAGGAGTAACCATCAGCTTATTTAAGTCTAAATCGCTATAGTCTTTCAGGAGTTGTTATAAATCAATGGCTTGGTTTTTGTTTAGATTGTCAATAAAATATTGCTTAATCATTATTCATTTCTAATAATTTTGTGCTAAATTGCATTACAATTATCCTAAATCAACTAACAATAAAAAACCTATGAACCCTCGATCACTTCCAATCATTAAAACTATAGTTCTATTTCTTCCCTTGCTTACGCTAAGCATTTTTTCCAAAGCACAGTTTGAGCAGAAGATTACCCTTCAGGCATCTGCTGGATATGTTGAGGTTTTATCTCCTAAGTTATTTAAAGAAGATCTTTTTGACAGGGGATTTTCCATTGATGCAGGAATGCAGTACAACTTTAGCCGCTCCTTTAGTTTTGCGGCTCTTGCTAAATACTCCAGACTTTTTAACCCTGCAAAAAATGAAGGCATTTGGGATGATGAATACAATTTAATTGGTTTAACCATTTGCCCTAAGTATAGGCTTTTACCGAGGTATAAAGTGAACCCATACCTTTACGGGGGTATAAGCATAAACTATGTTAGTTTAATGTGGGAAAAAAGAGATGCGGAAGGTACATTTGATAATATAAAAAACCCATTTACTTTAGGAATTAACGGGGGATTAGGAATAGACATTATTGTAAATGATAATCTTTCTCTTTTCATTCAGGGAGGGGTGCTAACTACAAAGTATTCAGTTCCTGAATACTCGCAATTAGCCCAAGAGTATTGGAACGAAAATTGGGATTGGATAAACTTCACCTATTTCCAGGCTGGTATTAACATCAGCTTATTTAAGTCAAAATCATTATAGCCATGAAAAGGTCTTTAGCCCTTCTGTTTTTGCTTATAGGTGTAAACCTGGCTTACGGACAGATTCGCCTAAAGCAAACCTTAAGCGATCGCAGGCATCAGATTGTTTGCGTTGCCTACAGCCCCGACTCGAAAATGATTGCTACTGGGGGATTTGACAATAATGTCATTCTATGGGACAGTAAAACCGGAACAATAATTAGAAAGTTAAGCGGATTATCAGGTTTTCCTCTATCGGTAACCTTTAGCAAGGATTCTCGATATGTTATTGCTGGCGGAAAGGATGCACGCGTAACCATATGGGACGCAAACACTGGAACATTGTTACGGAGTAACAGAGGCCACAAGGGCGATATTACCGATGTAGCTATTAGGGATGATAACGTCATTGCCTCGGCAAGTAAGGATAAAACCATAAGACTTTGGGAATTCAACGGGAATTTTATCAGGGAATTCATAGGACACCGAAGAGAGGTAATGGCCATTGACTTTAGCAATGACGGAACAAAAATTGCTTCTGGAAGTGCCGATGGCACCGTAAAGGAATGGGATGTATCAACAGGTAAGGAAATTAGATCCATTAGGGCGCATGATGGTTGGGTTAGAACGGTTGCCTATAACCACAACTCAACCCTTATCGCCAGCGGAGGAGATGATGGGAAAATCCAGATTTGGAACCGTTCAACCGGAGAACTTCAAAACTCAATAATTGCCCACAGCAAGTGGCTCGAGAATTTATCGTTTAGCCCCGATGGACGATATATTGTATCTGGAGGTCATGATAACTACCTTGTTGTTGTGGATGCAAATAGCGGAAAGATAGTCTTTAACTCACCCCGACAGGATTACTATGTTCTTTCCACTGCCTTTGATCCTTCGGGTAAGCATATTATTTCGTGTGCATTCCAGTCTACCAATCTCAGTGTTTGGGATGCCAGCAGCTTATCCATCAGGGCGGCTTTACCCGCATCAGAACAGCCTAGGGAAAAACCAAAGATCACCTGGAAAACTGGTAATAACGAAAAAACCGAGAATTTAACTTACAAGATAAATGCATTAATCAAAACCGATTCACCCCTATCAAGTGTTGATATCTATTTAAACAACAATCGGTTCGCATCGCAAAGAGAGTTTGAACAGAATAAGTTTCCACTTGAGTTAAACTTTGAGCAGGCGGTATTTTTAACCGAGGGCAAGAATGAAATCAAACTGGTTGCATATAATGATGCAGGAGAAGCCACATCGGAAATCATATCCGTGTCGTATGCTCAACCCAAAGTTGAGCCAAAAGCCCCTCCTATAGCTGAGGTTATCCAGCCCAAGGTTGAACCTGAAGTTACACCCAAGCCAGAGGAGAAACCAATCGTTAAGGAAGAGCAACCACCAAAAGTTGAACAGAAGGCACCTGCAAAAGAATTGTCTCACGATGAGTTAATTGCAAATCTTCCAAGAAACCCAGTGAATCCTTTCAGGTTTGCCCTGATCATTGGCAATGAGGATTACAGCTCATACCAAACCGGACTGGAATCGGAAGCCGATGTAGCCTTTGCCATAAATGATGCCACTGCATTTAAGGAGTTTGCCCTTAGTGTTCTGGGTGTGCCAAAAGATAACGTTTTGTTTTTAACAAATGCACGTGCCATTGAGATGGACAATGCCATAAGCAAATTAAATCCAATTATCAAAGCCCTTGGCGGAAAGGCTGAAATATTCTTTTACTATGCAGGACATGGTTTCCCTGATGAAAAAACCCGTGAACCCTACCTAATCCCAGTAGATGTTAGCGGTACAAACCTTCGTTTTGCCATAAAGCTAAAAGATCTCTACGAATCGCTCACTGAACACCCATCGGCTCGCATAACCCTTTTCCTGGATGCCTGCTTTAGCGGAGGTGCTCGCGAACAAGGACTTGTTTCGGCACGTGCTGTGAGAGTTAAACCCAAAGAGGATCTACTGAAGGGAAACCTTGTTGTTTTCTCGGCCAGCAGTGGGAATGAATCATCTCTTCCCTATAAGGATAAGCAGCATGGGCTTTTCACATACTATCTCCTCGATAAGCTAAAAGAGACTAAAGGTGATATTACCTATAAGGAACTATCAGACTATTTGTCGGCACAGGTAGGGGTTCGATCGGTTATGGTGAACAACAAACCCCAGACACCCCAAACAAACGTAAGTGTTGACGCAGAAAGTGTTTGGGTAAAATGGAAAGTTAAATAGTCGTTTTTATACAAAGAGCCACAAAAAATTGTATATAAAAAGATTTTCGAAGTTGTTTTTTTTTAATTTTACTCTAATTTTTATTCAATGAATAAAGTTACTAGTAATACTTTATGATATAATACAAAAAACTGAACATAAATAAACTTTAAACTAAAACCCTAAAAAATTATGAGAAAACTACTTTCAGTCATTGCCATAGTAGCAGCACTATTCTGCTTAAACTCCTGTAAGGAGCTTTGCGAAAAGAATAACACCGGGGATTTAACAATTTTTAATAATACAAATATTCCTGTTGTTTTTGACATTCAGGCCGCCGGTGCTACATTCGACTATCGTACTGTACCTGCAGGTGGAAGTACAACCTACACCATACCCTCAGGGTATGTTACCGTTAATGCTGCCATGAACACAACAAGTGATTTTTATGAAGTTGCCTATATAAAACTTGTTCGATGTGCAGAAGAGACCTATTCAAGTCCAACACAAATTTGCTCCATGTTCGATCTTACACAAGTAACAGTTTTGAACAATACTTCATGGAACCTTTATTTTAAGCTTTGGATTTCGGGAGTTGGAGATTTTAATCAGGTCTTCATTTATTCAGGAGGCAGTTATACTTACACAAATGTTCCTGTTGGAAACGGAACAGCTACTTGCGATGTTTATTTTGATGGAAGTTGGTTGTGGGGAAGTTTCTTTTCAGTAGATGTTTGTGGCACACATTCCTGTGAATGGGTGGATAAGAAAGTTATTGAAATCAGTGAATCACAGCAAGAGTTTGTCATCAAGGACAAATAGTTTTTATTCTCAAAATCCTATAAAAACTAAGCTGTAAATACTACAGCTTAGTTTTTTTTTAGTCATTTTAAATCATTAGTGTCTACTAAAAAATAAATTTTGTTCTTTGAAATCCTTGATAATTCACGTTTAGCGAGTTTTTTTACACAGTGACGATTTGAATTGATTATGTTAGCCTACAAATATGGCTTACAATGAATCAGGGAAAATATGTTTTTGCTCAAATCGTTGAGTTCTTGCCACAAAGGATATTTGACAAATTTGTCTTGCAATATGATGGGAACAAGTATGTAAAACATTTTACTTGTTGGAACCAACTACTCTGCATGGTTTTCGGACAACTCACCACGCGTGACAGTCTGCGTGATCTTATTGTAGCAATTAATGCGCATAGCGGTAAGTCATATCATCTTGGCTTTGGTAAAATTGTCACTCTTAGCAATCTCGCAAAAGCGAACTTAAGCCGTAACAGTAAAATCTTTGAAGAATTTGCTTACCATCTTATCGCTATTGCCAGAAAGGACAGAACAACAGATGATTTTCAAGTTAAAGGGCAGGTATATGCTTTTGACTCTACCACTATTGATCTTTGCCTTAGCGTATTCTGGTGGGCAAAATTCAGGAAATACAAGGGAGGAATAAAACTCCATACCCTTTTTGACATTAACACCCAGATACCTGCTTTTGTGCACATTACACCTGCATCTGTGCATGATGTAAATGCTATGGATGCTCTGCTATTTGAAACGAATGCATACTATATTTTAGACAGAGGCTACGTTGATTACACGAGGCTTTACAGAATTACACAACACTCTGCCACTTTCGTAGTCAGGGCAAAAAGTAACCTTAAGTTTAATCGTATGTATTCTAGAAAGCATGATAAATCAACAGGCGTTAAATCTGATCAGGTGGGTAAACTCTCAGGCTATTACGTCTCGAAAGAATACCCAGCAAAACTACGAAGAGTTAAGTTCTACGATATAGAAACGGAAAGGACCTTTGTTTTCCTGACCAATAACCTTGAACTTACTGCTGAACAGGTGGCATTCCTGTATAAAAATCGGTGGCAGGTTGAACTATTTTTCAAATGGATTAAGCAACACCTGAAAATCAAAGCCTTTTGGGGTACTTCCGAAAATGCGGTTCGAATACAGGTGTACTCAGCCATTATTGCATATTGCATAGTAGCCATCGTTGGGGCAAAACTTAAAATTAAGCGTTCAACCTACGAAATTCTACAGGTTTTAGGTATATCGCTATTAGACAAAACCCCTGTAAAAGAGCTCTTTATAAATATGAATTACAATGATGTCAAAGAACCTTTTGATAACCAACTGTCCCTCAGTTTATTTTAAGTGGACAGCAATGATATAAATTATAAAGAAAAATAAAATTTATAACAATCACATATTTAAGCTTGAAAAAGGTCTAAGTTTTAAAATAAAAAAATGAATTTTATTTTTGATAAATCATTTTAGTTAATGATTAAGTTTTCAATTTAATATTTATTTTTAACCGCATATGTAAAAAAATATCACTTTTTTTCTATTTGAGAAACTCAAAATATATTTATATCGTAGACGATTTATGGTTTAATCAGCTTTTCTGATTTTAAAAATAGGTATACATAGTTTAAACAAAAATAACAATTAAAGTGTATAAATCTATTGTAATCCATACCAGATCAACATATTGGACTCGAAATGAGACCAATGAAGAGTATAGTGTTGTTGATTCCGATGATTTAGCCAAAGAAATCGAGATTCAGTGTAATCAACTTGAAGATGATGGATTTGAAGTTATATCAATAAATCCTATTACATCGGGTAGCCTAACCAGTGGAAATGGGTATTTACATACCGAAAGTATAATTATTACTGCCAGAAAGATTTGATTTAGGAAATTTTCAATCCTAGAATTAGCATATCATCAACTTGCTTTTTGTCCCCTTGAAATTCAATGATTGTATCATTTAGCACTTCCTTTTGCTTTGCAAAATCTAATTCTTGAATGGACAGAAGCAGTTCCCTAAAATTGCTAAGCAGAAATTTTATGTTCTTTGGCCCTCCAAACTGGTCAGTATATCCATCACTGAATAAATATATCGAGTCGTTAGGTTTTAGCTGTAAACAATGGTTTGTAAATGGTTTATCTCCTAATACGTGATAACCAATTGGCATCTTATCCCCTCTAAATTCAATTAACGAATAATCATTATTAGCATTTGTGATAATCATTTCTTCTTGATTAAAATTCTCATCAAAGCCCTTTCGGATAATAAATACTGGAAGGTAAGCTCCAGCATATTCCATTTCTAAAGTTTTACAATCAATTAAAGTTATTGCCATGTCCATCCCATCGGCCTGATCGACATGCCCTGCCTGTTGGTTAAGCGAAATAATAACCATTCTTCTTAACTCCATAAGTATGTCCGCAGGAGAAAGATTGTTGCTTTTGCCTGCTATTTCACGAAGTAGAGTAATTCCTAACATGCTCATGAAGGCTCCAGGGACACCATGTCCGGTGCAATCGGCAACGGCAATAAGTATTTTCCCATTTATTAACTCCGATACCCAAAAGAAATCTCCACTTACAATATTCTTGGGTTTATAAAAAACAAAAGAACTCCACGGTAACCTTTTTAATCTTTGATCACTTGGAAGGACAGCATTTTGAATCCTACTTGCATAGGTAAGACTGTCGGTAATAAGTCTTTGCTGTTCTGCAATTTGATCCCTTTGTCGTGTCACAAAATCTCTTTGCTGTTCTATCTCTTCCTTTTGGCTTTCAATTTCAACCTTTTGACGAGTTATTTCATTGTTTTGAGCCAAAAGCAGCTGATTAATTCGCTTTTTTTCTCTGTAGTTAATAAAAATGATCATGGCTAAACTTCCAGCAAGTAAGAAGGCAACCAAAAAAAAGATTATAACCACTTTTTGCCTTTCAAGGCGTGCCTCCTGCAAAGCTTCTCTTTGTCTTACTAGTAGTTCTTGCTCTTTTTCACGTTTTTCAAATTCATACTGCATTTCTAATCGGGAAATGTCACTGGAATTTAAGCTATCTTTATATGCAGCATGGTTGACATATGCTTCTAATGCCTTTTGGTGAAGTCCAAGTTGGGAATATATAAGCGATAAAATTTTGTAGGATTCACTAACTTCTGGTAGCAACCTATGTTTCTCAGAAAAATATAAGCTCTTGTTAATGTAGGAAAGCGCTTTGCTATAATTTTTTGATACCATTTCCACTTCTCCCAAGTACCTAAATAAACTTGACAAATCAAGGCTATCGCCGACCTGTTCCTTCAGATTAAGCGCTTTATTTAAATGATGACGAGCACGAGGGATATCCTTCTTCTCTATTGAAATAATTCCTAAACTCAAATGGTTTGAAGCTTGACCATGAATATTATCATTCTTTATGTTTATATCTAAAACCTGCTGGGTAAACTCCCATGCTTTATCAAAATTACCCATCTTATGATAAATACTTCCCAATTCATTAAGACAAAGCGTTACTCCAATCCCCTTCCCTGAAGAGTGCTCTATCTCGCGATAGTAACCCAAAGCTGACTCGGTGTATTGCATAGCTTTTTCTAAATTATCGAGCCGTTTAAATAGCCTTGCAATCCCTAGTGATGTCCATGCTAAGCCCTCTCTCTCCCCAATTGATTCGTGTATATCCATTGCCTCTAAAAAATGTTCTATAGATCGTTGGTATTGTCCAATTACACTATAAACATTGGCAAGGTTTACGAGAGTACGTGCCACTTCTGCTTGATTTCTATTTTGTTTGTTTATCGCGAGAGCCTCAAGGTAAAAATCCAGTGCTAGTAAATAGTTGGTTTTAAGCAAGTGTGTATTACCTAACCGGTTAAGAGCCATAGCCTCCATGTTTCCGTCTCCAATTTCTTTCGCCAACCTTCTAGAACCTTCAAAGTATTCAATTGCTTTACCAAATTGGTTTTTATTATAGTATATGAAACCCAATTGATGCATTGATTTCATAGTTAACTCGGGGTTGTTTATAAGTTTGGCAATAATCTCAACCCTATACGCTAATACTAAAGCAGAATCTAAATCACTTTGGGTTATTTCAATGGATTTCTCTAACAATCGGTTTCCTATTTCTAGCTGGTTTGATGTCTCGTCAATTCCATAAATAATCCCATAATTAAAAATGGAAAGTAAGACGACTATATACTTAAGGTAGTTTTTTATCATAGTATAGCCAACAAGGTTTTAGCATAGTTTATACTTGCTAAGTTAATATATTTTAGCAACCTTAAGCTTATGAAACCAATTAAAATGACCAGAAACCATAAGATATGGTTCTTATCTTTAAAACATTTCGTATTTTTAACGGTTAAATGAAATTTAACTTTCATATGTACTCCTAGGAATTTGATAATTAAACCTATTGGGATATAATTAATGGCAATATGAACATTCGAATAAAAATGAAGATCAGAACAAAAATGCTTATATACGTACTGATAACTTCAATTATTGTTCTTGCAGGGTTAGGTATTTACATCCAGTATCATACCTACAAAATATCAACGAGCAATGCTCAGAAAATCGCTACTAATTATGCTGAGAAGGTTGCAAACCAAGCTCGTTCCGAACTAGAACTTGACCTTGGTTTTTCTAGGTCTTTAGCAAATGCACTCCAAGGGTTCTACAAACTTGATTCAATTACTAGAGATTCTATATATTTTGACATAATAAAGAATCAGATTGAGGAAAATTCGCGTTATATTTCCGTATGGTACAACTTTGAATACTTTGCCACAAGACCAAATTATGATAAGAACTACGGTAGGAGATCATATTCTGCCTTTTTGCAGGACAACAATAGCCACATTTTGATTGAGGACAAAAACGTAAGTGGAGACATTCTCACGAGTGATTATTATAAAGCCAAAAGTACAAACCAAGAAATTTTAGTTGATCCTTACCCTTATAAGTTTGATGGAGTAAATGAAGTATTGGTTACAAGCATCTGTGCCCCAATAAAAAGAGAGGGTGAATTCGTAGGACTTGCGGGTGTTGATATTACTCTTGATAAATTTCAGAAAAGTATTGAAAGGGTGAATCCTTATCCAAAAACTCAGGCATTTCTACTTTCCAATAACAGCACAATTATTGCACATACAAATGAGCTTTATTCAGGTAAACTTTTTGCTGAAATTTATCCTGAAATAGAGATGGACCATAAAATTACTGATTTAGTTAGACGTGGTTCGCCTGTTATCTTCGAATGGAATTCAACAAACGATGGTTTTCTGTATATATTTTCTCCTATTTTTATTGGAAATACCTCTTATCCATGGGCTATTGGTTTATCAATCCCTATTAAAGAGATTACAGTTGAATCACGTAAAGCAATGCAAAATACAATTCTAGCTTCTCTTTTGGGGATAATTGCTCTTGGGTTTGTTCTTTTCCTTATTTCTAAAAGCATTACAGAACCAATCATTAAGACTACAAATGTTCTAAACGATTTAGCGCTGGGAGATATTGACCGTAACAAGAAGTTAAGCATTGAAAGTGGTGATGAAATAGAATTGATGGCTAAATCAGTTAATAAGGTTATTGATGGGCTAAATCTCACTGAAAATTTTGCACGCGAAATAGGACAAGGAAACCTTGATGCAGAGTTTAAACTATTGGGTGATAATGATATACTTGGAATTTCTTTAATTGAAATGCAAAAGAGTTTGAAACATGCAAAACAACTAGAAATAGAACGTAAAGAAGAAGAACAAAAACAAAACTGGGCCACACAGGGTATGGCTATGTTTGGCGATATACTTAGACAAAATAATGAAAATCTTAATGAATTATCATTTAACATAATAATGAACCTTGTTAATTATACTGGTTCAAATCAGGGAGGGGTTTTTGTGTTAAATGAAAATGACAAGGAACATCTATTCATTGAAATGACAGCTTGCTATGCATACGACCGAAGGAGATTCCTTGAAAAAAATATTGAGCTCAATGAAGGGTTAGTTGGAAGATGTTTCCGCGAATCAAAAACAATTTTTATTACCGATGTACCATCGGATTATATCAATATTTCTAGTGGTCTGGGCAAGGATCGTCCTCGATGCCTTATCCTTGTTCCTCTTAAAACCAATGATGAAACACTAGGTGTTTTGGAAATGGCAACCTTTAAAACTTACGAAAAATTTCAAGTTGACTTTATCGAAAAGGTTGCTGAAAGCATTGCCTCTACAATAGCTAGCGTAAGGATCAATATTCGTACAGCAGAACTTTTAGCCAAGTCCCAACAACAGGCCGAGGAAGTTCTTGCACAGGAGGAAGAAATGCGGCAAAACATGGAGGAATTGCAAGCTACTCAAGAAGAAATGGAGCGAAAACGCAATGAGCAAGAAGAAATTCAAAAGGAACTTAACAAGGAATTAACTCTTCTAAATGCGCTAATGCAAAATATTCCCGACTTTATTTACTTTAAGGATAGTAAAAGTAAATTCATTAGAGTTAGCAAATCAATGGTCAAACTTTTTAACGTAAACTCCCCAGAAGAACTCGTCGGGAAATCAGATTTTGACTTCCATACCCCACAGAACGCAGAAATTTTCTTTAACGAAGAACAGGAGATTATACATACCCAAATTCCAATTGTTGACAATGTAGTTCATGAAAAGTTTGATGATGGCAAGGATCAGTGGGTTTCAACAACGAAAATGCCATTGATCGATACAAAAGGAGAAGTTGTTGGAACATGGGGTATAAGCAAGATAATTACTGATCTGAAAAATGCTGAAATTGAAGCACAGAAAATGGCATCTGAAAGTAAAAAGTTAAAGTCAATGATTACACTTCAGGAGGGGGAATACCAAGCCATTGTTAAAGCTCTCGATGCAGCAACATTTGTAACAGAATATAATCCTGACGGATTTATTGTACGCATCAACGAAACTATGCGATCAGTTTTAGGAATATCTTCAACCGAGATTGCTGGCAAGCATCATTCCGATTTCTTTAGAATGAAATCAGAAGATGATATAATATATCAGGAATTTTGGAAGGATCTTCGAAACGGAATAATTAGGCAAAGGCTCTTCAAAGCAAACATAAACAGCTCACGCATTGTTCTAAACGAAACCTACTCTCCGGTAACCAATTTGGAAGGTAAGGTTGAAAAAATTATTGCAATATCTATTAGGGGATAATTTTAAACCATTGTTTGAAATTGAAAAACCCCAGAATTTGATCTGGGGTTTTTAGTTTCGTTATTTTTTGTTATTCGGTTTTACAAAAAACCTTTTCATATAACCATCCATCCATATGTTCATCAATTCTTTAAAAGCTCCATAATTTTCAACTGATACAATACAATCATTGAGAGAAAGATGTCTATAAACCTTAAGTTCACCATTATCCAAAACTTCATGTCTAATCAACACGCTCCCAAATTCATTTTCAACGCTTTGGTTATAAACTGGTGTTACAAAAACATAACCATTTGGAATTGATGCTACAAAATGATATTCTTCATTTATCCTTCCTGGTAATTCTAACCTTGTAATTCGCTTTGTGGGCAAACCATCAATCTTAGCCAATTCAATGCCCTGAGAAATGGAAGGCAAAGAAAAACTATAGTAATTTCCAATTTCATTTGCCTTTAAGCCTATAAACTTTACTGAATATACTGTGGAATCTATACTCTGAAATAGTTCTTTAGATTTTATTGTACTCTCGGGTATTCCAATAATTAAACCCTTATCCTTATCAAAATGACTAAAGTGGAGAGTTCCAGTGCCCGAAACAACACCTTTTTTGTCCATTTGCAGGGTTGAATTTAAACTCATTCTCATGTCGGGTTTTTTAATTGGTTCAATGATAATGGAATCAATGACATCGTTAAAGGATATTACCATCCTTGAGCTTAATGATGGAGAATTGTTATCTATTGCACTAATAAATCGAGTTTCTCCCTCATACTCAACTGCAACATAGTATTTATCGAATGCGGAAATACAACCAATGCTTTTATTGACAAAATGAGGATACGCCCCAAAAGCGGGTTGCGACTTTAACCCTGCATTGTTTAATAAAGCTGCTAATAGGATTACCTTTTCTCCCTCGGTTCCTCCATTGCTCTGCCATACTTGTTTAGGTGATCGAAAAGTGTAGCCAGCATGCTTTGGCATTACCCTATAGGTATTAATGTTCGTTACAACATATTTTCTGATTCCTTCTATTTTATCCCATCCCTTTTGATCATTCGCAAATAACTTTTCCATTGATTGATCAAAATCAAATTCTTTTGTGAAAGACTTCCTTAATAATTCAAAAGTCTGCGATAAATCTGCTTCGCTAAACATTAATTGTATGTAATCGGCCATCCCTTCTACCTGTAAAGGTTCGTTTGAAATGGGGGCAACGTTCTTTGCTTCCCATTGAAAAACATCAAAATTGCCCTTCGTTTTTTTCTTAAGTTTTATATCCGAAGAAGCATTGATTATCTCATGATTAAATTGATGACCCTTGGGAACCTTTACAACAACCTCTAATTCCTTGATAGGCGAAGACTCGTTAAGGATTATATTGCTAGAAAAAACAGGTATGAATCCGGCCACTGAATGAATAGTATAATCTAGCTCAACAACAGCTCCTATCTCAAGTCCTACATGAGTAATAACCATTTCTCTTAAATTGTTATAGGCTGGTGCATCTGCCGCCTGAAAGGGAAGAACCTCATTGAACGCATTTTGGGGCGATTGTACCTTTTTCCCATCAGCCATGGTAGTTTGCGATTTGCTAACCGTTAGTGTTTGATAATCGGGGTTGTAAACCACAAACGTTTCGCCGTAAAGGCGATGGAACGACATGTAGGTATTATACAAACGACGGTGGTAGTAATGGTAGTCAACTGATCCATCATCATTAAGGGTGAACTCGTGAACCTGCTTAAGCAGAACCGAATCGGAATTTTTCTCTTCCTCGGTAAGTGGGGTGGTGCAAGATACAATTGCTAGTATCAGCAAACCAACAATATATTTCAAATTTTTCATATCATCTTAGAATTTAAGGATTACTGGTTGAGTAGCAAACTCATTCTGGTACTTCACCGCATCTCGGAACGAAGGCCAGTCTTCAGGCTCGTATCTCCTCTTCTTTAACCTTACGGTTTGGGTAAATTTTAGGGCTTTGCCCTCTACAGAGTACGAACTAGCAAAATCGGCCCCAGAACCAGATAAATCTTTTGCTTCAGGGCTAAATTCGATGGTCATATTTGAGGGTAAAATTATTGTTTCGTTGAGTTCTATTAATTTGGAGCACCCATCGGTAAATGGAAATTCCCTGTTTTCTATATCAGTATTAAAATAAAGATGGCTATGAGCTCTTCCAAAAATGTTGGATGCAACAACAGGTGTAAATATTACCTCTTTTTCTGTTATAATCGCAAAGTTTGGAATTCGGTATTTTACAGTAATGAGCACTGGCTGCTTAAGATACCCGTAAGGGTCGGTTTTGGTAACCTCAATAATCTCAATACGAGGAGATATTTTTAGAATTTCGCGCTCCAAATTCGTACCCCAATCGGCCTTCATACTTCGTGTAAAAATTGATCGTACCGATGCATCCGATTGCCCTTCAGCCGTTAGGCTGAATTCTCCCATTAAAGTTCCATCCTGTAAAATTTCTGACGTTCCGTTTACCCTGAAATAATGGTTCTCGGGGGGTGATAAGGGGGTTTCCATCAAATCGGCACCTTCAGGTAACCCCATCAGATAGTTTTGCTGTTGCTCACGACTACTCCACTCTTCGCGGACAAAGGGAACCCATGTCGGGTCAAGCAGCATGTACTCGCCATTTTTACGCTTCACAACGGTAACTGAATGGTTAAACTGGTCGGCAGGAATGCGGTCGATCCTTGAACCAGCCATAGTCATGGCGGCATAAGATTCAAAACCTGCTGCCCTAAGCATGGCAACCAGCATGCCCGCTTTATCCTTACAAACACCACACCGATCGTGGAAATTCATTTCAGCATTATGCAAAGTGAACCCTTCACCCTTTCCCATAGAAAGTCCGCTATAACGCATCTCGTCGGCAACCCAATGGTTAAGTAACGAAATTGAATCGAACTCTGTTTTGGCATCCTTAAGTATTTGGTTCACCTTCTTTTTAACCTCAGGTGTTGGGATAAAGCTACCATAGTCCTCATTAACTCCGTAAAACCATTTTGACTTTGCATACCAGTCGGGGCTGGTTGACAGTAGAAGTTTAGGTGCAACATCGGATAATGCAACCATGCGCGGTTCGTGCGTAAAGGGAAGAATATTTTTTACTGAAAAAAAGTAGTTAATCTTACCATTTAACTCGGTAATTTTTTCTTCGGCATTGCCGTTGTAAAATTTGTACTGTAGGTTTTTATCCTTATCAATTGTAACTTGGTAAACTTTTTCTTTGATTGGAACTCTACTAAAAAATTCAACTATATCGTAAAAGTGTCCACGCATTGGAGGGATATAATAATCATCGCTTAACTCCTCTTGGTAAAGAAGTGCATAGGCAAAACCCTTTTTGAAGAAGGTAACCTCAACTCCATCATCAGGTTCAAGCCTTCCTATGTCAAGCATTTTCTGACGAGCACCCCAGTAAATAGCTCGGGCTGGAGCAGGATAATCGAAAACTTTTTCGACTTCTAATTCCTCAATATCTCCATTCTTCCGAATAATTCTAGCTTTCTCTATTCTTACGAATGCAGTTAAGGGATCATAGTCAAACTTAATTGTGGCCAATTCCTTGGCACCTCTCTCAGTTAGCACCTTGTAAAGGGTTGATGTATTGAAGTAGCTTAATCCTGTCTCCTGAACATCTACATGGATACTATCATAAACTATCATGTAACCTGAGCCCGGATAATCCTTAGCATTACCGGCTCTTATCAGTAAATCATGGGGCTGTGCTATTACACTTATCCCAAGAAAAAAGAGAAATAAAAAATGAAAAATTTTTAACCGCATAGCTTAAGTTTTAGGTTTTTCAATCGGAAAATTTGATATTTTATTTGACTTAATTTGTGAAGAAAGGGTTTATTCTATTTAATGAGAATTAACAGTTCAAAACAACTCTTATTCAATCCAGTTAATCGATGGAATATCAATAATTTGAATTCTGCTGCTTTGTGTAACTTTGTGTCTTAGTGCCTTAGTGGTAAAAATAATAATAGCCACAAAGACACTAAGTCACAAAGGATCACTAAGATATACGAGAATCATTTTATTCAACTGTTAATTCGCATATTTAATAAGTCTTACGATTATTGCTCGATAAAATATTTTCAAATTCACTTACTTATCAAGCTATATAGCAATCTTATTTCTTCTGCCCAAATCGATTCATCGATTGTCTCCAGTATCATTGGAATATTATCAAATCGGGAATCGTTCATGATCCGTTTAAAAACGTCAATGCCTAAAAGGCCTTTACCAATGCTATCGTGCCTATCGACACGGCTACCGAACTCCTTTTTACTATCGTTGAGGTGGATGCCCATCAAATATTTTTGTCCAATAATGCGGTCAAACTTTTGCCATGTTTCACGGTAACCTTCTTCCAACTTAATATCATAACCCGATGTGTAAGCGTGGCACGTATCGATACAAACCCCTACCCGTGATTTATCCTCAACAAGATCGATGATAAATGCCAGTTGTTCAAATGTATATCCCAAATTATTCCCCTGACCGGAGGTGTTCTCAATTACTGCTTTTACTCCTTTGGTTTTACCTAGTGAGATATTTATGCTTTGAGCAATAATTTTTAGGCAATCCTCTTCGTGTATTTTCCCCAAAGAACTCCCTGGATGAAAATTAAGACGATCCAACCCTAGTTGATCACACCGCTGCAATTCGTCGAGAAAAGCTGCTCTTGACTTTTCGAGGGGTTCTTTTTCAGGATGACCAAGATTAATCAAATAACTATCGTGAGGTAAAATGTGCTGAGGAAGATACCCGTTCATCTCACAGTAATCGCGAAAGGTTTTAATGCTTTTTTGTGATAATGGTGGGGCAATCCATTGTCTTTGATTTTTGGTAAAAAGCCCAAAGGCTTTTGCTCCAATTTCTTTGGCATTCATTGGAGCATTCTCAACACCACCGGATGCACTTACATGTGCGCCTACATATTTCATTACAAAAGTATTTGTGGAATATGAATTTTTACTCGAAGTAAAAATATAAAATCTTTAGCCAATCATTCAAAGCAATCGCAAAAAGCTTTAACTTTGCCATGTAATGGTTCCATCTGGGTTTACATCCCAAGGGATTAAAAGGGAATGCCGTGCCCTGTCTTTGTCTGACTGGAATTCGGCAACAGTTCCCGCTGCTGTAAGTTTCAACAACCTAATGAGCACCCCAGCCACTATTCGCCAAGGGGCGGACGGGAAGGCGCCCATCAGGGAAACAAGTCAGAAGACCTGCCATTACTGCCTCAAACCAGATACGCTTTCGGGATAAAAGCGAGGATGAGATCCTCAAAGTTCACATCCAATCCCCAAGTTAAGTATCTGTGGGTTAGTAAGATTTTTTAACTAGAAGGTTGAAAGGGGACATATTTTGCCAGTACTATTTACCCTTACAACGTTTGCTGATATGAAAAAAATGGGGTTTGAATTTCGAAGGATAATACTTCTAATACTTGCTATAATGGGCAGTAACCTTGGGCAATTTGCTCTTGGTCAAGAACTTGTTACTGACACCATTTTTCTTGAAGGCATCTCTATAACCAAACTGAAAAGTGATCATGGATTTCGCTCAGGAATTAAGGTTCTATCCATTGATTCTGCAACAATGAACGAAAAGCGAACCTTATGCCTAGCAGAACTTTTGCAAGAAAATACCTCAATATTTGTAAAAACATTCGGAAGAGGTTCGACAGCCACAGCTTCACTTCGAGGGACAGCGGCTTCGCACACCAATGTGTATTGGAATGGCATCAAGATCAACTCCCCAATGTCGGGGCAGGCAGATCTTTCATTAATTCCCTTATATTTTGTTGATGACGCTATAGTTCATTTCGGACAATCGTCAATGAGTTTTGGCAGCGGAGGTCTAGGAGGTTCCGTCAACCTAACCACAAAGCCAACTTGGGACAAGGAACTAAGCGCCAATGCCCTCCAATCGTTAGGAAGCTACAACACCCTTTCCTCTGCTGTATTACTTAGCTTCGGAAAAATTCATCTTAAAGGACAAACGCGAATTTTTTGGGAAGAATCCGACAACAACTTTACCTACCGTAATATAGCAAAAAAAAATAAACCTTTTGAGATTCAGCAAAATGCTGATTACTCAAGGTTTGGCATTCTTCAGGAGTTTTACTTTCGTCCCAACTATAAGAGTATCCTTTCAGCTAAGGTTTGGGCTCTAGAAACAGACAGGGGCATTCCTCAACTTATGTCAAGCTACTCTGTAATTGAGAAAAACAGGGAAACCATTCGGGATCTAAATACAATATTGGAATGGAGGACTACTTCTGAATTGTTTTCTTGGAAAGCATCTACAGCGATTTCGAATAGTAACCTTGACTATGATTTTATTAAGAAATCATTTGAAGGTAATGAACTTCCTGTTTTTAATGGGAAAAGCAATTCTTATAGCTTTTATAACAAAGGTGGTTTTGAAGTTCAGCTAAATAGTTGGATACTAGCAGAATTTATTGCCGAGTTTAATTCGTATTGGGTAAACTCTATGGAAAAAGTAATGGGTACTAACCTAGATGCCAAACAATGGCAAAGCGCCATTAGAACAACTTTAAATGCCAACCCTTTTGGAAGTTTTTATATTTCTCTACTTGTTGCAGAGGAGGTGTACAATGGTAAACCCATGCCAGTATCATCGTCTATTGCATTGGAATATAGGTTTTTAAAACACAAAAACCTTATTGCGAAAGGGGGTGCATCGCGGAATTATCACCACCCGTCGCTGAATGATATGTTTTGGCAACCTGGGGGAAATCCAAACCTAAAAGCCGAGGATGGAACCTCTTTTGAAACTGGATTGAAATTCGATATCCCACAAAGAAATTTTAAAAAAAGTATTGAGGTCAACATCTTTCTTTCAGAGATATCCAACTGGATTCTTTGGCTCCCAAACCTTAAGGGTTACTGGGAACCTGTTAACCTAAGTATGGTAAAAGCAAAGGGTGCTGAACTGGCAATGGTTATTAACCAAGAGATAGGCTCTGTAAAAGTTGGTGTAAGCGGAAGGTACAACTATACCAAATCGACCATTGAGAACTCCGGAGGAGTAATGCGACCTGAGGCAAATGGCAAGCAACTTCCGTTTATCCCAGTCCACTCAGGGGGGCTATCGATTAATTGTTCTTGGAAAAAATACCGTTTTACTTACACTTTCACCCACTTCTCGGAACGATTCACTACTACAAGCAATAATCCCAACTTGGTAAGAAGACTTTACCCCTACTTCATGAATAGTGCGTCGATTGGCAAGGATTTCAGGCTTTTAAACACCAATATTGCACTTCAACTAAGGGCTGACAACCTGCTAAACGAAAACTACCAAACCATAATGTGGCGACCTATGCCTGGAAGAAACTACATTTTAACTCTTAAGGTTGAACTTTAAACCCATTTACAAATCTCACAACTCAATTATAAGATGATGGCAAACAAATTGATTCAAACATTAATTGCTTTCGTTTTAATAGTTCTCACCAGTTGCATGAAGGAGGATGTTTTGCCAATATCTACTATCGATTTATTTGGTAGCCGTGGGGTTTTTATTGTGAATGAGGGCAACTACCTTTACGGCAATTCAAGCCTTTGCTACTACGACATCGACAAGAAGGAAGTTATAAACAACGTGTTCACAAAAGCCAATGGCATCCCATTGGGTGATGTTGCCTACAGCATGAATATTTACGATGGCAAAGGGTATATAGCCGTGACCAACTCCAGTTGCATTCATGTTGTTGATCTTAATTCGATGCTTATGCTTGGGACTATCGAAAACCTTCCTTCACCAAGGCACATCCTGTTTTTAAATAGTGAAATAGCGCTCGTGTCTGATCTTTATGCGAGGGGTATTAGTATTGTTAATACAAAAACCTTAGAGGTTACCGGAAAAATAAATACTGGCGGAACATCATTACCTTTCTATCAACATCCCACTGAGAACCTTATCAAAATAGGAAGTAAAATATACACAAACTGCTGGAGTTTTGACAATAAGGTGCTGGTTATTAGTGCTGAGACCCTAACCGTTATCGATTCGATAGTGGTTGGAATACAACCTCTTGCAATGGTTAAAGACAAAAATAATAACCTTTGGGTTATTAACGATGGTGGCTATTCAGGTAATCCTTTGGGATGGGAAAAACCTTCGCTAATGAGAATTAATTCATCCACTTTTGAAGTTGAAAACAGAATGGATTTTACATCCCTTAATGACATTGTTGGCCCAATTACCACAAATACAAATGGTGATTCACTATATTTCATTAGAAATCATATATACAAAATGCATATTGATGATAACGTTCTCCCCAGTGAGCCCTTTGTACTAGGAAATGAAAAAAACTTCAGAACTTTAATAACAGATCCTCTAACAGGCGATTTATATATAGCTGATGCCGCTGATTTTATGAGTGAAGGGAAGGTTTACCGTTTTTCATCAAATGGTTCACCACTTGATACCATTGATGTTGGTATAATCCCGGGAAATTTTTGTTTTAACTAACTTAAGTATTTTCTTAAAAAATAACTTCAAAAGTTTCAGAAAGCATATTGGTTAACTTTTATCTTCGTCTTCTCCATGTTCTATATATATTATTAAAGACTATGATAAATCCCCACACAGCCAACAAAACCGATATGATCAGCAACCAATTGGAAGATTCACCAAAATATAACCGTTGATAAGCCCAAATAACAAGTACTACTGTGGCTGCAATTAGCAATAAAAGATATTTTATTCCAAATCCATAATTACGATGGAATCGATTAGGGTGCCTAAGGTTGACCATTTTTATTTTTTTCAAAAATACCCATTAATTATTTATCAAATTTTCAAATTTGAAATATTAATTTTGAATTATTCTTTAATGCAATTTATTAACCATTATTCTATCCTAAAAATATAACCAAATGAAAAAAATACTGTTTATACTTTGCCTTGCAACTTTTTCACTACTTATCATTTCGTGCAGCGTTCAAAATCAGGACAATGCTGGCAAACCTAATGGGAAGTTATATATAATTGGAGGGGGCGATCGTCCCACTGAAATGGTTCAGCAACTTATAGATCTATCTGAGGTAGAATTCGGGCGTTACATCATTGTGCTCCCTATGTCAAGCGAAGATGTAGATACCGCTGCTTACTACTCAATGAAACAGTTCAAGGATTTAGGTGTCTCCAATATAACCTGGTTCAATTTTAAGAAGGATGAACTTATGGAACAAACTAAACTCGATTCTTTAATTAATGCCGGAATGATTTATATTTCTGGGGGAGATCAAAATCGATTTATGGAAATCGCCAATGGCACTCCTCTTGTTGATGCAATACATCAAGCTTACCATAAGGGTGCAATAATTGCAGGTACAAGTGCTGGAGCAGCCGTTCAAAGTAAAAAAATGATTACTGGTAACCAACATTTGCATCCAGACATGAAAGGGTATAAAACTATTCAGCCAAAAAATATTGAAATTGCTGAAGGTTTAGGTTTAATTGAATCGGCCATCATTGATCAACACTTTATTTGGCGCGAGCGAATGAACAGATTAATCTCTGTATGCATTGAAAATCCAAATGAATTGGCAATAGGAATCGATGAATCAACAGCAATTTTAGTTGATAACAATGTGGCTACTGTATATGGAAAAGGGCAAGTGCTTGTTCTAAATGCTACACAAGCAAACATATTTTCAAGCGATAGTTTGCTGGGAGCTGAAAATATTAGAATAAACTTGTACCTACCAGGGCAAAGTTTCAACTTAAAACCATAATACCGTTTTATCACTTTTAACTACCCTTTTGGTTTGCTATATTTGCACAAACTTAAACGGTGCTCATTGATTGATATTCGTAATCCACATTGGCTTGCAGCCTATACAAAGCCAAAAAACGAGAAAAAAGTATATCAGCGTTTGTTGGATGCTGGTATTGAAACCTATCTTCCCCTTCAAAAGAAAATGAAGCAGTGGAGCGACCGGAAAAAAATGATTGAAGAACCTTTACTTAGATCATACATTTTTATTAGGATAACTGAAAAAGAGTATTACAAAGTCCTTGGCATTCCGGGTTTGGTAAGGTACGTAACCTTCGAAGGAAAAGCAGCACCAATTCCTGATAAACAAATTGATACCCTTAAAATGCTTCTTGGGCAGCAAGTTGATATAGAAGTAATTGATCAAGTGATAGAACCTGGAGAAAGAATCGAAGTACGTATAGGTTCATTGACAGGTTTCGAAGGATCCATAGTTAAAATCTCAGGGAAAAGAAAAGTAATCATTCAACTTGATCATATTTCCCACTCCCTTTTGGTTACTCTACCAAAAGATTATATAATTAAAAAGCAGTAATTCTTTAACCTTATTGACCCTTTACTAGGTAAAACCTATCTTTCCGTTGAGAAGAAATGCTGGCAGGTTCTGCATAAGTTTCAATAATCTCTGCGGTTTAGAATGCGTGATCGAAATGCTCGGGTATTGAAAAATCTTCTTTGGTTGAGATGGATAGAAAACTTCTAAAAACGAATGGTGATTCCTGCGATTCAAACGCATATCTATGCCCATTGGTTGGTCCGTTGTATGTGTAAACATTTACCTTTTGTGCGTTGTTTTTATTTTCAAAGTAAAAAGGGGTATTCCTTATCATTACTGGGTTATAAGTAATAAAAGAGTGAGGTGGAATAAAACTAATCCTTTCGTTACGCGTAATTGAACCACTTAAAATTGATTCATTCGAAGAAAAGCTTTTATTCCATTTAACATCGTAACCCTGGGTGTATCCTTGGATTGTTGACTCATCTATCCAGTAACAAAACCTTTTACCCTCAATAATGACCGCTGATTTTGCCCAATCAACATATATTGGTTTAGAGTTCATGTTATGAACCTCTATTGAAATTGGACAATTCCTTCCAGAAAAAGCATATTTAATAATTAGTGAGTCATTTTCATAAACAAATTGCTTATAATCATCTTGACTCAAATTTCCACTTAAAGTAACATATTGATATTGACTACAACCTATTAATAGCAGGGCTAAAGTAGCAACCGCAAGTGCAAAAAATACATTTTTTTTAATGGGGTTCATTGGTGTAATTTTTAGGGGTATTTTTTGCTGAAACACAACAAAAATTATTCCTTAAATGGTTGTTAATACTTGAATGATTATATCAAGTTTAGCAACACCTAATGATATTTTTCAATTTTATTGACTCGGCTTGTATGTCTGCCACCCTCAAATTGAGCATTCAAAAAAGCGAGAACTATCTCTTTGGCCAAATCAACAGAAACAAATCGTGCTGGTATTGCACAAATATTTGCATTATTATGCATTCGAGCAAGCGTAGCTATCTCTGGAATCCAGCAAAGCGCTGAACGGATACCCTTATGCTTGTTAGCCGTAATGTTTACCCCATTCCCGCTTCCGCAAAGTACAATTCCAAGATCAAACTCACCTTTGGCAACAGCATCTGCCAAAGGGTGAGCATGATCAGGATAATCAACACTTTGATCTGAAAATGCACCAAAATCTTTTACAATGCAACCTTGTTCGGTGAGGTGTTCCTTTAAAACCTCTTTTATTTGAAACCCTGCGTGATCACTTCCAATGGCTAAACGAATTGTTCTCATAATAATCTGCTATTTTTGCAAAGATAACCCCTTTGGTATTTTTACAAATCAAATTGGCAAATAATGTCAGGAATATACATTCATGTTCCATACTGCAAATCTAAATGCGACTACTGCGATTTTTATTCAAATGTTAACACTGAGGGATTAAGCAATTTTGCAAACTTTATTGAAAAAGAGCTATCGCTTCGAAAAGATTATTTACCCAAAGGACAGATAAAAACAATCTATTTTGGAGGGGGAACCCCATCAATCCTTACGATTGACCAAATAAATACTATTTTAAATGCCATTAAAAAAAAAATTTCTCTATCGACTGACCTAGAAATAACATTTGAAGCTAATCCTGATGACTTAAACTATGAATATTTAAAATCACTCCTCACCATTGGGATTAATCGCCTGAGCATTGGCATACAATCGTTTTCCGATGCCGATTTAAAAAAGTTAGGACGTCGACATAATGCGAATCAAGCCCTAAATGCTGTATCTTGGGCTGCAGAAGCTGGTCTCGGCAATATCAGTATCGATCTGATTTACGGATTGCCCTACTCAAGCACCGCCATTTGGGAGCAAAATCTTAAACAGGCATTTGCCCTTCCGGTAAAACATCTCTCATGCTATCATCTTATTTATGAGGATGGAACTTCGCTACAAGCAAAGGTGACAAATGGCTTGGTAAAACCAATTGATGAGGAGCTGAGCGTAGAGCAGTTTAAACTGCTGCAACAGCTGGCTGACCAGAATGGATTCGTGCATTACGAGATTTCAAATCTTGCAAAGGAAGGGTTCTTTTCTAAGCATAACACTTCCTACTGGCAACAGGTTCCATACCTAGGTCTTGGTCCATCAGCCCATTCATACAATGGAACAACAAGAGTCTGGAATCCTAAATCGACAAAATTCTGGATGGATGCCATTAAAATGGAAATGATTGATGTTGAAGCAGAAATTCTTACCGAAAGGGATAAACTGAATGAGTACTTATTAACCTCGCTTCGAACAATTTGGGGGATAGATATTGATTACGTCAACGAACAATTTGGTTCGACTTCTGCCCAACGAATTATTGGTTTATCCCAAAAATTTTTGGATTCAGGAATAATAGAACGTAAAGGCAGTCGATTGGCAATAAAAACGAGTCATTTTCTGATATCCGATGCAATAATTGAAGACTTCATGGATGTATAGATTTATTATATCCACTCTTATGATCCGAGCATAATTGAATTAATCCATAATAATCTGTAAATTGCTAGTTTAATTTCAATCTTGTAATCCGGTTATGTATATTGCATAGTTTTTACAATATTTTTTATGTGTTTTTCATTAAAACTTGCTTTTATGAAAACCCCATTCTTCTTGAATCTTACAATAAATGCATTGACCTTTTGTTTTTCTCTCTTCTTAACTACAAATTGCTTTGCATCAGAGAAAAATCTTGACAGTTTATTGAATAAGCTGAATAATACAATAGAATTTGTTGATAAGTCAAAAATTCATCTTGAAATTGCATACTACTATTGGTCCGCCAACCCTGATTCAGCATATTTTCACATTGATAAAGCAGAAGAATTTGATCTCCAATCGAAAATAAGCGATAACATATTATCCACACGTATCATTAGAGGAACTCTTTCATTTGATCTTGGAAATTATGATGAGGCTCTACAAATTTACCAGTCAGTTTTTGAGCAAACCAATGAAAACACTGATCCGGTCATCATTGCTCGAATAATTAGCAATATTGGCAACTGCTATTCTCAGAAAAATGATCTTTCAAAAGCCATTGAAAGTTACCGAAATGCTCTGGATTATCTCAACAACAATGAGAATACAGCAGAAATGGCCGTCATTTTTGGTCGATTGGGAAATCTATACTACCTAAATAGGAACTATGTCGAAGCCATTGAATATTACAAAAAGGCGGGTTTTCTATTTGTTAATATTGGTAGAAAATCTGGTGAGGCTATTACTTTTATGAATATTGGAAATTGCTATAAACAACTTAACGCTGTTGATTCTGCAATAGTATATTATTCTAAAGCCCTAAAACAATTCAAATCGTTTGGGAATATGCAACTCTACGAAGCACAGTGTTTGGCAAACTTGGGGAATGTCCATTCGGAAATACAACAAAGGAATAAAGCGCTGAAATACCTTCTAAGCGCCGATTCACTCTTTAGCATCATTCAAAACCCCTATTCTATTGCACAAATCAAAACAGATTTAGCCTACCTTTACCTTGAACTTGAAAAAACTAATCTTGCCAAATATCAAATTGATAAATGCCTTGAAATATCAAAAAAAAATGGTTATGATAGGTTTATAGAAACCAGCTATCGGCTTCTCTGGAAGTATTATGATAAACTCAATGATTGCGACAATGCTTATACCTGGCTTAACAAATACTTTTTTTTCAAGGATTCAATTGGAATCATTGCTAGACAAGAAAAAATTGATATGCTCTTGACTCAATTTGAGACAGAACGAAAGGAGAAAGAGATTGAAATTCTAAAACAAACCGAAAAAATCAATAGGTTAGAAATAAGGAGGAAAACATTTATTCAGTATCTAACCTTATTCGGTTTGTTTGTTGCACTTTCTTTTATTGCATTTCTCTATTTAAACAACCAACGAAGAAAAAGAATTAATTTCATTTTATCCCAGCAAAATGTTGAAATCAATCAGCAGAAAGAGGAAATAACAACTCAACGTGATGAGATTGAGAGCCAGCGGAATATACTTCAGGACCAAAACCTTATGCTTGAACAATTCCGCACACATACAACCCATAGTCTTCGATATGCCCAGAGCATACAAGCGGCCATACTGCCCTCGGAAAAGGTGCTGCAGCAAATCAGCCCCGAGTACTTTGTGCTGATGAAGCCCTGCGAGCTGGTTAGCGGAGATTTCTTTTGGGCTACAAGTTTTGATGATTATCACGTTTTTTGCGTGGCCGATTGCACCGGCCATGGGGTACCCGGCGCTTTCATGAGTATTTTAGGCCTCACTGCTTTGAACGATATTGTTGCAAGGCACAGAGTAACAAAACCTTCGGACATTTTAGGTTTTCTCCGCGAGAGTGTAATAGAAGCCTTAAGTCAAAACGATGCAGAACAGCTCCATAAGGATGGCCTAGATATAGCATTATGCATGTTTAATTCAAAATCTCGTGAACTACAATTTGCTGGTGCAAAAATTCCTCTATGGATTGTATGTCAGGATGAGTCAATTATTAAAGAACATAAAGAATCTTTTAAATCTATTGTTAAAAATGGACTTTCATTATTTGAAATTAAGGGTGACATCATGCCTGTTGGTCAATCTCCACTTATGTTGGGTTTCACAAACCATTGTTACAACTTAAAAAAATCTTCTGTAAACATCTACCTTGCTACTGATGGATTTAGTGATCAGATTGGAGGCAGCAAGAGCGGCAAGTTTAGCTCACTAAGTCTAAAGAAAATAATTCTCGAAAACATTGAGAAACCATTCTCTGATCAATCAGAGATACTAAGTAAAACCTTAGATGAATGGAAGGGTAGTTTATTTCAAGTTGACGATGTAACTGTTTTAGGGATAAAAATTTAAGAATAGAAAACGCCAAAACACTCTTTGTTTGGCATATATAAGAGTTGACTCATGCTTTATTTTTGTGTAAAGGGTTGTTTGTCTCTACTTTTAACATTGGTATTTATTGCAGCATTACCATTTATTGGACTCCCACAGGAGGATAGAGTTATTGATAGCCTTAGAATGGCTATCAAGAATGCCAAGCATGATACAACAAGAATTTCTGCTTATATCTCATGGTCAAATGAACTTTATGAGTATAATCAACTTGACTCTGCTTTATCAGTTCTTAAATTAGGACTAACCACCTGCAAGAATGCTCTTGAAGAAGAATTAAAGGGTGATATTATTGAAACTTTGCAAAAACAAAAGGCAAATATCCTGATTAATCAGGCTGCCTTTAACAAGAAAAAGGGCAACCCCACTCTTGCATTGGAAATTTTAGAGCAAAGCCTCGATCTTTCACAAAGAATTAATTACAAACAAGGGTTAGCTTGGTCGTTATATCAAATTGGTGATGTTTATGATTACTTAGGGAACCTTAATGAAGCCCTTGGGCTTTACTTTGAATCGCTTGAAATATTTCAAGAAATAAATGAAGGAAAAGGCAAAGGAAAAGTTCTAAATTCCATTGGAACCATTTACGACTATCAAGGCGATCTGGATCGAGCAATGGAATACTACAACAAAGCACTAGCAGTTTATCAAACCATCAACGATATAAGAGGTATTGCTGATCAACTTAACAACATTGGGGTTGTACATCACCTCAAGGGAGATTTTGTAAAAGCATTAGAATACTACTATCAAAGTGCATCAATTAACGAAAAAATACTCAGCAATAGGCATGTTTACGCAGTGACCATTAACAATATCGGTTTAATATACGATAGTATGGGAGATCTGCTAAGCGCTTTGGAGTTCTACAATAAAAGCCTTAGCATTTTTGAGTCTTTAGATTTTGGCTCTGGTATTGTAATGCCCTTAAACAACTTGGGTGATACATATTTGAAGCAAAAAGATTTTGACAAAGCTATTGAATACTACTCACGAAGCCTATCGGTTTGTGAACAAACAAATGACCAACAGGGCAAGGCCTACACACTTCAAAAAATTTGCACTCTTTACATTCTGCAAAAAGAATTTGAACTAGGGGATCTTTTCTGCGAAAAATGTCTCGATTCATATGAAAAAATTGGTGATAAACATGGTATTGCTTTATCGTTAATTGCTGTTGGTAAATTAAATGAGGAGAGGGGTATGTTACATAAAGCAAGAACTTACTATAAAAAAAGTCTGAATGCATACGAAGAAATTGGAGATAAGCAGGGAAAAGCAAAAAGCCTATTCCATATTGGAAACGTGTTTTTTTTGGAAGGCAAGTTCAATGATTCATTTGAGTGCGCTTACGCTGCCTATAATCTTGCTAAAGCAATTAATGATCCCAACGAGATATCCTTGTCTGCCAACCTTCTCAGCAAATTATTTAAAAAGAAGAATGATTTTGAGAGTGCATTAAAGTATTTCGAAGAGCATGTAAATATTATTAAAACTATTGACAGCGATGAGGTTAAAAAATTGATCCAAGAACAATACTATAGACTACAATATGAGAGAAGAGCTATCTCCGATAGCATATCCTACGCTCAAACCATTGAGATTAAAAATCTTGAACTTGAAAAGAAAATGGAGCAAAGCCGTCGTCAGCGATGGATTATTTATTCTGTTATTTTAGGTCTAATGGTTTTCCTCTCCTTTTCTATCATACTGCTCCGTCTTTTAGTTTCCAAAAGGATTGCATACCAAAAACTCGAAGAAAGCAACATTGAAATTAACCAACAAAAGGAAGAGATTACCTCGCAACGTGATGAAATAGAATCTCAAAGAAATTTACTACAAGAGAAGAATTCAATGCTTGAGCAGGCCAACGCTGAAATTTCTGCTCAAAGAGATATGGTAATTATTCAAAAAGAAAAACTTGAAGAGGTTAACTTACACATAACTGATAGTTTAAGGTATGCTCAGAGCATACAGGCGGCCATACTGCCCTCGGAAAAGGTGCTGCAGCAAATCAGCCCCGAGTACTTTGTGCTGATGAAGCCCTGCGAGCTGGTTAGCGGCGACTTTTACTGGGCCACCACCTTTGACGAGTACCAGATTTTTTGCGTGGCCGATTGCACCGGACATGGGGTGCCCGGGGCCTTTATGAGCATATTGGGTATCACAGCACTCAATGATGTTGTTGTTAGACATAGGGTTACTAAGCCCTCGGATATACTTGGATATTTACGTGAAAGCGTAATCGAAGCTCTTAGCCAGAATGATCCTGAACAACTCCATAAAGACGGCATGGATATAACCCTTTGCACCTTTAACACAAAAACACGTTGCTTACAATTCGCCGGAGCAGGTTTACCCCTTTGGCTTTCATTTCATTTATCAATATCAGAAATAAAAGTCCACAACAGCGAGAAACCATTAATTCACGAAGGGTTTATTCTTCATGAGGTTAAGGGCGATATTATGCCAGTTGGACAATCTCCACGAATAAAGCCATTTACAAATATTGAGATATCTTTACCAAGGGATCAGGTTTGTATTTTTCTATCCACAGATGGTTTTATTGATCAATTTGGAGGAAATGTTAAGGTGAAATACGGATCGTTGCGATTAAAAAAGTTGATCCTTAATAACATCCAAAAACCCTTTAGTCTACAGAAAAGTGTCATTGAAAGTGAATTTGACAGCTGGACAGGAAATGGGAAACAGGTGGATGATGTGACAATACTGGGTATAAGGATTTAATGTGTGGAGTAATCCTTTCCAATTAATCATATATCCAACTTAATTTGTAACTTGTTGTTCTTATTAAAGTGTTTTCATCGTTTTCTTAAACCAAACGATTTTAAAACATGAAAAAGATTATTACTTACTCCATTTTAATAATTGGGGCACTTACAAATAACTTAGTTTCTTTCTCACAAAGTCCCAAACTCGACAGTTTGTGGAATGAATTCAATAAAACCTATAACGATACCTCTAGATGCAATATTTATCTGGAAATAGGTGATTTCTATGAATACCATAATCCTGATTCTGCTATATGGTATTACAAAAAGTGCTTGCAATTAGCAGAAACAAAAAAACTAAAGAAAAAGCAATCCATATCGCTACGATATATTGGAATTATTTATAGTACAAGAGGGGACCATGAAAATGCTATTGATTATTTTAATAAATCATTAAATATAAGCAATAAGA
>Ga0334884_1001787_pt1 | contig 30139 bp, 20 predicted proteins | sample GraSluR1_MG_7_FD_207215 | JGI IMG/M metagenome (GOLD analysis project Ga0334884, IMG submission 207215) | Sludge microbial communities from methane-producing bioreactor in Wageningen University, Netherlands - Granular Sludge_12_05 R1 | ecosystem: Engineered > Bioreactor > Anaerobic >...
CCAGGTAAGTATCTGCCACTTCTTTTAAGTGGAACTCCCCTTTACGGAGTAGAGGCCATTTAGTCTGTTGCTCAATTTGTTGCACTTGTTCAAATTTAAAAACGCCTAGGTTGTCAAAAGGAAAACCGAATATTTCCCAGTTAAGCACCTCCTTGCCGTTGAAATAAACTGCCTCGGTAATACCCTTTCGATTATCGGTAAGGAAGGTTCCAAAATTTATGCGCCCAAGATTTTCAATAAAAAGCGATAGCTTTGCACCCTCAGAAGGAACTGAAAGGTAAACTGAATCGAGTTTTGTTCTCCTGTCAACAATTCCAATTCTTTGGTTGTTAAGCAGAACTATGCCGTAGTCGCGTAGTTCCTTTATCTTCAACCATCCTTGCCCAGAGGGCAAATTGGTTTCGTAAAGAACGTAACCATAACCCTGGTTGATATCCTCAAAGCTTAAAGGGCGTTCAGATCTGATGGGATCAGGTTTAAAATTTTCAATAAATGAAACCTGATCCAATCTAAAAGGTGCAATTGTTATAGATTTTTTTGGCTCTGGAACATCAGGGATGTAGTATCCCTCGGGAGCATACTTCTTCACAAGTTCGCGATAGGCAAAAAATTTTGGGGTTGGATTTCCGGCTTCGTTGATGGGGGCATCGTAATCGTAGCTTTGGATTTGCGATTGGTATGGCATGTACGTATCGTAGTTGGCACCATTCATAAACCCAAAATTTGATCCTCCGTGTGCCATGTACATATTTAGTGAGATACCATAATTGAAAACGGAGTCCAGATAATTGGTAAAAACTTCAACAGGTGATGTGTGGTGCTTTTTACCCCACACATCGAACCATGCTGGATACCACTCAGATATGAAGTAGGGTCCACTACCATTAATTCGATTTTGGGTTTCGATTACATCCTTAGGTTTAACCCCTCCGTTAACAGCAGCATATATACCGGTCAGGTGTCCTGCATCAATTGTGTAAGGAGGATCGCAGGTAAAAAGATCGCAGGTAAATCCTGCTTCGCGTAATATGTCCCGGTTTAAGGCTAGGTATTCTTTATCGCTGCCATAAAAACCATACTCATTCTCAATTTGAACCATGATGATGGGTCCTCCATGCTGAATTTGCAGCGAGGCAAGATGCTTGCCCAGTTCCATTACGTAGTTGCGATATGCATTGAGAAAACGAGGATCTTTGCTGCGCACTTTTAACCCTTCTTCCTTGAGAAGCCACCATGGGTAGCCTCCAAACTCCCACTCGGCGCAAACGTATGGGCTAGGTCTAAGCATAACCCATAGACCCTCTTTCTGGGCAAGCCGAATAAATTCTGCGATATCGGCATTACCCCTAAAATTGTATTCTCCGGGGTAGGGCTCATGTACGTTCCAAAACATGTAAATACTAATGGAGTTCATGCCCATTGCCCTAATCATCCTAAGCCTGTCCTGCCAATATTCACGTGGTACTCGTGAAGGGTGGATTTCGCCCGAGAAGAACATGATTGTTTGTTCTTCGAGAAGAAAATGGCCGTTTGCAATGCGAAAAGTGTGTTTGGGCTTTTCACTACAACCGGTCAATATTATTGCCATTATCATTGCAAGGAACAAGGGTTTTTTTAGCTTGTTTATCATGATCAATGTATTTGGGCTATAAACTTATATTACAACTACAATTTCATCCACAAAAACCCAGGAGGCTCCACCTGCGGAGGGGTGCCAGTCGAACAGACCAAGCGTTCCCTTCACATCGAACTTTACGTAGCGGAACCTATTGTCCGAAACTTCGAAACGAAAAAGGCGATTGATACTCTCGGTTTTCTGATTGCCTACTACAGCCTGCTTTTCAAGTAGGGTAAAGTTAATCCCATTATCAGAAATGTAACAGGTAACGGATAGGGGGTGGAGTATCCAACTTTTGGGATCCCAAAGCGTACTTATCTCAATGGCTGATGCACAAATATCTGTCTCTAAATCAAGCACTAGCGAGAAATCCTTTGCCTCCCAGCCAATCCAGTGTACATTGAAGTCGTTGGCGCCCCGAACCCCGTTGGTGAGGTATGCCAGATTTCCCTGACTGTACTTCTGTGCTGGTTGAGGATCGGCAGTTACCTTCTTGCGGAACGCAAGGTTGCCCTTCACCTGGACATCAATAAACCTTTTTGTGGCTAGGTAGTACCCATCGGGTGTCAACCCCGATTCGTTCACAGATTTTACGTTGCAATCGATGCTTGTTTGGTAGAACTCCTCAAGCATATCCACCATCTCTTGCTTTGGCTGAAAATCACCATCGATTTCCTTATACCATCCTCTGGGTCCGAACATATCGTTTTTACCAATTTCCATTATGGCATACTGCAACGACAATTTGGCTTGCCTAACGTGGAGGTTGTAAGGAGATTGATTTTCCACTGCCTTCTCTGCTTTTTGGAATAATTTCAAGTATTTGTCCACATTCTCATGCGAAAGCAGCCCAAACTGGTGATTGGTTGGTGGTTCGTATATATCGAGCCGTTGACCTAAGCGGGTAATCTCACTCTCCATAGCATCGATATATGCCCTAATCCATTTGGCGGCAGGGCCGTAATACCCGTTAGTAAACTCCTCAATAATTGCCTTAACATCGGCATTGGGATCCCAGAGTAGCTTTGCGATTAAGTAAGACTTTAGCTCGGAGAACTCGTGACCCGAGCTGGTGTTCGACTGCTGGAAATGCTCATTCACGTTATGCTTAACGAATAGCTGGATGTTGGGCTGAAGGGTATGCAGGTTTGGGAATGGGTTTATATGATGGTTAAAGTTTACGGTATAATCCCAAAGGTAGATGTGATTGCTGATTTTGCCCCAATCCTCCAAATCCCTTATGAATGAAACGCTGGTGGGATCAGTTGCAATGGTTTTACTACGATTAAGTTCAATGGTGCAGAGCATAATCTGCACATTTTCCCTTGGCTTTGTTTGCTTTGGAGCCTGACGGCTATACTGGTATGCCAGGGTGGAGATGATTTTATCGGGGAACTCATCGGCAATGCGGTTTACAAAGCGAATGATTGGACCGACCGGGCTACCCTCTTCTTCTATTACTTTAGAACACTTTTCGCACTGGCAGTAAGAGAAGTTATCATCCTGACTAACGGACCATACTGTCTTTTCGGGTTGAAGCATCATTTCATCACGCAGTTTGCCAATTACAATTCTGTACACATCCTCATTGGTCAGGCAGAGTTGGTCGATAATCCGCTTGCCACCCATATAGGCGTAGTACTCGGGGTGCTTATGAAAAAAATCAGTCCAAGGCAAAAGCCTTTGGAATGTGTGGACATAATACCCCTTTGCAAACATATCCTCAATTGTATGAAGCCGATGAAAATCCTTATAATCCTGATGATTAGTGAAATCTCCGTTGATATTTCTGTAACTGTTTGGCGATGAACCAGCGATGTTTACCGATGGGAGTATGATATTCTTTTGCTCTGGAATAATTACATGATCGGGGCTATAATATTTAACCCCAAGATATTTCTCCAGAATTTCGCTAACTCCGTAAATACAACCCCGTCCTTTACCTCCATGTATATGCAGGTTGTTCCCGATGGTTTTAATCTCAAACCCATCATCAAGTAATTCATCCTGATTTACAGATATTGAAATGATATGCTTTGATTCGTGAGAATTGGTCAGGATTACGGGTAATTCAACTCCCGATATTTCTCTAAGATGGCTTTGAAGGAATTCAGCAGCACGTTTTTCATGGCCATTTGCATTTTCAGGAATTACGATGATGTAATCGCTTTTTCCATCAATAACAAGCTTTATTTTATTGGTTGTTCTTAATGTACAACCGAATAATACCAGAGGGAAGATAGCTGAAAGGAGTATTTTTTTCATGTTGGTGAATTATTTTGGATTTTTATTCAACCACAATTTCATCCACAAAAAGCCAGGCTGGTTCCCCTTCGCCAGAATGCCCTGCAGGGCATACTCCAAGGTTACGCAGATTCACTTTAATGTAGCGTACATTATCCTTTTTTTGCTCAATGGCAAAGGTTTGTATCAGTTTTCCGCCTTCGTAGGGAGATATCTGATTTGTAACTTTACCCAGAATTTCGAATTGTTCGCCATCGGTTGAGGAGTAAAAAATGGCTTCACGGGGATAAAATATCCACGATGCATAGTTTTGCATTGCATTCACTTTAATGCTGTTTATGCTTTTGGCTGTGCCAAGATCAATGGTTGCCACCAGATCATCACCAAGAAACCCTTTCCAGTTTCCATCGTGAAAGTTGGTAGTGCCCACAACACCGTTCACCAGGCTGTATTGGCCATGTCCATCGTATTTAGGACTATTAGGGTACTCAAGTGTTATTTCCGAAGCAAAAGCTTTGTGAATGATAAATTCTCTTGACAAAACCTGTCCGCTGGATTGACCATCGATGAAAGAGGCTGCTTTAATGCAAGAGCTTTCAAATATTTCGATGGGCTTAGTGTATAGGGGAGAGGATGAAAGAGGTTCGGATCCATCGAGGGTGTAACGAATTTCAGGCTCAAATACTTCAGTGGTAAGCTCAATTTTTATGCTCTTGTTTTTAATGTTCAGGCTTGGTTTTGCTGATACCTGAAATGCACTTCTGGAGTAGTTTATTCCCAAATCATCGTATCGTTTGTATTGTGCCTCCATTCTTCTGGAGAAGTTGCCCCAGTTGCGGTGCTGTGTTGGCGACCAAAGCACTTCGGAAAGTGCTGCCAAACGTGGAAATGCCATATACTCAACATGCTTTGGGGTTACTAAAAACTCCGACCAAAGATTAGCCTGTGCCCCTAATATCAGCTTGCCCTGTTCGTCAGTTAGTACAGGTGGAATAGGTTCATAATGATACACCTTTTTAAGGGTTGTTGGACCACCACCAGCAAGCGGTTCAATTGAGGGATCGCCTTGGTAATGGTTAAAGTAGCAGTGGCTTCCGGGTGTCATGATGACTGTGTTGCCCTGTCGAGCGGCTTCAATACCTCCTTCTTCGCCACGCCACGACATCACTGTGGCGTTTTGAGCAAGTCCTCCTTCCAGAATTTCATCCCAACCTACCAAGCTACGACCATGTTCGTTTAGGAATTTTTCAATCCGTTTGATAAAGTAGCTTTGAAGCTCATCCTCATCCTTTAACCCTTCGTCCTTAATTCGTTTCTGGCATTTTGGGCATTTCTTCCACTCGGTTTTATCCGCTTCATCACCTCCAATATGTATTAATTTTGATGGGAAAAGATCCATAACCTCAATTAAAACATCTTCCAAAAACTTAAATGTTGCATCATTCCCAGCGCAGTATATGTGTGTAATTGGCCAAACCCCACCAGGAGGAACACCCAGATTCTCACCCGTACACGAATACTCCGGGTATGCTGCCAAAGCCGACATTACATGAGCTGGCATCTCTATCTCGGGCATAATAGTAATATTGCGTTTAGCAGCGTAAACAACAAGTTCCCTCACCTCTTCCTGGGTGTAAAATCCACCGTAGGTTGCGGGTCCGCTTTTTGCTTCTGTATAGGATCGGCTGTCCCAGTGTTTATCACTCAAATCCACTCGCCATGCACCAACCTCGGTCAACTTCGGGTACTTTTTTATCTCCAGCCTCCATCCCTGATCGTCAACCAAATGCCAGTGAAATACGTTGAGTTTATGCGTTGCCATATAGTCGATCACCTTGTATATAAAATCAATGGGCATAAAATGCCTCGATACATCGAGATGCATTCCGCGATAGCCAAATCGGGGGTAGTCAACAATGTTTAAGCATGGAACGTTACCATCCTGATTAGTACTTATTAGTTGGTAAATGGTTTGAATGCCATAGAATATTCCTGCAAATGTGTTGGCTGAAAGAGAAATTTGATATGGTTTGATGTCTAAAATATACCCTTCCTCACCAATGGTAGTGTCAAAATCCTTGTTGATTTTGAATAATATAGTGTTTGAAACTTCGCTTTTCTCAATATTCAAAGGAAATCCAAGGTATTGTTCCCAAAGTGTTGAAGCATAGATGGCCAGGAATTCAAGATTTTTATCCTGAAAATCAATAGAAGTGTTTGGTGTAACCTTGAAGTTTCCTTTGTCAACTTTCATTTGTACAGGTTGCGGAATAAGGCTGATTCGATTATAATCAGTTTTATCATTGCATCCTGAAATGGCAGCAATCAAAGATATGAAGAGTACTACTAGTTTTTTTCTATTCATAATTTTCAATTTTAATTGTCCAGGCATGGTGGCTGGGGATTTCGTTATACTTTATCTGTTTTAGGTTGATAATCAATTTGCCTTCATACTTCCATTCCAGGTTCCCCTCACGACCCAGCATGCTGATCTTAGTATCTGCCTTTGGTTGGGGTATGGGAAGTTCCAACTCCTCGTCGGGCCAATCGAAGCAGATCACATATAGGTTTCCGTTGTTATGGGTGTAGGCAATATGCTGGCGCATGGATTTATAAACAGCGAAAAGTCCATCGCCATGTTCAAGCTGTTTACCTGTAAATAGATTTGTCTGTGGGATTATCTCCCTTGGGGTAGATTTGCTTTCCCAGTAAAGGGTTATAGCTGCGTTTTGATAATCTTCGCGGTACTCAATTTTTATGGGATATTTTTTTCCTTTCTCCAGCTTTATCTGGTTCTGCTTTTCAATATCAGCATCGCTCCTCATGGCTTCGGAATTAGAGTCCTCCGAATTTTGCTCCCAAAGATTTATCACCAGCATATCATCTATGTAAAGGCGCATGCCATCGTCGGCTTTTGCCGAGAATTCGAAGATTTCGGTTTGATTAGGCTGCAAAAATCCTGTCCATGTGGCGGTAAAATTATCTTCTGAAATTGGGTATCCCGGTGAGTTCCTCACCCAGTTAAAATCAATTTGCGCATCAATCCTTTCGAGCGTAACTTCCTTATTTTCACCACTTCTCTTCCATTGGGTCGATCCATAAATAGCCTCCTGATTTACGTTGATCCACTTACCCAAATCCTCAATCCTCTCTTGCTGAAGCAATGGAATTTTTCCATCAGCCGATGGACCAACGTTAATAATCAATCCCCCTCCGTAGGCAACGGTTCGGGCAAAGAGATGGATCAACTCTCGGGATGTCATGTAGGCGCTTAGCTTCTCGTTCCGGTTTAACCCGAAAGAGCGTCCCAATCCACGAACCTCAGCCCAGGGTCTGTCGGTTTGTAAACCTCCCGAACTGTATTCGGGCGTTTTAAAACCGATATCGCTACCATGCCCCCATCTGTCATTCACAACGGCTTCATTGCCAATCAGATTATAGTACCATGATATGAGCTGGCGTGCATTCCATGTTTCAGAATGGTTAAACCATTCACCGTCGGTGAAGAGAACGTGGGGTTTGTATGTGCCCACAACCTCCTTGAATTGAGGTATCATATGCTCCTTCACATAGCGTCCAATGGAGTCATGTGGGTCGGTGTACCAACGATGCAGAGGATTGTTCCATTCTGGCAGAGAGTAGTAAAGCCCAAATTTAATTCCCTTACTGCGAACAGCATCAGCCAATTCCCCAACGATATCCCTTTCCGGGCCAACTTCAACGCTATTCCACCCCTTTGCGAACTGGCTCGGCCACAGACAAAACCCATCGTGATGCTTTGATACCAGCACAATATATCTGGCGCCCGCTCTCTGAAATATTTCAGCCCATTCGTTGGCGTCAAAGAGTTCAGCTTTCCAAAGCGGTGCAAAATCGTTGTAGGTGAAATCATCACCCCAGTATTTTTTCATGAAATCAGTGCGAATTTGTGCCCCAGCTTGTAATCCTCTAAGGTACCATTCAGCATACGATTCTGCACCACCGTATGAGGGTACTGAATATACACCCCAGTGTATGAATATCCCCAGTTTAGCATCTTTGAACCATTGTGGGTAGGGACGACTTCGAAGCGTTTCCCAAGAAACAACATCTGAATTTTCACTCTGTTGAGCAACTGTTTGTTCTATGAAAGTTAATGCAATCAGAATTACAATCGTAATTAGTTTTAAGCCAAAATGATTTACGATTCTTCTCATATTAATTATTGTTTATATCAACGGTTCTACTGCAATTACCAGCCTTATCAAAAGCCCTTAATTTTATGTTAGTCCCCTTTATTTCAAAGGGTTTGACATAAAGCGATGAGTTCGATTTTGGTTCATTTCCGCCAATGGTATATCTGATTTGGAGGCCGGGAAATTCCACATTGGCATGTATCTTTCCGTCTATAATGGTTGCACCGGGAGGAGGAATCCGATAGTTGTAACCCCCAAAAAGATATGATAAACGTGGAAGTTCTCTTTGTGCCAGTGTGTTTGCAAAGATATTCCAATCCTCTTCCACCTGCATTGCACGCACAGTGTCATTAGCTGTAGTTTCCCAACGACGTTCAGGTGCCCATGCACTTTCAGAAAAACCTATTAACTTAGGTAGAAGTTTATATTCAAGCATTTCTTCTCCCAGAATGGTTTCGCTCCATAGTTGTGCCTGTAAACCAAGTATATTCTTCTTGGCTTCGGGTTTAAGTCGTACCATGTCTTTATATTCAACATCAATGTTAATGGGTCTTCCCATATTATCCATCAGGGTTGTTTTAAACAAATCGAATGGATTGTAATACCATGCATTCTGAGTGTTGACAAAACCTCCCCAGTATAAGCCGGGTTCCTTGGGATGATTGTTATAAGCCAAATCAAAGTAAAAGTTTGAAACATGGCACATTACCACGGGGTAACCCATATTTGCCAAACGATAGGCTAGATCTTGTGCCCCCCAAAGGCTATTCCATGCATAGGGAATAACCCTCCCATCGGCAAACTTAGGATTGGGGATATGTCCCTTTTCAGCATATAATGCTATTTCTTCCCATCCTGCCATCCTGATACCTTTGGCACTAAGGATTTCAAGGGCTCTCCGGTGAAGTAAACATGCATATTCTTGAAATGCTTGATTTCTGGGTGGTCTTTCATCAATGTATCAACCATGGGTGATTTTGTCCAGGCTCCCTTTGGTACCTCATCGCCTCCAATATGGAGTATATCGAGTGGTAATTTCGCTTCGGTATACATATCAACTATTTCATCTACAACTGTTTCGAAGAAATGGAAAACCGATTCCCTGGCAACGTTAACCACGTTATCATTGGACAGCTGAGGCGATATGTAAATCGATTTATCATCAGGGTCAATAAGCCTAAATTCGTTGGCAGCATTAACATCACCTTTTTGCATGTAATGCAAGTGTCTTGCTTCCATTGCCTTAATGGCAGCACGGGCATGCCCCGGCAGGTTTATTTCGGGTATTACCTTGATATGCCTTTGGTTGGCATACTGCAATATTTCAATAAAATCTTGGCGGGTATAGAAACCACTTCCATGCTTTCCCTTAGCGTAAGGGGTTGCACCTGAACCATAGGCGGGATGAAGTGATGGGGACTCTTTAGTTGTATGTCCTCTTTGTCCACCTACTTTTGTTAGCTCAGGTAAACTTGGTATTTCGATACGCCAACCCTCGTCATCGGTTAGGTGTATGTGCAGGGTGTTAATCTTGTAGAATGCAAGAATATCTAGTATCTTAAAAATGGTTTCCTTTGGATGAAAGTTTCTTACAACATCTATGTGTACTCCCCTATACGCAAATCGAGGAGAATCCTCAACGGCGATCAATGGCAATTCAACCGATTCTCCATTTTCAATAATACACTGGATGGGCAAAAGGGCAATCAGGCTTTGAATCCCATAAAAAATACCAGCTTTGTCGCCTTCGATATGGATTGTCCTATCTTCATTAATCATAAGTCGATAGGCTTCGTGCGATACTTCTTCTACATTTTTTTTCGAAAGTTGCACCGAATTCTTTTGTTTTGTATAGCCTTTGCTGATTTTAATATCCCATCCCAAGAGATGGTTAAGTTGATTTTTAAGTTCAGTGGCTTCAGAAATTATTTCATCATCATCGTAAAAAATGATCAGTCCATTGGAAAAAAGTGATTTGCTTTTTTCAACCTTTATAGATTTTGGAGTGGGAACAATGCTTAGCAGATTATCATAGGGCAGTAAGTTGAGTTTATTATTCTTAGCAAAATCATTTTCGGGGGAGGGCAGGGATAAATTGTCATCTTTATGTCTGAGTATTTGCTCAGGGCGCTCAAAGGACATTATCGTATAATCTTCAACCTCGGTTATTGTTTCATTCCTTTTTTCATCTGTAAAAACAATATAGAGACCTACTGGTGCATCTGTTTCTTTGATTAGCCAATGGCTTGTTTCGTAGTATAAGGTTATCTGCTCATCGGGTTTTAGCAAAAAGTTTTTTTGGGGTTTAATCCTGTACCAGTCACCATTGATATGTTCTACCCTGGCAATACTTAGGCTGTCAAAGTTATCAGCATCAATGCTCCGCGGGCATTGATTGAAGTAAAGTTCCCAGTTTTCACCATCGAGGACTCGTTGGCTATTATTTCTAATGGTAAAAGAAGCTTTCGATGCCGGGTAATCCTTATGGGTATTGCTGATTACCTCCCAAGCGACCGCAATGCTCAATTTTTGAGATTTGTTTTTTTCGCTGCAGGCTAGTTGTAATGCAAGCAGGAACAAAACAAGCGAGTGGTTAAGAATTACCTTAAAGGTTGGTGTTAGACTACAAAAGGGATTTTTTTTACTGCAATAGTTCATATTATAAAAAAGTAATCTTTACATTTGTACCTAAATCGATTTACCTTGCAATATAACAATTAGTTTTGTGATCAATCAAAAAAAATATCAAAAAAAATTATGAAACGAGTTTTTAGAGCCATATTGCCAGCAATTTCATTGCTGATTTTCTTGCACTTTGAGGCTATTTGTCAAAGGACTGGTAATATTGTTGAAATTTTTGGACGTGATAAGGTTGAAACTACTGATGAAGGACTCATTATACATGAGTTTACCGAGGGGTTAGCCCTTAGGAATGCCATTCGTCCTGGAATGCTGAATGGTTCGCAGGATATCCTTTTCTGGCAGATCGCCAACATGCAGTTCCAGAAGCCGACTACCAACCAATTTTTAGTCCACTCATACAACAGTCCTGGAATTAAATCCATGCTACAGTGGGAACCGATTGAGGTTGATACAACGGGTTACTTTACGGGTGATCTTTACAGGGCATATGTTTACACTGAGTTTAGCTCGCCCGAGGAGAGGATTGCCCTTCTGGATGCCTCGGGGCATACACGTATTTACATCAATGGTGAGCCCCATGAGGGCGATCATTACGATTACAGGCATACCCTAATACCCTTTAAGCTTAAAAAGGGAGAGAATACCTTTATATATACATACGGACGATTTGGCAGGGTAAATTCTAAGATAGTGATTCCTAGTAAAGAATTGATGTTTTCAAACAGAGATCTTACCTTACCATCATTGATTATTGGCGAGACTGATGCAAAATGGGGTGCTGTAAGAGTTGTTAATGCCAGCGAGGAATACCAACAGGGATTAATCATTGAATGTATTCTTGAAACGGGAGAGAAACTTAGCCATAGTACTGATTTTATCATGCCTATGACCATAAGAAAGATAAAATTCAGGATACCAGCATTGGCTAAGAAGTATGAAAAGGAGAGCATTGCTGCAACCCTAGTTCTAAAAGTTAATAAAGGGGAGGAGCTTGACCGAACCCAGATAAACATTAACGTTAAGGATGCCAGCAAGCATCACGAAAGAACTTTTGTGAGTGGTATTGATGGTAGTGTTCAATACTTCAGCGTTGTTCCATCCACCTCAAGGGCACCAAAACAGGCCTTTGTCCTATCGGTGCATGGTGCATCGGTGGAGGCAACCAATCAGGCAAGAGCCTACAAGCAGAAGGACTGGGCTCACATTGTAGCACCTACAAATCGACGTCCATTTGGTTTTAACTGGGAGGAGTGGGGCAGGATAGATGCTCTTGAGGTGCTGGAGGAAGGACGTAAACTTTTTGATACTGATTTGCAGAAGACCTATCTTACTGGACACTCAATGGGTGGACATGGAACCTGGTATTTGGGAGCAACATACCCCGACAAGTGGGCGGCAATTGCCCCGGCAGCCGGATATCCCGATATCATTGGTTACCGCAGAACAGGTTCAGATACTGCCATGCTTGCCAAGCCCCATTTTCAGATGGTTGAAAGGGGTGCACTTGCTGGCAGGGTACTAAATATAATGAGGAACTATTTACAATCTGGAGTTTATGTTCTTCATGGGGGTGCCGATGAGGTTGTACCAGTAAGCCAAGCCCGAATGATGAGGGAGAATCTAGGGAAATTCCATGATAACTTTACTTACTATGAGTATCCTGGTGGTACTCACTGGTATGGCGACCATTGCATGGATTGGCCTCCACTTTTCGATTTTCTAAAGCAGAATACCATCCCTATGGCAAAGGATGTGAAAAACATCGAATTTCATACTGCATCCCCCGGGGTTTCGGCCTCAAACTACTGGATTACCATCAACCAGCAGGAAAGGTCTTATTTGAACACGATTGCAAACCTGAGATTAGCAAACGATACAATTTTTGCTCAGCTGCAAAACGTTGAGTGCATCACCATACATCTTTCAATGCTTGACCTGACAAGTGCCCCTGTAATTAATATCGAAGAGCAGAATATTTGCCCCAAAGCAACTGACGATATTATTCTAAAGAGAGTAAACGGAAAATGGGAGATATTACCTGCGCTGAATCATGCCGAAAAGCATCCTCAACGGTATGGCGGGTTTAAGTTGGCATTCCTTAACAATGTAGTTTTGGTGTATGCCACACAGGGAACCGACGAGGAGAATGAATGGTACAAAAACAAGGCCCGCTACGATGCCGAGGCATTTTTATACAAGGCCAATGGTTCGTTCGATGTAATACCTGATGTGGAATTTTCTCCAGAGAAGTTTAAGGATAGAAATGTGATTATCTATGGCAATTCTAACAATAACAAGGTATGGAGCATGCTGTTAAAGCACTGTCCTGTACTGGTAAATAATGGAAGGATTAGTTTTGGTAAAAAGATATTTGAAGGAGATGACCTGGGAACATACTTCATCTATCCTCGTTATGATAGTGAATTTGCAAGCATTGGCGTTGTTGCCGGAACAGGAATTCCAGGGATGAAGGCAACTTTTGCAAACGACTACTTCTCAGGCATAACCGGATTTCCCGATATTCTCATCTTTAACGTGGATTGGGTCAAGGAAGGTCTAGATGCGGTTAATTTATCCGGTTTTTTTGGGAGCGATTGGAGTATCGAAAAGGGTGATTTTGTGTTTGATTGATGGTAAAAGGTAACAACTAAATAACAATACCCAATGAAAACAAGACTTTTGTTTATTGCTGTTTTGTCAATGTGTTCAATATTGGCATTTGGACAGGCTAAACTATTGGAGGTATACCCTAAGCATTACGTTTGCTATAGAACCAATGGAGACATAACATTGGATGGTTTGCTCAATGAACACAGTTGGCAGAACGTACCCTGGACCGATTACTTTTTGGATATTGAGGGTCCACACATGCCACAGCCTTACTACAAAACTAGGGTAAAAATGCTTTGGGACGATGATTTCTTCTATATTGCAGCAGAACTGGAGGAACCCCATCTGTGGGCAACCTATACCGAAAGGGAATCGGTTATTTTTCACGAGAACGATTTTGAGGTTTTTATCGATCCCAATGGTGATACACATACATACTACGAGTTGGAACTAAATGCATTGGGAACTCTTTGGGATCTTTTTCTGACAAAACCCTACCTAAATGATGGCATTCCGATGAATGCCTGGGATATTGCGGGATTTGAGTATGGCATTAAATTAAGGGGAACCCTTAATAATCCAACTGATACCGATACATCATGGACGGTTGAAATGGCTTTTCCCTGGAATATACTGAAAGAGAGTGCTTTTGAAAGGCGTAGACCCAATCCAGGTGAACAATGGCGTGTAAACTTTTCGCGAGTACAGTGGAGGTTAAATATTGTTGATGGAGAGTATAAAAAAGCAATTAATCCCGAAACGGGAGAATCTTACCCTGAGCATAACTGGGTATGGTCGCCGCAATGGACCATTAACATGCACCGACCCGAGTTTTGGGGATATGTTCAGTTTTCGGCTTTACAGGCAGGAAGTGGAACAGATGAATTTACTCCCAACCCCGATGAACCTATAAAATTTGTACTTAGAGAATTGTACTACGCTCAACTGGCATACTGGGAACAGCATAACAAGTATGCAATAGGGATAGATGAGCTGGATATCCCGTTGGATTTTTTAAAAGGCCTAGAAGTTGATTTTGAGGTGAGCCGAACCAGATTTAAACTTTCGACACCCAGTGCCGATGGAGAATCGGTTTGGTACATAAGGGATGATAGCCGGATATGGAAAGAATAAAGAAGATGGCTAAAAAGCCACCCTTTTTTTCTCTTTCTTAAGAATTGTTCTAAGCACTTCAGCCGGTCTTTCAAATCTATTGGAAAGCATCATTGCAGCAATGATGTATGGTTTGTAGCCAGCCTCTTGATAGGTTAAAAGGCGGTACTTCTCAAATACATCAGATGAAACCTCACCGTTCTTGCACGAAACACTTGAAATATCAGCAGGGAGGCAGTGCATGTAGAGAGCATCCTTTTTCTTGGTTAGCTTCATTTTACTTTCGTTGTATTCCCAGTCCATGTGATTGGCGTTATGGGCAAGACAAGTTTTTTCAAGGTCAGCAAGTCCTTGCTTATCGGCTTTTTTAAGCAATTCAGTGCGCTGCTCCATCACTTTAAAGGGAGCCCAACTCTTGGGGTAAACAATATCAGCGTTCTTCATGGCCTCATCCATAGAGTTTGTTATATTGAATGTGCCTCCACTTTTCTTAGCATTGTCTCTGGCAACCTCAACAATCTCTGGAATTAATTCGTATCCTTCAGGGTATGCCAATTCAACATTCATCCCAAAGCGGGTCATCAGCGCAATGATACCCTGTGGAACAGAGAGTGGTTTGCCGTAACTGGGAGAGTAGGCCCAGCTCATCACAATTTTTTTACTTTTTAGATCATCCAGTGATCCAAAGTGATTGCGAAGGTGTAGAAGGTCACACATCGATTGGGTGGGATGATCCATATCGCACTGCAGGTTAACGACACCGGGTCGAACCGGTAATACACCTTTGGCGTACCCCTCATCCAGCGATGTAGCAACCTCACGCATGTAACGGTTACCCTCACCCAAAAACATGTCATCGCGGATACCGATGAAATCTGATAGGAACGATATCATCTGTGCTGTTTCCCTAACGGTTTCGCCGTGAGCAATCTGCGATTTTTCCTCGTCCATATCCTGAACCGCCAAGCCCAGCAGGTTGCATGCCGAGGCAAATGAAAAACGGGTTCTGGTTGACTTGTCTCGGAAAATGGAAACTGCCAGCCCTGAGTCGAAAACCCGTGGTGATATGTTTTCGTTACGCATCTCCTTTAGGATGTCAGCAATCTCAAGGATCGCCACAAGGTCGTTATCGCTCTTCTTCCATGTAAGCAGGAAGTCTTTCTGATAAAGTTTGGTTTTCAGTTCGCCAAGCTTTTCGATACGCTTTTTTAGTTTCATGTTCCAGTTATTAAGAAATTAAACTACAAATCATGCGCAAAAGCAGCATAGAACGCAGAAGCAGCTACTAAGTCACTGATGGGTACTTTTTCGTTAGGAGCATGGGCAAACACCTCGTTACCAGGTCCAAAGCCAATGATTGGTACACCATGATACCCGTTGATGGTAACTCCATTGGTGGAGAAAGTCCACTTATCGATCTTTGGCGCTTTTCCAAACAGTCCTTCAAATGCTTTTACTCCTATCAGAACAATAGGGTGATTTTCTTCTATTTTCCAGGTTGGGTAATACTTTTCCATGCCATACTTCAATCCGGTATAGGAAGTTTCTGAGTACTCCAAAACTTCAATCTTTGCATTCATATCCTTGATTAATTCTTCAATCTCCTTTATAGACGAATCCTTAGTTTCACCCCAGGTCAATCTTCTATCTAAATGGATACGTGCATAATCGGCTACCGCACAAAGCGATGGGCTTCCAGAAACAATTTCTGAGATGGTTATGCTTCCCTTTCCAAGAAATTCATCGTGATTCAGGCGATCATTCAGTTTCTCAATCTCAAGGGCAACCTTCGATGCCATGTAAATGGCATTTTTTCCCCGTTCGGGTGCCGATCCGTGCGAAGACACCCCATAGAAATGCACATGCATTTCCATTCGTCCCCTTTGTCCACGGTAAATATTGAGGTTGGTGGGTTCTGTGCTGATGGCAAAGTCGGGTTTAATACCTTCTTCTTCAATGATATACTTCCAGCATAGACCATCGCAATCCTCCTCAATTACACTACCAACGAAGTAAATCGTCAGGTCCTTGTTGAAATTCAGGTCTTTAAGAATTCTTCCAGCCGTAACGAAGGCAGCAGGTCCTCCCTTTTGGTCAGCGGAGCCACGACCATGAACATACCCATCCTTAATTTCACCACCTAGTGGGTCAAAACTCCAGTTCTCCCGAAGTCCGATATCAACGGTATCCATATGGCCATCTATAGCAAGGATCTTTTTTCCATTACCTATTCTCCCAATAACGTTGCCTAATCCATCGATGCGGACCTCATCAAAACCTGCCTCCTCCATTTGTCGTTTCAGCTCGAGCTGAACATGCCTCTCACCAAGGCTAAGGGATTTGATTTGCACCAGTTTCGATAGGTTTTTTGCTGTGTAATCGCGGTATTTCTCTGCCAAATTGTTGATTTGTGAGTATATGCTGTTCATGGTAAAATTATTTATTTGGGTTAAAGTTATGTTAATTTACAATGGTTTATTGCAATTTAAGGAAAAAACAGCTTAAAATTACCTGTAAATTCTTTCCCTGTTAAGCGCCTGTTGGTATTCTCTTGCGTTACGATTGTGCTCTGAAAGGGTTCGGGCAAAAGCATGGTATCCTGAGAAGTCGGCTTTTGCACAGAAGTAAAGGTATTGGTGTTTCTCGTAGTTTAGCACTGCATTAATTGATGAGATATTGGGAGCGTTTATGGGTCCGGGTGGGAGTCCACGGTACTTGTATGTATTATAGGGTGAATCGATTTGCAGATGACGGATAAGTATCCTACGAATTGAAAAATCACCAACAGCATATTTTATGGTTGGATCAGCCTGAAGGGGTATCCCCTTATTGAGCCTGTTCATAAAAACACCTGCTACCCTTGGGCGTTCGTCAACCTTAACGGTTTCCTCCTCCACAATCGATGCTAAAATGGATACCTTAACTCTATCTAATCCAATTTCAGATGCTTTTTTACTCCTCGTTTCGTTCCAGAAGGTTTCGTACTCCCTTTTCATACGATCGAAAAATCCCTTGGTATCGGTATTCCAAAAAAACTCGTAGGTGTTGGGTATAAACATGGCAATGAAGGTTTCGGTTGCAAACCCGTACTCGGCGATTAGCTCAATGTTGGAAAACCCCAACACAATTTCAGCCGAGTCGGCCTCCAACTGTGTTGATATACGTTGAGCAAGTTGTTGTGGTGTTCTAAATCCCGTGAATGTTACCCTTATGGGTGTTTGAAGACCTGCCCTCAATATTGCAACAAGTTCCTTATTGTTCATTCCATCACTAACCTTATACCTGCCGGGTTTAACGGTGTAAGGGTATCCCATACGTGAGCTAACCCATTTGAATGCATCCATATCAACCAATATTTTTGTACTGTCAATTATGGCTAAAACATCCGAATATGAAGAATTGGTAGGGATATAGATATACGTTTGTTCTTTCTCAGGTAGATTAATATTAGAGGAATACATACGGGAGTAAATTTTATAACCAAAAACAAAACCAGTAATGATTATAAAAAATAGCAGTATTGCAATGATTGTAAGGGATCGTTTTAAATTTTTGTTATTCATGTTAAATGCTTTGGATTGCAAAGATAGAAAAACCCGTAAATGAAAATTTACGGGTTAGTGGATAATCGAAGAGTTTTATTTTAATGCAATAATAGCTTTTTCAATCCTGTCGATCGCTTCAACCAGTTGGCTTTCCGAGGCAGCATATGAAAGACGGATGAAGTTAGGAGCACCAAATGCACCCCCCGGCACCAATGCAACATGAGCAGTATTTAAAAGATACATTGCCAGATCGGATGCATTGTTGATCACTCCATCACTATACTTCTTACCAAAAAGTGCCGAAACCTCAGGAAATATGTAAAAGGCTCCTTGTGGTACATTGGTTTTAAAACCAGGTATCTTACTCAACTTCTCAATAACCAGATCGCGTCTTTTGGCGAAGGCTTTGCACATCATCTGAGGGTACGAGGAGTCGGAGTTTATAGCTGCTGTCGAAGCTTTTTGTGCTATGGAACTTGCTCCGGAAGTCATTTGACCCTGCAGCTTTGAGCATGCTTTTGCCAACCACTTTGGGGCAGCACAATAGCCAATACGCCAGCCGGTCATAGCATAACCCTTTGAAACGCCATTGATAATGATAACCCTGTCCTGAATACTCTCGAACTGAGCAATGCTTTCGTGTTTTCCCACAAAGTTAATATGCTCGTATATCTCATCGGAGATGATAAAAATGTTGGGGTGTTTGGCAACTACTTCTGCAATGGCTGCAAGCTCATTAAGTGTATATACGCTACCAGTTGGATTTGAAGGAGAGCAAAGCAGCAGCGCTCTTGTACGTGGTGTAATGGCATCGGAAAGCTGCCTTGGGGTTACCTTAAAATCGCTTTCTATGGTTGTTTCAATAACAACATTCTTCCCCTCAGCCAGTTTAACCAGCTCAACGTAGCTAACCCAGTAAGGGGCTGGTACAATCACTTCGTCATCCTTATCGACAAGTGCAAGTAATACGTTGGCTAAGGCATGTTTTGCACCATTCGAAACTACAATCTGATCGGGAGCATAGCTTAAACCATTCTCCCTTAATAGTTTTTTCGAAATGGCTTCCAGAAGGTCAGGAAAACCCGGGACTGGTGAGTAGAAGCTGATGTTGTCATCGATGGCTTTTTTTGCTGCATCTTTCACAAAATCGGGGGTGTGGAAATCGGGCTCTCCAACGCTCAGATTAATCACATTTATCCCTTTGCTTTTCAAATCCCTGCTTTTTTGCGACATGGCAAGGGTTTCAGAAACAGCAAGTTTATTTATTCTATCAGATACTTTCTCCATGACAAGTAAATTAGTTTCAAAATAATCAATACCTTTATATTTTTGAAGCGATAAAGTTATACTTATTTAAGCTAATACAAACTTATTGTGTAATGTTAAATAGCAAGCTATGGTTTTCGAACTATTAAAATTACTTCTTCCCTCATTACTGGTATTCCTAGCCGGTTACCTTGCCATTGAGCGTCTTTTACGAGCAGAATCCAATCGAAGGAAAGCAGAAATAGCTGTTGATAGACAGAAGATATCCACACCCATTCGGCTTCAGGCATACGAGCGATTGGTTTTGTATTTGGAACGTATCTCACCCGAATCGTTGTTAATCAGGGTAAATCAGCCAAACTTAACGGCCAAAAAATTACAGTCAAATTTGCTTACAAATATTCGAACCGAGTGGGAGCATAACCTTTCGCAACAGCTGTACATCAGCAATAAGGCATGGAGCATTGTTAAGAATGCCAAGGAAAATGTGATTAAGTTGATAAACACATGCTCCGATAAAATTGAAGGCGATAAACCATCCATTCTGCTTAGCAAGATAATACTCGAAAGACTTGTTGAGCTGAGCATCCTACAAACAAAGCCATTGAGTTTTTGAAGAAGGAGGTGAATGATCTTTTCTAGGGGAACTAAATCGGTTTGATTTACAATAATTAATAAAGCCCTCATTTTTTGAGGGCTTTATGTTTATTGTCTTCTATTTTAAGACACTACTATAAAGATCATTTAAACCATTACTTTTTCTTTTGATTGGGCTTTATCAGCTCTACGCTTCGTTTCACAAACTTGCTTAAATCTTCGCCCTTTAGCATATTGTTTGCCAGCAATGCGAGGTCAATTAGCTGCTTAACTAGGGCATGATCTTTCCCGAATCCCTTTAGCACTTCTTCTTTTAAAGATCTTTTGTCGCTAATACTCTTCTCGATTTCTTCAATCTGATCCTTTTCAGCCTGAGGAATTTCCTCGTCTTTCTTCTTCTCGTTGGATTTTTTCAGCAAATCGAGCTGTTTCTGCAGAGGGTCAATTTGGTTTTTAAAATCAGCTAGTTTTTCGCCAAGCGACTTATCCTTTTGATCGATAACCGTTTTAACCAAAGGATGTGAAACGTTTACTACCAGGTTCACAGTGTCGGGCATGCTGCCGTAGTAGCCTGACATACCACTCATTGCCGACATATCCTTCATTCGGCGGATAAACTCGCTACGGGTAATCACCACTGGTGCTGCTTCTTCGCCCATTTCTTCAAACTGTACCCAATATTTCCCATCATCAGCACAGGCACCTTCGAATAGGTTGCGAAGCTCACCTTGCTCCTCGTACGATAGGGTTAATTCCTTCTTTTCTTCCTTCATGATCAGCTTGTTAATAACATCGCTGTCAACCCTTACGAAACGCGAATCCTTAAACTTCGATTCGAGATGATTGATCAGATGAGCATCCAGCTGCCCATTCATGAGCAAAACATCATACCCTCGATTTTTAGCCTGATCGATATAGGAGAATTGCTCATCAACATCGTTTGTATACAGATAGATGAGGGTTTTGTTCTTATCGGTTTGATTTTCCTTGATGAGTTTTTCGTACTCTTCGTAGGTGAAGTACTTGCCTTCGGTATTCTTGAACATGGCAAATTTCTCGGCACGCTCATAGAACTTTTCGTCGGTAATCATTCCAAAGTTGATGAAAAGCTTAAGGTCGTCCCACTTCTTTTCAAACTGCTCACGGTCATTCTTGAAAATTTCTTGTAGACGATCGGCTACTTTCTTAGTGATGTGCGATGAAATCTTCTTGACATTCGAGTCGCTTTGCAGGTAGCTGCGCGATACGTTCAGCGGAATGTCGGGCGAGTCAATAACTCCATGAAGCAATGTAAGGAACTCTGGAACTATCCCCTCTACTGAGTCGGTTACGTAAACCTGATTGCAGAAGAGTTGAATCTTATTCTTCTGTATGTCGAAATTGGATTTTATTCTTGGGAAGTAAAGTATACCTGTAAGGTTGAAAGGGTAATCAACATTTAAATGGATGTTGAACAGCGGATCTTGCGCTGCGGGGTATAGATCTCGGTAAAACTTTTCGTAATCCTCATCCTTTAAATCGGCTGGTTTACGAGTCCAAAGCGGGTTGGTTTCGTTCACAATCTTATCCTTGCCGGTATCAAACTCTTTTCCATCTTTCCACTCCTTCTCTGTTCCGAAAGCAATTGGAATGGGAAGAAAGCGACAGTATTTCCTAAGCATATCGTTAATACGACCTTCGCCAAGGAATTCCTCGCTATCTTTGTTGATATGCAAGATTATATCTGTTCCCCGCTCATCGCGTTTTGTCTCATCTATTGAGAACTCTGGGTTGCCTTCGCAAGCCCACCGAATTGGCTTAGCATCTTCCTGATAAGATCGTGTAACGATCTCAACCTTATCGCTTACCATGAATGATGAGTAGAAGCCCAACCCAAAGTGCCCGATGATCGCATCGGTTTTATCCTTATACTTCTCCAAAAATTCTTCAGCGCCCGAAAATGCTATCTGGTTGATATACTTTTCAATCTCGTCGGCAGTCATGCCAATACCGCTATCGCTAACAGTGATAGTTTTTGCCTTTTTGTCGAGTTTTACTCGTATTGTCAAGTCGCCCATTTCACCCTTGAAATCACCTACTGAGGCTAGTGTTTTGAGTTTTTGGGTGGCATCAACAGCATTTGAGATGATTTCCCGAAGAAATATTTCATGATCCGAATAGAGGAATTTTTTGATGATGGGAAAAATATTTTCTGATGTTACGTCAATCTTGCCCTTATGCATGGCTATTTATTTTTAATGGTTAAACATATTTTCATCTAGCGTTTTGAACCTTTCAAACGTAATGCCATGCAGCTATTTGCTGCCAAATAGTCAGAAAATATTTTTTTGAATGGCAAAATTACTGCGAAATGAATAAGAAGTGGTGAATCAGGATTATTAGCGTGGATAAAATGAGGTATATAACAAAAATCTTAACAGCAAAAATAAAAATCCTACGTTTCTGCTCCAACTTCTTTTGGCTAATAATCCTCATTATTATGTTGTTGATCCTCAGGAAAATTGTATCAGTTTTTGGAACTATTGCGAACGCACCACTTTTTTTTGCATATGAGCCTAAATTCGATTCAGCATCCTCTGAAATCATTACAACTTCTATATTGGGGTTAATAAGTTTTGTGGCATCTAATATTTCGATGCCATTCATTAAGCATAGTTTTGGTTCACCCTTAAAATTGTAACCTAGAAATACAATGTAAACATCGTTTTTCCTGAATTTCTGAGAGGTTAAGTGAGCAATGAATCGTTCACCCGAAGGAAAAGTTTGTATGATATACTTTTCTGGCTTTTCAATGGATTCTTTTAACGAAGCAGAATAAATTGGATCGTGATCGACAATATAGATGGTGGCGTTAATCCTCGGCTTCTTTCTGATATTCATTTCAGAGCGATAAGGTTGCCACTAAAATACAAAAACAATGGGGTGTAACAAACTATGGGCAATTTTTTTTGCTGAATTTTTTCCTTTTTTGCTCAATAACATAATGGAGTCTAATGAATATCAATATTTGCGGTACTTTGAATTTAATCACTTTTAATAAATTTCACGCTGTTTGCCTTAAATGAAATCCATACTTCTTTCCCAATGAAAATTTCAAGTTTTTGTATCGATTCAGCAGTTATAAGAGCATAAACCTTAACTCCAATATCAACAACAACTTCAAATCCAAATCGATGCGGGTATAAGTCTACCACTTTACCACGAAAAGAGTTCAAGGCACTTGAATTGGATGGAGAATTCGATACAATAACGCCATTCTCAGGAAAGGTAATATATCCCAGACCTTCGTCGTCAGAATATAAAAAAATTGAAAGGTTGCCGTTTAATTCGGCTTTCACCAGTTCGTGATCCTGTGTATGCGATAGAAATGCTTGAAAAAAATTACGAATACCTCCAAAACCAGCCACGAAGGTTGATGTGGGTTTGCTAAAAATTTCTTGTGGCGTACCTGTTTGCTCAATTGCCCCATCATTCATAACAGCGATTCTGCTTCCAAGGGCAATTGCTTCTTCGTAGTCGTGGGTAACATGAACTATGGTTTGCCCTTTCCGGTTTAGATCGCGAAGCAATTTGCGGATATCGACCTTACGCTCAACATCAAGTGAGGAGAGGGGCTCATCCAGTAGAAGTATGGCAGGATCGAGAGCAAGGGTACGAGCAAGGGCAACCCTTTGCTGTTCTCCTCCTGATAGTGTGGGGGTAAATCGCCTTAGAAGATGTTCAATGGAAAGACTTCTGGCTAATTCAATAACCTTGCGGTTTACTTCTCTTTTTCGAATACCCTTTCTCAATAGTGGAAAGCCAATATTATAATGCACTGTGAGGTGTGGGAATAAGGCCAAATCTTGAAAAACAAGACCAATGTTTCGATCTTGAATTTTAAGTTCCGTAATATTTGCGTTATTAAGTGTAATGTCCCCAGAATCAGGTTTTATCAATCCAGCAATTATTTCGAGTACAATTGATTTGCCTGCTCCTGATGGTCCTAATAGGATGAAATATTCGCCCTTATCTACATTTAGAGAGATATTTTTAAGGGAGAATGACTCCCATTTTTTCGAGATATTATTTAGTTTAAGCATCCTTCTTCCGTTTTACAGCAAGCAATCTGATTGCAACAAATACAACCAAGCTAACCATGATGAAAAGTAAAGCTACTGGACGAGCATACTTTAGCCCAAAGGCATTAAACCTGTCGAAGATCAAAACCGGTGCAACCATAGGGTGATAGGCAACAATAACCACTGCCCCAAATTCACTCATCCCTCGGGCAAACATCATTACCAAACCTGTAACAATACTTCGCCATGCAAGGGGTAACGAAATGGTGAAGAAAACTCTGGCGGGTGAAGCCCCAAGGAGTAATGCAGCCTTTTCCAACCTTTCAGGTACTGATGAAAAACCTTCACGTGCTGCGTTTATTAAAAATGGAAGGCTAACGAATGCCATTGCAAACGCAATGGCAATAGGACTTCCAACTAGATTTAAACCAAATATCCCTGTAATTTTCCCAATTATGGTATCGCGGCTAATAAATCCCAGAAGGGCAATACCTGCTGCAGAATGGGGAATTACAATGGGTAAATCAATAATTCCCAGAACTATATTCTTCATGGGGAACTTATACCTCGCCAGTGAGTAGGATAGGGGAATAGCCATAATCGCAAAGACCAATGTTGTGGCCATTGAAACCCAAATGGTTAACCATATACTTTGCTGAACCTCCAGTTCACCAGCTGTTGAGAAAAGCGTTGTGAGAGGAGTGGCGAATACCATTCCGAGTAATGGAGCTAGTATGAAAAGAAGGACTAAACCTCCCAAAAACGTAAAGGATAGTTTTATGGATGACTTTTGCATTGTTAGAATGTATAACTTATTTCTTGCAACAAGCTAATGTACTATTCATATCTGTTTATCGCTACTATTTGCTCCAAAAGTATATCATCCTTGCATTTATCATTTATGATAATCAATGGATTTAATGGGGGCATGCCCATTTGTTCAATTATTTTCAGCCCTTTTTTGGGATCAAGAAAATACTTTATAAACTCCCCTGCAAGTTTCTTGTTTGGAGCATTTTTTGGTATGGTTAGCCCATAAACCATGGGTTCACCTTTTATCAGCAGAGTATCACCCAGAGATGACCCTCTTATTCTTACTTGAACTTGCGAGTAATCTTCACTGTAAAATGGATTTCCAAGGTTGATTTCGCTAGGTAGCGAAAGGTACTCCAAGCCATGCTGTACAGCCACTGATCGGTATAGAAAAATATAGTCGATGGTCCCCGTTTCTAGCAAAGCGATAAGATCAACTTCCTTTGGACGGATGAAACGATTATCCTTATGTGTGATATCATTTGTCAGGTTGGGCTTTTTGTAATAATGCTCAGCAAGTTGAAGGGTAAGCAAGGTACGGTATCCGCAGGGATCGGCATTGGGATCGCTTCTTCCATAGCTTACATCAGGTTTTAGTAGTATTTCAAACCAGTTGTCCTTGCTTATTTCATTGGCATATCTAGATTTTTTTGTATGGACAAGAGCCATTTCATTACCTGAAAATAGTATATTCCAATCAGCATAATCGGGGATTAAAAGGTTATCGATTATTTTGTAATCGGCTGATGCCATTACATCGCATTGACGATTTAATTCAGTGATTTTTCGTGCACATTCAACACTTCCTGCCGCTTCAAGTTGAATGGTTACACCTGGATTTATCAATTTAAAGCTGTCTGCAATAACCTTCATAGGCAATGATAGACTTCCAGCGTGAAATATTGTCAGGGTATTTTCACTTTTATTATTGCATGAAAAAAATAAAAATAATGCAAGCAGAGAGATGAATAAGGAATTCTTCATGTTGAGCATTTTCGTTATGCAAAAAAAGCACAACGCATCGAAATAAAAAAATATTTTGGAAGTTGATTAAATTTTAAATAATGATTTTTATCGTTTTCAATCATTCACTTTTGCCCAAAAATCTTTTGCAGCATCATGCATAAGGGTTTCTGTTTGTTCTAAAAAGACTTTGTATGCCTCAATTAGCTTTTTTCCTTCGGTATTTAGCTGGGTATTACCTCCTTCCTTACCTCCTCTGTGTTTATTCACAATGGCAAATCCAAGTCTTTGTTCAATTTCGCGCAGGTTACCCCAAGCTTTTCGGTAGCTTACACCCAATTTTTCTGCTGCTGCAGTTAACGAGTTTAGCTCGTCAATGCATAAAAGTAAATCGAATTTTCCCCCACCAACAATGTCTTGACCATGAATATTTTCGAGCCAAACTTTATGCTTAAGAAAAATATCGTAGTATTTACTCCCTTTTCGTCCAGCCATGTTAGTATTATTATCATGTTAGTAAAAGCATTGATCTATTGGTTCTTGTTTTTTGCTATTTCATTGCAAGATATAAATCTTTTGCATTCTTCCTAAAAACGATCTGGTTCCACCTCCTTGTTCTATTGCCTTAAGGACTTCATGATCAAAGGGATCAAATCGTGCACCAAATAATCCAGCGATAACAGGATTCCTAAACATAAAAGGTGACAAGGGTGTGGATGGACCCAGAATAAAGACTTTTGAATGGTTTGGTACAATGCCAATTAGCTCATTAAAGGTATTGTTTGAAATACTTGTAGCAGTAAGGATTATGGCATCGGCTTTTTGAATTCCTGTAGATAGGTTTTTCAGAGGTTCTACTGGTTTGTCTTCTTCATTGAGATCAAAAACAGATAAGTTTATCCCAATGTCCAAAAGTTTTTTGGTTAAAGAACCAAAATAACCAACCATTACAACGTGTTTGAAACTAGTGAAGTTAATGGCATCGAAAATATCATTATTTCCGGAGGGAGTAATGTTATTATTTGCACAAGCATTAACCCATGCATTAATTAGAATTCTATGATGATAGTTTGTGAAATCTGGATTTTCAAGAGTTTTTGTATCACATACGATGGTGTTGCATAGAGTTGAACATACCCCAATATTACCATCATTGAGCATAATGGCAACATTTTTTTCACCGCAAACCATTTTTTGAAAACTTTCAGAACTGTAAGGGTATTTTTGGAATAATTCGTAAAGCAAATCCATAGCTGGGAATTCAATTATCAGATTGTAAAGATAATATTCTGTAGAAAATCCTATTTAAACATTGGCTTTTATTACGATTGGTATAACAATAAGTTTTTGCTTTATAGAAATTTAAGATTATCGATCATGAGCATGGAATCTTTTTATTATATTTGTTTAAATAACCTTAATTAATGATAATTAGGTTAAGCTAAATATTATCCATAATTGCTGCAAATGTATTTACCTGATTTGAATAAAGATAAGCTTTTAGAAAGGTTGAAGTTTTCCATGACCAAAAAGGAAGTGCTTCAATTGGCTAAGTCCTTTTCAAATTCAGGAGTAGGGTTTGAAGAAATAATTTCGCTGACTTTACATAAGGATCAACCCATTAGTTTTCATTCGGCATGGGTGCTGGAAAATATGTTTATAACTTCGCCTGAGGCATTGGATTATTATCTTCCTACTCTAATTGACAATCTTCCCAAAGCAAAGAATCATAGCGTTCAAAGACACTTGACGAAGCTAATTTCATTAGGTGTTCAAAGAGTTGTGAAGAGAAAAACATCAAAAGTTATTGATCGTGAGTTTTGGCAAACAAACCTAGAACCGCTTGAAGAGATTTGTTTTAAATGGTTGGTTGACGAAAAGAGTAAACCGGCAATTAAAGCAAATTGCATGGATGTTCTTTTTCATCTTTCCTTACGGCAGAAATGGATAGCACAAGAATTACCATATATAATAGAAAATCAAATGGAAATGGGAACTCCTGCTTTGCGTGCCAAGGGAAAAAAAGTTTTAATGCAGCTGAAAGAAAAAATCTAATTTTTTTCAACTTTTATTAATTATTAAGTCATTATTTCGTATTTTAGTTGATATTATTGTACCGTCAACTGTTTGGTAATAGTAATTGGCCATGGAAAATATTAAAATTCTTTACGTTGATGATGAGCCTGTTAACCTGATGTTGTTCGAGTTAAATTTTAAAGGGATATACAATGTGGTTACAGCAACTTCAGGAATAGAAGGATTACAAAAACTTCAGGAGAATCCTGAAGTTTCAATTGTAATTAGCGATATGAGAATGCCAGTTATGAATGGAATTGAATTCATTAGAAGAGCCAAAATAGAATACCCTCATATCGTTTTCTTTATTTTAACAGGTTATGATATTACCGAAGAGATAGCAAATGCATTGAATGAAAAATTGATAAACAAATATTTCAGCAAACCTTTCAACATTAAGGAGATAGTTAAAACTATTCAAGAAGTATTGTAAACTTTTTAATCGTGTTAAAAGAATTTTAATTTCCTTCAAATATTCTTTTAAGTACTACTCCCATTCTTTTCTGTCCATTAATTATTGCTTCCAGAGGAGATTTGAATTCAACGTGTCTTACCATTTCACTTTCGTATGAAGCTTGTTGGGAGGCTAGGTAATTATTATCGATAAAGCCTTCATTCAGATATGGATTAATTGTTAGGTAAGCAACACTAAATGAAGTAAGGTTTTGAAAGAAATGGGTTCCTTGACTGGGATCTATTTTATAGTTTTCCAATGCAGTTTCAACAATTATCTTTGCTGCCGAAATCTGAGGCCATTTTACTGGTATACCAAGCCAACTATCGCTTGAACCCCAACGACCCGGACCAATGAGTATGTAACTTTTTCCTTTTTTCATGAATTCAGCATTGATACTTTCAAGTTCGGTTGCTATCTGGTATGTTTTCGATGGATCAAAACTTACTGGTTTTATGTAAACGATATCCGATAAGCTGTTAACAACACCATTCCCAAGGGCTGAGGTTGAGAATAGAAGCATGTCTTTTTGGGGAATGTTATCAAAGTTTGTATTTATTATTTCACGATTTTGAACAATGGGGCGTATTTGTAGCATGCCAAACATGTTAGGCTTATCGCCTGGAGTATTCAGGTTAACAGCAAATTCAATTTCCACCGGATTATTCATTTCCTGTTGTCCCACCTCAAGGATAGCCTTTAAAATCTCAGGTAAAGGAAATTTCTTATGCTTTAGAATGGCATCAAACGTGATTACTGGTTTGCCACTGCCATTATAACCATCATAAATTTGCTGATTCTCAAAATCGAAAGTGGATGCAGCTACGGAAAGAGTACCATCATCAAAAGCCTCCATTACATCCAGTTCAAAAAGGTTAATGGCATCGTTGGTAGATGGGATAAAGCTTGTAGGTTGCAGGTCTAAAGCAAAGAAGGTTTTTTGTGTTTCCTTAATCGCCATCTCTGTTGAAGAGAGCTGTAATATTTTTTTGGGGTATTTGGGCGAAAATCTCAGGGACGGTTTTCCCTCAACCACATGTTTCCCCAACCCAAGTGCAATGCTCGAGATTCCATCGTTTGGTGTTTCGGGAGCAATGGGGTAAAAATTTATGGAACGAGCTACTCCCGAAATATTTGGATAGTACCTATTGCCATGCTTTGATCCAATAACCTCTTGTAAAACAATTGCCATGCGTTCCTCTTCAATGGCATTCTGTGTTGCTTGCATGTAAGTTTTACTCTCTCTTGTATATACCGAAGCATAGACGCACTTAATAGCTTGACTTAATAGTTCTAGCATTTGCGGGGCACTCTCCTTAATATTTGGAACCATATAAGTAGAATATACTCCTGCAAATGGTTGAAAATGTGAGTCTTCAAGTAAACTTGATGAACGAATGGCAATGGGATTTCTTACCACTGCAATGAAGGAATATAAATCCTTATGAATACGTAGTGGAAGTGGAGCATTCAAAAAATGACGTAGTATTTCTTCATTGCTTGCATCGGAAAGAGCAATTGGGTAAAGGTTGTTGATCTCCATAAATTCATCGAATACATCAGTGCATATTACCACTGTACGGGGTATTGAAATTACCACGTTTTCGAATCGATGCATCAGGTAGCTCTGTTTAATAACCGAATCGATGAATGCTAAACCTCTACCTTTTCCACCCAATGATCCATCGCCAATACGAGAGAATATTTGGTACTCATCGTAGCTATCGCGGTAGAATTTGGCGATAATTCCCCTTCCTTTACTCTCGCGGTACCTGTCAATTGTGTCAAAAATAAACCTTCGAACCTCTTCGAGGTTTTGAAAATCATCAGAAGTTATGTACTTAAATATATCAGCAATGGGAAATAGGGCTCTGGCTGTTAACCATTTAGAAAAATGATTCCGTTCAATATGGTAAGCCAGTGATTCATCGGGAATTTGAAATATTATTTCCTGCAACGAT
>Ga0334884_1001789_pt1 | contig 30125 bp, 21 predicted proteins | sample GraSluR1_MG_7_FD_207215 | JGI IMG/M metagenome (GOLD analysis project Ga0334884, IMG submission 207215) | Sludge microbial communities from methane-producing bioreactor in Wageningen University, Netherlands - Granular Sludge_12_05 R1 | ecosystem: Engineered > Bioreactor > Anaerobic >...
GTCATCATGAAAGCATACTTTCCCATCAAAAGGAGGATAAAGCTACCTGAGATACCGGGAAGAATCATTGCACATATCGCTACCATTCCGCTAAGGAAAACAAACCACAATGCCTCTGTGGTCTGGGCAGGTGAAACAATTGAAATCCAAACCGCAATTGCAATTCCGGCTATCAAGGAAATAAAGGTGGCCAAATTCCATTTTTCAATGTGTTTCAAAATAAAAAATGATGAGGCAATAATTAGCCCAAAGAAAAAGGACCATAAAGGAATAGGATGGTTTACAAGCAGATACTCCATTAGCCTTGCAAGTGAAAGGATACTTATCATCACACCTCCGAACACAGAAATCAAAAAAGAACCATTAATTTTTTCCCAGAACAACTTGATGTTACCCTTGAGTAGTAACCCAAAGGCAATATGATCTATTGATTTGATTGAACTGATTAATTTTTCGTATATACCGGTCATGAACGCAATGGTTCCACCTGATACTCCTGGGACAACATCGGCAGCACCCATTGCTATTCCCTTAATTATTAATGATAAGTATTTCAACATATATGTTTAATAATGTTTCTTTTTGATTTTGCTCAATTGTCTTTTAATCATTTTGTTGTTTTTCAACTCAGGCACAATTTCATTTAGTTTGTCCATCCAAACTTCATGCGACAAAACAAGTATTCCCAAATATATGTATAGCAGCTCCATATGGTTCAGGTAGTAAAGGGAGACTATAACAAAAACAAGGAACTCGGGATCTTTTGTGGTTTTGTAGCACATTATCAGATTGTCCCTTATCCGCTCATAATCTGTATCGAATTTACCAATGATCTCCCTCAGGTAAATCCGCGATGAATGGAAGTCGCGCCTGGTCATGTAAATATTTGCCAAACTTGTCATTGCATCTGTGTTATCTGGTTCATAAAAGATAATTTCTGCAAACAAGACTTCTGCTTCAGATGTCATCCCTTTTAGCAAGTAAGCTTCTGCCATACCAGAAAGAGCCAACACATTACCTGGCTCAAATTTCAAAAACTCTTTGAACACATCTATTCCTTCATCTACCTGGTTGCTGCTTGTCAACAGCAATGCTTTATTGAACAATACAGATACATTGTCCGGATTGAGAGCCAAAGCATAATCATATGCATCCAATGCCTTGCCAACCTCAAACTGCCTGGCGTATATTGTGCCAACATTGAACCATACATTATCGTTGAAAGGATCCTTGTCAAGGTATCTTTGGTAATACCTCATGCTGAGTTCAAAATTACCTGTCCTTTCATAACAAAAAGCCAGGTCGTTGAGTAACTCCCTGCTTTCCGGCTCTTTGACCTCAACTTTGTTCAATAATAATATGGCATTTTCAAAATCAGATGAATCAATGAAATCTTGAGCAGCTGTCAACAACATGTCCAAATAGGACTCTTCTCCGCTTATGGAAAGAGCTTTGTCCATGTAAGACAATGCAGTTCCGGTATTTCCAGTCTTGATATTGAGTCTTGCCATCAAAAAGAACAAATCGCTATTGGATGGCTCCAATGCTATTTGACTTAACAAGATTTCTGATGCCCGATCTGTTTCCCTGTTAACAATCAAGACATCAGCATACCTGAGTATCAAATCAGACGAATATGGATGTTGTTTATACCCCATTGTGGTCAATACGTAAACCATTTCGTCATCTACTTCATTAACAAAGTGGTTAATTAAGAATTCGAATTGTTCTTCGGTAAACATTTTCTTTTCCAAAACCCCTTCGTTAAACGCCTCTTCACACTCCTCTATAAGGTGAGAGTACTCCTCCTCTTCAAAATTCAAAAAATCGTCCCCTGTCATTAAATAGATCTTATTGCTGATAAATAGTGTATTATGGAATTTAAAAAATCCCTGCTATTACCATTTTGGTTTTCAAGCACCAAGTCATACGGATTTGCATCATAGTTGCACCTTCCTATCTTGAATTCAGCATCTGTTGCTCTGGCAACGTATTCATTAGGAAAAAAATAATATGCCCCGAAATCAATAAATGTATTGAATGTTTCTCCTGTTATATAGTCAAGATCTTGCTTTCTAGGAATATCCCCATATTTAAGTTTTTTGCTCGAAATAACTTTAATCCGGTAATCGAGCATAGCCTCTTGGTAGAAGTTCTTATGATTGTTGAATGCTATTGCCTTGAACTTTATGGACCTGGAATCCAATAAATCTATCAGTTTCTTTATGGTTTGCATAATGTTTTCTTCGTCCAGGTTCAATACAAAACATAAAGATTTGATATCATGGATAGAGTAAAACATGGGAACCCTTTTCCTTTCAATCTTATTGAGTGCTTTTTTTTGTATGTGCTCTTTGAAAAACATAATGCAATTTAAATATTACAGGCACAAATTTAGTAAAAATCATACCAATACCAATACAACAATAATTATAGATAATTTTTATCTTTGCATTGAAGGAGGAACAATTATGGATTTATCACAAGATTCTTTGACGCTGTACGATATATACATATCAAGTATAACACAAAACAAAGATAATTATGCACTTTCATTTGCCAATGAGCAAGAGCTCTCCTACAAAGAGCTGGGTAGATTGACTGACAACCTCTCTGGGATATTGCTGGAAAATGGCATATCAAAAGGTGATAAGGTAGCTATACTGGGAGCTAATTCACCTAACTGGGTCATCACATATTTTGCAGTAGTGACAACTGGTTCTGTTGCTGTCCCTATTTTACCCGACTTCACTGCTTTTGAGATTGTCAATATACTGGAACATTCCGAGACCAAAGCACTTGTAGTATCCTCAAAATTGTCCTATAAAATACCTTCACATATCCATTCCAAGATTCCTGTGATTTTAGATTTGGATACCCTGACTTTAGTCAAAAGCAGTTATAGTGGAGATACTATTGAAATGGAAAAACCCTCTCCGGAAGATATTGCCAGTATAGTATATACATCCGGCACATCAGGTGCTTCCAAGGGAGTTATGCTGACACACGCCAATCTCGTTGCCCAGACAAGAATGTCGTACGATCTCTTTCCTATAAACCATAATGATGTTTTCCTGTCTATACTTCCTTTGTCACATGCATACGAATGCAGCATTGGAATGCTGTTTCCACTTACATTCGGTGCAAAGATCGTCTATTTGAACGGAGCTCCCACCCCTTCCCTGCTTATGCCTGCACTTAAACTGGTAAAGCCTACAATAATATTGAGTGTTCCCCTGGTTGTAGAGAAGATTTACAAATTGAAAATCCGTCCGATGTTCACTAAGAATGTAATCTCCAGGATCCTTTATTCTATAGGAATTGTAAGGAGGGCTCTTCACAGAATCGCAGGTAAGAAGTTGACAGGGACTTTCGGAGGAAAATTAAGGTTTTTTGGTATCGGTGGTTCAAAATTGGATGGTGCAGTTGAGTACTTTTTGAGGGATGCCGGATTCCCATACGCAATTGGCTACGGCCTTACTGAGACATCTCCTTTGCTGGCCGGTGCAACTCCTGGTAAAGTGAAATGGCAATCTACAGGTCCTGCTCTCAATGGATTGAAATTAAAAATAATTGAACCTGACAACCATGGGATTGGTGAAATTGTTGCCAAAGGTCCAAATGTGATGACAGGATATTTCAAAGATCCCGAAAGCACACAAAAAGCATTTACTACAGATGGGTGGTTCAGGACAAAGGATTTGGGTTTCATTGACAAAGATGGATATTTGTTCATAAAAGGAAGGAGGGACAATATGTTGGTGGGGTCAAACGGAGAGAATATTTATCCAGAGGAGGTAGAATCTATCCTGAATGAACACGACCTTGTACTGGAGTCACTTGTACTGGAAAGAAAAGGGAAGCTTGTTGCCAGGGTTCATTTCAATTACGACGAAATCAAAAACACCGAACAGCTAATATCTTATTCACAAAATATTAGTTATAAAGAAAAACTTGACAGAATCAGAAGTGAAGTCAAGGAGTTTGTAAATGACCGCGTAAACAAGAACTCCAGGATCCAGGAAATCATAGAGCAGCCGGCTCCTTTTGAAAAGACGGCCACTCAAAAAATAAAACGATACTTATACAACTGACAGCCCGTTAAGCTGTGATCAATTCCTGAAAACCAAATTATCTTCAAAGTTATCGACTATCACCGGCTTGTCTTTGTTGATACTTCCTTTGAGCAATGCTTTCGCCAGTTCGTTTACGAGTTCCCTTTGCAGAATCCTTTTGACTGGCCTTGCTCCATATGCAGGATCATATCCCTTTTGAGTCAAATACTTGATTGCATACTCTGTAAACTGCAACTCAATTCCCATATCAGCAACTTTTTCCTTTACCCCCTCCATCTGCATTTTCAATATATCCCTGATATTGTCCGTTGTGAGAGGGTGGAACATTATGATTTCATCTATACGGTTTAAAAATTCAGGCCTCACACTGGCTTTCAAGATTTCAAGAACTTCTCCTCTTGTTTTCTCCAGGGTTTCTTCCCTGTTCTTATCTGTGAGCCGGCTCAAGTTTTCTTGAATAATTGCAGATCCTGTATTCGATGTCATTATCAATATCGCATTCTTAAAATCCGCGGTCCTTCCCTTGTTGTCGGTCATTCTGCCATCATCCAATACCTGCAATAATATATTGAATACATCTGGATGGGCTTTCTCAATTTCATCCAGCAAAATCACTGAATAGGGTTTCCTCCTAACTGCCTCGGTCAGCTGTCCTCCTTCGTCATAACCAATATATCCAGGAGGAGCCCCAACAAGCCTTGATACTGAATGTCTTTCCTGGTACTCGCTCATGTCTATCCTGGTTATCATGTTTTCGTCATTGAACAAAAACTCTGCAAGAGCTTTGGCCAATTCAGTCTTACCAACACCCGTTGTACCAAGAAATAAAAATGACCCTATCGGTCTTTTTGCATCTTGCAGGCCTGCCCTGCTCCTTCTTATTGCGTCAGATACAGCTTGTATAGCTTCATCTTGCCCGACAATCCTATTGTGCAGTTCTTCCTCCATACGGAGCAGTTTCTCTTTCTCACTCTCCAACATTCTTTTGACCGGTATTCCTGTCCATTTGGCGACCACCTCTGCAATAGCCTCCGCTTCTACGTACTCATTGATCATGGTAAACTGTGAATCACCTTTTGATTGGTTAAGTTGCTCAATCTCATTTTGGACGGAGACCATCTTACCATACCGTATCTCTGCTACTTTTCCGTAATCACCCCCCCTTTCTGCTTCCATAGCCTTGAACTTCAACTCTTCCAACTCAATTTTCTTTTTTTGGATTCTTTCAATTATTGCTTTTTCCTTTTTCCATATCGAGCTCTTATTATCTCTTTCGGCAACCAACACACCTAATGATCTTGACAATTCGTCACTCTTCTGTTTATTCCCCTCCCTTTTTATTGCCTCTTTTTCTATCTCAAGTTGTCTTATTTTCCTGTTCAGTTCATCAATTGATTCTGGTACAGAGTTGATTTCCAGCCTTAATCTGGAAGCTGCTTCGTCAACCAGGTCAATTGCCTTGTCTGGCAAAAACCTGGATGTAATATACCTATGTGACAAATCAACTGCTGCGATCAAAGCGTCATCTTTGATTTGCACTTTATGGTGGTTCTCATATTTTTCCTTGAGACCTCTTAAAATTGAAATTGCTTCTGAAGGCGTGGGTTCATCTACCATGACCATCTGGAAGCGCCTTTCCAAAGCTTTGTCTTGTTCAAAATATTTTTGATATTCGGCCAAAGTAGTTGACCCGACAGCCCTTAACTCTCCCCTTGCAAGTGCTGGTTTTAGTATGTTTGCAGCATCCATTGCCCCGTCTGACCTTCCTGCACCAACCAATGTATGGATTTCGTCTATAAACAAAATTACCTCTCCGTCACTTTCGATAACCTCTTTTACAACTCCTTTCAAACGCTCTTCAAACTCACCTTTGTATTTTGCACCTGCAATCAAAGCACCCATATCCAAAGAGTATATGATCTTGGTCTTTAAATTTTCCGGGACATCTCCCTGTACTATCCTTTGGGCAATACCTTCTGCAATTGCCGTCTTGCCAACACCCGGTTCCCCGACAAGTATAGGGTTGTTTTTTGTGCGTCTGCTCAATATTTGCAGGACTCTCCTTATCTCCTCGTCCCTGCCAATAACTGGGTCCAATTTACCTGACTTTGCCATACCATTCAGGTTCATGGCAAAATTTTCCAACGATTCGTATTTATGATTATTCATCTTGTTTCCTTTTATTTTTTATAATCTGCAACAAATTTGCCAATGACCAAATACTGACAAAAAGGCATTTTTATGGAATGAGTTTTTAACTTTGCAATAAAAAATGAAATTTCCTGAATTATCCGATGGTGCATTATTGCCTTTGGCAGAAAGTTTTTACACAATACAAGGTGAAGGCTTTAATACCGGAAAGGCAGCTTTTTTCATAAGGCTGGGAGGATGCGATGTAGGGTGCAGCTGGTGTGATGCAAAAGAGACATGGAACCCCTCTTTGTACCCCCCTACTCCAATTGAAAACATTGTAAATGAAGCATTGTCCTTTAAAGCAAAATCCATAGTTATCACTGGAGGAGAACCTCTCACCTACCCACTTGACAAGCTCTGCACATTGCTTAAAAAAAACGACCTGGAGATTTTCCTGGAAACATCCGGATCACACCCCTACTCTGGCCGGTTCGATTGGATATGTCTCTCTCCCAAAAAGAAAAAACCACCAATAGGCAACATCCATCAAATGGCATCTGAGTTGAAAGTCATTATTGAGCAAGAAGATGATTTTTTATGGGCAGAAGAAAATAAAAAGTTGGTGCCCGCATCATGTTTGCTTTTCCTGCAACCAGAATGGAGCAAAAGAGATGTAATGATGCCTAAGATTGTGGAGTACACAAAATCACATCCTGAATGGAGGGTTTCCTTGCAAACACATAAATATATGAACATTCCGTAGCCATATATCCCTTTTTTTAATAACTTTGACTACTTTAAACAAAATAATACTAAATACTTATGAAGAGATTTCTATTTTTGACTTTATTCCTGGTTTTTGCATTTAACAATGTCTTTGGCCAAGATAGCAAACCAGCCAATGAGGGTTACCAATTTTCTGTAATCAAAGAGCTGCCGGTAACCAAAATCAAAAACCAAAACAGGACAAGCACATGCTGGAGTTTTTCTTCACTCTCATTCATGGAGTCAGAACTAATCAGGAATGGCAAAGGGGAGCATGACTTGTCAGAAATGTTTGTTGTATCCAGAGCATATACCGACAAAGGAGATAAATACATAAGGACTTCCGGCAATATCAACTTTGCACCTGGCAGTTCATTTGGAGATGTCCTTACGGTTTGGAAAAACTACGGGATAGTTCCTGAATCTGTCATGCCAGGCCTCAATTACGGAGAGCAAACTCATGTACATAACGAACTGGATGCAACTTTAGCCGGATTCATTAAGGCTCTGGTCAGGAACCCAAACGGGAAATTCTCTCCTGCTTGGAAAACAGGCTACCAAGGTATCCTTGATGCCTATTTAGGAGAGATCCCAAAAACATTCACATACAATGGCAAAGAGTACACTCCAAAAAGCTTTGCCCTTGAATTAGGGCTCGATCCTGACAATTATGTATCATTAACATCATACAACCACCATCCGTTCTACACACAATTTGCATTGGAAATCCCGGACAACTGGAGGTGGGACAAATCTTACAACCTCCCAATTGACGAGTTCATGACAATTTTCGATTATGCAATAGAAAATGGGTACACGGTTTTATGGGGTTCCGATGTAAGCGAAAGGGGATTCACTCGTAAAGGAATAGCAATTGTTCCGGAAACAGAAATTTCAAACATGTCTGGTTCTGACCAGCAAAGATGGTTGGGTGTGTCTGCATCAGAGCTTAGCAGCAAAATAAACAGTATGGAAGAAATTGTCCCGGAAAAAAAGATAACACAAGAAATGAGGCAAATTGCATTTGACAATGGGCAAACTACGGACGATCACGGTATGCACATTTACGGAATAGCAAAAGACCAAAAAGGAAACAAATACTATATGGTCAAAAATTCATGGGGAGAAACCGGTGATTATAAAGGGCTTTGGTATGTATCTGAAAATTTCGTAAAATACAAAACCATGAATATAGTTGTCCATAAAAACTCTGTTCCTCAAACTTTGAAAAACAAACTTGGAATAAAATAACAGCATTGAAATGAAAACACATTTTACAAAAACAACCTTGTTGGTACTTTCGCTGCTAATTTCGATTTCTATATATGCACAAGGCTACCAATTCAACGATGTTGTCAGGAATGCTGCAACACCAGTCAAAAACCAAGCAAATAGCGGAACATGCTGGAGCTACGCAACTGCCGCCTTTCTGGAATCAGAACTTTTAAGGACAGGCAAAGGTGAGTACGATTTGTCAGAGATTTTTGTTGTCAGGCAAAACTATGCTGACAGGATGAAAGACAATTACCTCAGAAGAGGAGATGGAAACCTTGGTCAAGGAAGTTTGGCACATATGTTCACCAAAATTGTGAAAAAACATGGTATTGTCCCTCAAGAGGTATATTCCGGCATTAACTACAATTCCCCTGTTAACAACCATAAAGAGGTAAACCGCTTTGTCAAAGCAATTTCTGAAGCCGCCATTGAACTCAAGCAACAAAGTGAGGAGTATTTCGAATTGCAGAATGCCCTTTTTGATATTTATTTTGGCAAGGTTCCCGACAAATTCATTTATAAAGGAAAGGAATATTCACCTGTAAGCTTTGCCAAAGAATTAGGACTTGACATGGATGACTATGTAGAAATTACCAGCTTCAATCACATCCCTTTCTATGAGAAATCAACTATAGAGGTACCGGATAATTGGGATCACGGACAATTTTACAACATCCCGTTGGATGAATTCATACAGGTAATCGATTTTGCCCTTATGAATGGATACACTGTATGTTGGGACGGAGATGTCAGCGAAAGAGGATTCTCACATACAAATGGAGTTGCCATAAATCCCGACACAAAAGAGCTTCCCACATTTATTGGAGAAGACAGGGCCCGGTTTGAGAAACTTTCGGTAGAAGATAAGTATACAGAGATTTTCAAATTCGAAACTATTTTCCCAGAAGTAGAGGTCACACAAGAGATCCGTCAATCTGGTTACGAAAATTTTTCAACCACTGATGACCATTTGATGCTACTAACCGGTATTGTAAAAGACCAAAAAGGGAACAAATATTACATTACCAAGAATTCATGGGGGACAGATAGAAATAAATTCGGAGGTTACCTGAACATGTCCGAGAGTTTCGTCAGGGCTAAAAGTATTTCTGTAATGGTACACAAAGAATCAATACCTTTGTCAATCAAAAATAAACTTGGTTTGTAAAAACACGATGAGCATTAAAAGACATATCCCAAACACAATCACCTTGCTTAACCTTCTATGCGGTTCTGTTGCAATCATCTTTGCATTCAAGGGTTGGCAGTTATTTGCTGTTTACCTAATATTTTCAGCTGCTGTTTTCGATTTTTTTGACGGTTTTACTGCACGTCTTTTAAAAGCTTATTCACCTATTGGAAAGGAGTTGGACTCTCTGGCCGACCTGGTTAGTTTTGGTCTGGCTCCTTCCATACTTATTTTTTACCGGCTCAGCTCATTTGTCCAAAGCAATCCGACCATGCCTGCAATACTGGCTACATTGTTACCATACATTCCATTGTCAATCACGCTCGCATCTGCCTTGAGGTTGGCTATTTTCAACACTGACACAAGACAAACCAATGGATTCATCGGACTTCCCACACCTGCCAATGCAATATTGATTGGCTCTTTTATCCATTACACGGTATTCAATCCAAACTTGGACCATCTGTTTGAAAACATCTACTTCTATCCACTGTCGGCATTGTTCCTATCCTATTTGCTGGTATCTGACATTCCGATGTTCTCTCTTAAAATCAAATCTCTAGAATACAAAGCAAATAAAGACATTTACCATTTTGCAGCATTATCAATATTGCTTGTATTACCAGTAGTGATCTTTGGAGCCAAATGGTCACTTTGGTTAGTATTGACATTTATAATGTATATCCTTTACAATATTATTATCCGTCTTAAAAAATTGGTTTTTTAGCAATTTTCAATTCTTCCCGGAAAGTAACTCCATATATGCACTTCTAATGACATCTCCGGCAGTACTTTTCTCAGTACCGTCGTTGATAAAGATCACAGCCCGTTTATGGTCATTATCGGTCCATACGATGCTGCCATTTTTATCAGTGCTGTGGTAATGCAAAAAAAGCAAAATATCAGATGCTACTTGTTGGTCCAAGATTTTTTTTCCGGCATACTCCCCTTGAAAAAAAAGCATGTAAACAAATTTTGCTATTTCATCTGCATTGGTATTTACAATACCATCAGTAAAATCAAAGCTGCCAATTTCCAATGGAGAGACCATTTTATCCATCAGATAACGGTTTAATCCACCTCCCAACTTTTTTTGGATTATGCCTTTCAGTTTTTCTATGCTTTCAAGGTCATGATATACCTCTCCATCCTGGCTGTTGCCAACTAAATCCCTGTGCATAAGCAGGTCAGATATAAGATCATTGCCATGGAACTCTTCAAGGGACAACCGTCCTTCATTTTCAAGCATAATGGTTGCGGGAAGCAGTGTTAACATGTTGGAAATATTGCCTATTCCATAAGATGCTGTTGTATCGAAAGATCCGAATCTTTTGTTGTACACAATATTGCTACCATCCAACAATATCAAATGTGCTCCGTTGTATATTCCATTTTCAAGATCCAGTGCAATCCTGCCCTCTATCTTATCAGAAAAGTTGTCATAATTGACAGACAAATATGTTGGCACCCTGTTGGCCAAACGGATTCCACCAACAGTTGTTATTGAATGGTCAAAGGAGTATCCTTTTGTAGTAACAGGTAGCCTCCCGTTTGCATCTGTTGCTCCAAATATCTTGTGTACGGCAGCTATGTTGTTGAACAATGTGTTCTGGTATGCAAGTACCACAGATTTGAAATTTTCGTGACCATTCAAGAATGATAATGCCAAAGGATTTCCAAAATATACAAACGTAACAGGCTTTTCCTTTGCAAACTCTGTTATTGTTTCCAAAACCAGGGTGTCAATACCAAAACCCTTTTGGGGCCGGGCATCTGTGTTGTGCATGGCAATTATCACATGGTCATGATTTTCAAATGATTTAAGTATACCTGACAAGCTGTCTGTTTTGTAATCACCTCTCAGGACAACAGTATCACTTTTTTTATAAGAGTTAACAAGTGTTGCAAATTCTTCTCCAAATTTATCCCCACCTAGTGACAGCAATGCAAGTTTCTGCTTTGCAAGGTTTCTAAGTGGAAGTATATCATTGTCGTTTTTAATTATTGTTATGCTTTGCTCCGAAATATCAGCTATCAAAGATTTGTTGTACTGGCTGTTCAGGTCTTTTTCCAAATTTGCGGTATCTATTGGTTCCTTGAATTCCAAAATACCCTTTTTAGCCTTTAACATCAACATTTTCTTCACCTTGAAATTAAGGGTTTGTTCAGAAATATCGCCTCTGCTTACTTCTCTCTCCATTAAATCAAGAGCCTTAATCACATTTTCCGGCATCAAAATCAAATCACTGCCTGCTTTGAACGCTTCCAAAGGTAATTTTTCGGGAGCCATATATTCTGAGACACCCTTCATATTAAGGGCATCTGTGATTATTATTCCATTGTATCCCAACTCTTCCCTGAGCAATTCAGTTACAACTTTTGCAGAGATTGAACTAGGCCTGCCTGTGCTATCTAGCGAGGGTATCTCAAGGTGACCTATCATTATCATGTCTGTTCCGGATTCTATGATTCTCCGGAATGGATAAAGTTCAAGGGAATCAAGCCTTGCCCTTGAGAAAGGCAACACTGGTAACGCGTGATGGGAATCGATATCAGTGTCTCCATGACCTGGGAAATGTTTTGCCGATCCTGAAACACCAACACTCTGCATTCCGTTTATATATGCAGTACCGTATTTGGCAACAACATCCTTGTTTTCTCCAAAAGCACGGATATTGATGACAGGGTTAGAAGGATTGTTATTTATATCAATTGTTGGTGCATAGTTGACATCCATCCCAAGTCTTTTGGTTTGATTGCCAATTGCAGCTCCAGCCAAGAAAACCAATGAATCGCTTCTCATTGCTGCCATTTGCATCTGCCTTGGAAAGGCAATCAAGGTATCAAACCTCATGGCTGCTCCCCATTCACCATCAAGTGTAACCAAAAGCGGGATCTCTGACATGCTTTGTAGTCTGTTTATCATTTCTGCACCAGGCAACAAAGAAGAGTTCATTATTATCAACCCGCCAATTTTCTCTTTCACCACCAGTTCCATTGCTTCTATAGTACTCTTGTCTGTCAAATCATCATTGAAAGCAACAATAAAAAGTTGGGCGAACTTCTCCCTTGTCGACATCCTTGACAAAACCTTGTCTACTTTAACAGAAAGGTCATATTCACTTTCTTTATGGCGATATCCTTGACCATGTATTATTTGCGTTGAGCACAACAATAAAGCTCCAATAACAATTTTAAAATATATTATCCTTTTCAATAAAAACTTCATAATCCTACTATAAATCAGTAAACCCTCTCTCTATCCTTTTGATTTTAGACATAAGTTGCTCCTTTACCCTGGCAAATTCATCCATGGAGTCAAGGTCTCCTTTGACGCCGATATAAAACTTGATTTTTGGCTCTGTACCGGATGGACGAACAGAAACGATTGTATTGTCCGATGTTACAAATTGTAAAACATTGGATTGCGGCAATCCGATCTTGTATCTTAAATCGCTGACAATGTCAATTGTTTCCCTTTTTAGGTAATCGTGTACCAAAACAACTTGGGAACCATCAATGCTTTCTGGCGGGGAATTTCTTAGATTCTTCATTATTGTGTCAATCTGTTCTTTCCCGTCAATTCCCTTCTTTGTCATAGATATAAGATGTTCCAGGTAAAATCCAAATTTGTTGTAAATCTCAATCAACAAATCATATAATTTCATTCCTCTCTCCCTGCTCCACACTGCAGCTTCTGCAACAAGGCAGCATGTCACTACGGCATCCTTATCCCTTACAAATTCTCCCACATTGAATCCGTAACTCTCTTCTCCCCCACCTATGAACCTTCGTTTTCCTTCCATCGACCGCACAACCTCTGCAATATACTTAAAACCAGTTAACACATTAAATATCTCAATATCGTAAAAATCACATATTGATTTCATAAGGTCTGTTGTAACAATGGTCTTGACCATGTAGTCCCCACCCTTTCCTTTTTTCAATTGATTTGCAGATGAGATGTTTTCCAATAGGTAGTAAGTCAATATTGAAGCCATTTGGTTCCCATTCAAAAGCAACAGCTTTCCTTGGTTGTCCCTGATTGCTATTCCCAACCTGTCAGAGTCAGGATCTGTAGCCATCACCAAATCTGCACCAACCTCCTCTGCCTTTTCCAAAGCCATTTTCAAAGCTCCCGGTTCTTCGGGGTTAGGAGAATCAACCGTTGGAAAATTGCCATCTGAAATATCTTGTTCAGGAACATTGAATACTTTTGAAAAACCAGCCTGCCTCAAAGCTTCCGGGACAATTTCAACTCCTGTACCATGAAGTGGTGTATAAACTATTTTAAGGTCACTTCCACTCCTCTTTACCTCCTTGTTCAATGTCAATGAGAGAATCGCTTCTAAATAGGCTTTGTCAATATCTTTACCAACGACTTCTACATTGCTTTCCACTCTTTTGAACTTAACCACGGAGGGATCGGAAATCTTGTTTACATGGTCTATGATGTTCTTGTCGTGAGGTGATGTCACTTGAGCACCATCCTCCCAATATACCTTATATCCATTGTACTCCTTGGGATTGTGTGATGCTGTGAGCATCACTCCTCCAGAACATTTCAAATGTCTTATTGCAAAACTCAGTTCGGGAGTTGGCCTCAAACTTTCAAAAAGGTATACCTTAATGCCATTTGCCGAGAATACATCGGCTGCAATACTTGCAAAATAACTACTGTTATTCCTGTTATCAAACGCAATAGCAACGGACAAAACATCAACTCCATCAAATGACTCTCTAAGGTAATTGGCAAAACCCTGGGTAGCCATTCCTATTGTGTATTTGTTTACCCGGTTGGTTCCTACTCCCATTACTCCACGTAATCCTCCGGTTCCGAATTCCAGATTTTTGTAAAATGACTCTTCCAACTCCTTGCTATTTTCGCTTATCAATTTACCAACAGCTTCTATAGTCTCATTATCAAAGCTATCCGAAAGCCAGGACTTTGCTCTTTCCAAATATTGTAGTGACATGATTTCTATTTTTAAATTTCCATAAAGTTACACAAAATTAGAGAATCGTCTGCTATTTTAAAATATTAGCTAAAGAGCAGTATATTTGCAAAATGAATCTCAAAGAGTACATGCCATATTACAGGAAGAACCTGACTATGGCAATTCCTGTTATGTTGACACAAGCTGGACAAGTTACCGTCCAACTTGCAGACAATATCATGGTAGGCCATTTGGGTACTGCCCAACTAGCATCAGTCTCTTTTGCCAATTCCATATTCATACTTGGAATGGTGTTCGGAATAGGTTTCACACAGGGTTTGACCCCTCATGTGGGACAAAGCTTTGGCAAGGATGAACATCAGAATGTCTCTGCCTTGTTAAAAAACTCCATGGTATTGAATACTCTGGCAGCAGTTTTTCTGACTGCCATAATGGCGTTTGCCAGTAGTTTCATGGAAAATATGGGGCAGACCCAACAGGTTGTCGAGTATGGCCGGGAATACTACTCAATCTTGCTGTTCTCATTGCTTCCCTTTCTGCTTTTCTTTGGTATGCGACAATTTTCCGAAGGGATTGGAATAACAAAATATGCCATGTACATAACGTTATTTGCAAACTTCACCAATGTGGCTCTGAACTGGATACTGATATTCGGCAAATTCGGAGTAGAACCAATGGGAATAAAAGGAGCTGCAATGGCAACCCTAATCAGTAGGATAATAATGTTGGTGCTATTTGTCTTTTTGTTCTTAAAACTAAACTGTTACAAAAAATATATTTCAAACTTCAAGGCACCTTTGATTAACAAAAAGCTAATGATCCAAGTTTTAAAAACATCAATTCCTCTTTCATTCCAAAATGTTGTGGAAATTACAGCATTTAGTTTGAGTGCCATCATGGTTGGGTGGCTAGGAGAAGTTGCCTTGGCCTCCCATCAAGTTGCTATGAGTATGAGTAGCTTTTCCTTCATGTTGGCTTTAGGTGTGGGTGCCGCTGCAACAATAAGGGTTTCACATCAATATGGTTTTGGTGATTATAAATCTATGAGAGTTGCAGGTTTTGCATCCATACATCTGAGTGTCATGCTTATGTCAGTTTGTGGAATCGGATACATCCTTTTTAGACACCAGATACCAGCAATCTATACCCAGGATCCCTTGGTAAGGGAGATGGCAGCTGGGTTGCTCATTATATCTGCACTATTCCAAATATTTGACGCTATCCAACTATCCAGCCTTGCATGCCTGAGAGCTTTGGCAGATGTAAAAATACCGCTAGTCCAATCTATAATTTCCTATTACCTTATATGCCTTCCTCTTGGATATCTCTTTGGATTTGTCTTTAACCTAGGAGCCACAGGTGTATGGATAGGCCTTTTGACCGGTCTGGCCTTTGCCGCAACATTATTTTTGTATAGATTCAATATCATATCAAACAGACTCATCAAAACCAAACAAACAAGTGAAACAGGAGCCTAAGAATTCATTTGACATTTTTCCTAAAGACCTGCTTGATTTCATAGATCAACAGAGGGATGGAGACACCCACAGGTTATTGCTCTCTCCGCCTGCTAATGTCAACATAGATATTAGGTTGGCAGTATCGACACTAGAGGCATTGAAAAAGCTAAAAGGGAAAGCGGACACTTGGTACAATACCAAAGAATTGGTTTTCCCATCTGCAATGTCTGCAGAACAATGCAGTTCGGAAATCGCTGCAAAATACAAAGCTCTATATTTCAAGGGAAGTGTTATAGTAGACCTTACCGGAGGTTTAGGTGTGGACTCATATTTTTTTTCAAAACACAACCCTTTTGTCTTTTATATTGAGAAAGATCCTTTTTTATGTCAGGCAGCAAACCACAATTTCAGAGTATTGTCTTCCAACAATATTTCCGTACTAAACAAAAGCATAAGTCCTCATAACATTACAAAAATACTGGAAGATATTTCCAAAGAGCACAATGGAGCATTGTTAAAAATCTACATAGATCCGTCACGTAGGAAAAATGGTACAAGAGTCAAAGCCATGGTCCAGTACGAACCATCTGTAGCAGAGATAAAGGGAGAGATTTTCAAATACTCCGACCACATTATGGTAAAAATCTCCCCTATGGAAGATTTGAAATCTACCATTGAAGAACTTGGCAACGTTTTCCTTATAGATGTGGTATCCATAGATAATGACTGCAAGGAGATACTCATCCACATGAATCCTCAACAAAAGATAGCACAAAACAATATTCCCATACATATTGCCATACTTAAAGGCATGTCAAAACAAATTATTGAGTTTACCTTTGAACAAGAGAAAAATACGATTTGTCAATATTGCACCGATTCAATAGAGGAGTATCTTTATGAACCTGATGTTGCAATTCTTAAAGCAGGAGCATTTAAGTTTGTTGCAAACAAGTACCAGTTAACCAAACTATCCAGGAACACACATTTGTACACTTCAGATGTACTTGTTCAAAATTTTCCTGGTAGGGCATTTAAAGTGAAAGAGGTTGTGGATTTTGATAAAACAACAATCCGCAACCTCAGTAAAAAAATTCCAAAAGCAACAATATCCACAAGAAATTTTCCCTTACCGGCAGAAACTCTCAGGAAAAGAGTTAAAATTGCCGATGGTGGTAAAGTTACTTTGTATGGGTGTACATTGGAATCCCATGTAAAGAAAATTATTATTTGTGAAAGGGTCAACTAAATATCTACCCTTTCATTATTAGAATCCAGCCAAATAACCTCCAAAAGGGCATTGTCTGTTGATGTGACAATTTTAATCTTGCTTTTGTACTTGAAGTTCCATTTTCGCAAAATACTGAACAAGCCTTTTGTAAGATAGGCTTCAAGAACAGGATTAACTTTCATTGTCAAATTTTTGTAACCTTTTTCCTTTACATAGTATGCCAATTCTCTTTCAATTGTTTCGTCTATAATAATTGTAGACGAAATTTTCCCAGTTCCTTTGCACGAAGGACACACCTCTGAGGTGTTAATTTCGGTGGCAGGTCTTACTCTTTGCCGTGTTATTTGCAACAAGCCAAATTTTGTTATTGGCAAGATATTATGTTTAGCCCGATCCTTTTCCATCAAGCTTAGCATATGCTTGTAAAGCTTGACTCTATGGTCATTGCTATCCATATCAATAAAATCGACAATTATAATTCCGCCCATATCCCTGAGACGTAGTTGCCTTGCTACCTCATCGGCAGCATTCATATTCACTTCAAAAGCATTTTGCTCTTGGTCGATTCCGGATTTTGCCCTAATCCCACTGTTAACATCTATAACATGTAATGCTTCGGTATGCTCTATAACTAAATAGGCACCCTGTTTGAATGGTACTACCTTTCCGAAAGCTCCCCTGATCTGTTTTGACACATCAAAATGATCAAAGATTGGTTCGCTCCCTTTGTAAAGCTTGACAATCTTTTCCTGCTCAGGGGCTATCAAAGATATATAATCTTTGATTTCTGTCACAACATTCTCATCATTGACATAAATGTTTGAAAATGAATCGTTCAACAGATCTCTTAGAATAGTAGTAGTCCTACTGTTTTCTGTAAAAAGCAATTGTGGCGGGTGGGGCTTTGCCATTGAAGACCATGAATCTTCCCATTTTTTTATGAGGGACCTTAGTTCCCCATCCAAAACTGCAGCTTTTTTACCTTCTGCAGCAGTTCTGATTATGACCCCGTAGTTAGGTGGCAATATACTATATACCAACCTTTCCAGCCTCTTTTTCTCTTCCTTGGAAACAATCTTTTGTGAAATACTCACTTTGTCCGAAAAAGGAATCAATACCATGTTCCTTCCGGCAATTGAAATCTCTGCAGTCAGCCTTGAACCCTTTGTAGAAATAGGCTCCTTTACAATTTGGGTTACAATGTGCTGACCTGGTTTCAAGACATCGGCAATCTTACCCTCTTTTTCCAATATATCACCCAATTTAACGGATGAAAAGAAATCTTTGTAAGATTTTTTGTTTTGTCCAATGTGTCTTAAAAAATAATCTAGGGCTTTAAAGGATAATCCGAGATCAAGATAGTGAATGAAAGCATCTTTTTCGTCTCCGATATCTACAAATGCAGCATTCAGGGCAGGCATGATACGCTTGACCTTTCCGAGATATACATCTCCCACCGAATAACTACCATTGTTTTGCTCTTTGTTTAGCTCAATCAACCTGTGGTCGTCGAGCAGAGCAATTGATACCTCCGTAGAACTTACATCAATAATCAGATCTTTATCCATCTACGTGTTTAAATAAAAAGAATCTAAAGCAAATCTCCCGACTTGCTTTAGATTATCATACATTGAAGACCAAATTAGCAACTATTTTTTCTTTTTGTGTCTGTTTTTACGTAAACGTTTTTTACGCTTGTGAGTTGCCATTTTGTGTCTCTTTCTTTTTTTTCCGCAAGGCATAATTAAAAATATTAAAATATTTGGTTGTTATTTTTTGACGTTGTTTTTCACTTTAGTCATAAACACTTTAGCTGGTTTGAAAGCCGGGATGAAATGCTCCGGTATAACTAGTGTAGTGTTCTTTGAAATATTTCTGGCAGTTTTCTTTGCACGTTTTTTTACAATGAAGCTACCAAAACCACGTAGGTATACATTTTTGTCTTTTGAAAGTGAATCTTTCACGCTGTCCATGAAACTTTCGATTACATTTTGAACAGCAATTTTTTCCATTCCAGTTGCTTTTGCAACTTCATTTACGATATCCGCTTTTGTCATGATAATAAAAATTAAAGGGTTAGTCTTTTATTGGACAAACAAAAATACTACTATTTTATTGATTTATGCAAACAATAACCCATTTTTTTTCATTTAATCAGCAGTTTAGAGCCCAAAATCGCTTTTTTAGCTATATTTGAGTATGCGAAAACTACTTTTTTGTTTTTTTCTAACTGTTTTACTACTGAGTAATTACCTGGAATCTTATTCACAGGAGCATGTTTTTATTTCCAAAATCAACATTTACGGAAACATCAAAACCGACAGTAAAATAATCCTTCGTGAATTACCTTTCAAAACAGGAGAGCTTGTAAACATAGAAGATATACCTATACTTTTAAAAGAGGCTAGGAACAATCTGTTGAATCTTTCCCTTTTCAATATAGTCCAGGTTTACGAGTCTCACGCGCAAAACTCCTACAATAATTATGCCGACTCTGAAGTCTCTATAATAATTGAAGAACGATGGTATTATTGGCCACTTTTCGGAATTATCCTTAAAGAGAAAAGCATGGGAAATTGGTTAAAAGATCCGGACTGGAATTATGTCACATTGGAGACTGGAATAAAGGCAAACAACATCGCAGGAAAAAACCAAACCTTGAAAGCTGTAATGACAAATGGATTCAACAAAGGCTTTTACTTTGAGTACTCCAACATCAATCTTAGCCCAAACCAAAAACATTTGATGGATATCATATTCAAAAGGTCATATTCCAGGGTAGAAAATGTCTTATCTTTAAACGACCAACCTTATTATATCAAATCTGACTCAACCTATCTCAACAGCACCTACTCCACTACCGTAACATACATATACAGGCATTCAATACATACCAGGCATAAAATAACTGCAGACTTCACGTACAAAGAACTTGACCCTGCTGTATTGAATGAAAGTGCCAATTACTGGGGATGTCAGGAATTGAAAAGAAGGGCATATTCACTCTCATACGAATTGGTCCATGACAAACGCGATAAAATCCAATATCCTCACAACGGTTACTTCTTGAGGACAAATATTGGAGGATACACTACAAACCGTTTTGATATAAGGCATTTCAGTATTAATGGTGACCTTCATTACTATGGCACCTTGGTTGACAGGCTCTTTTATTCTGCCAGGCTGCAAGGAGGATACTCATGGTCCAATACCGGAGGTTATATTTTTGACAGGGCTATAGGTTACGACTTGGTCACTATGAGGGGTTATTATAAATATGTTGCTGATGGGCAAAAGTATATGATTTTTTCACCGACTATCAAATATAACATATTGCCTCAAACCCAATACTACTTGAAATTCATTCCATCTTTACCTAAATTCAACAAGTTCTATTTCTCGTTATACGGCAGGATATTCAGCGACATTGGATATGCATGGCATAATTCTCCTTCTGAGCACAATTCTTTGTCCAATCGACTTCTGTATAGTTTGGGTGCAGGTTTGGACATAGTTGCATATTACGATATTACCCTGGCGTTAGATTATTCCCTGAATCATTTTGGAGAACATAACTTTCACATTTCCCTTTCAAAACCTATCAAGTAGTTTGGCATAAAGATTGACTATACTATATTGACAAAGCAAACCTGGGTGATTATCCAGGTTTTTATGACAAATTGACACACAACTATAAATTACTTATATGAAGTTTTCGGACATTTTTTTACAACATACAACAGCAGACGAAGTTAATATAATACCAGTAATGAGTATGGAGGGGGAACGCGAACTAAGTGATGCCGAACTTCCGGAAACTCTGCCTATAATAGCGTTAAGAAACGCTGTATTGTTTCCGGAAACAATTATTCCAATAACAGTAGGCAGGGAAAGATCGGTCAAACTTGTCAGGGAGGTGTACAAAGGCAATAAAATTCTTGGTGCGGTTTCTCAACTGGATGCAAAACAAGAAAATCCTGAAACCAATGACCTTTTCAACATTGGAACCATTGCAAGGATAATAAAAATAATTGAAATGCCGGATGGTGGAATAACCATCATATTACAGGGGATGAGGCGCTTCAGGATCATTGACTTCATTACAACTGATCCTTATTTTACAGCTACAGTCAAATACCTGCCAGAAGACAAAGTACCCAAAAACACAAAGGAGCTGGATGCTATTGCTGGTTCAATAAAAGACCTTGCACTACAAATAATAAAACTTTCCCCACATTTACCACAAGAAGCTGCCTTTGCTATAAAAAACATAGAAGGATACAGTTTCCTGGTCAATTTTATTGCGTCCAGCATGGAACTGGACAATATTCACGACAAAATCCTGCTTTTGCAGGAAAACAAAATCAAAAGCCGTGCCCTTAAATTGCTGGAAATTTTGAACAGGCAAATAGACCTGCTCAAAATAAAAGATGATATCCAACAGAAGGTAAGGTTGGAAATTGACCAGCAACAAAGGGAGTATTATTTGAACAACCAACTGAAAACAATTCAGGAAGAGCTTGGTATGAACAATAGCATACAAGACTTCAATGAATTGAGACAACTTGCCCAAGAAAAGGAGTGGCCGGAACATGTGGCAGAGGTATTCGAGAAAGAGATGCAAAGATTGGAGAGATCAAATCCAAATTCCCCAGACTTCAACATCCAGCTATCATATGTAAGGTTCCTTGTAGAACTTCCATGGAGTGACTACAGCGAAGACAACCTGGACCTTAAACACGCCCAAAAAACTCTTGACCAAGATCACTTTGGCCTTGACACAGTAAAGGAAAGGATCATTGAACATTTGGCTGTCCTGAAATTGAAAGGAGACCTTAAATCTCCCATCATTTGCCTTCATGGTCCTCCCGGTGTTGGTAAAACCTCGCTGGGCAAATCAATAGCAAAGGCACTTGGCCGAAAATATGGCAGGATTTCACTTGGAGGTCTGCATGACGAATCAGAAATCCGTGGTCACAGGAAAACTTACATTGGAGCTATGCCAGGGAGGATTATCAATACAATAAAAAAAGCTGGTACTGCCAACCCTTTGGTTGTACTGGACGAAATTGACAAAGTAAGCAGTGATTTTAGGGGAGATCCCGCTTCTGCGTTGTTGGAAGTGTTGGACCCGGAGCAAAACACAGCATTCCACGATAACTATCTGGATATTGACTACGACCTTTCAAAAGTTCTTTTTATCACTACTGCCAATAACATAAGCACTATTCATCCGGCATTGAGGGACAGGATGGAAATGATAAACGTAAGTGGCTATCTTGCAGAAGAAAAATACCATATAGCCAAGGACCACCTACTGCCCAAACAGATGGAAGCACATGGTCTAAAGAAAGGTGATTTGAAAATAAATAAACTTGGACTGGAGACAGTAATAAATGAATATACAAGGGAGTCCGGGGTCAGAGGACTGGACAGGCAAATTGCAAAAATTGCCCGTATAACTGCCAAAAGAATTGCCCTTGGAGAGGAATACCCATCTGTATACGGAAAGAAAGAGGTAAAGGATATCCTGGGTCTACCTACTTATACTCCTGACATCCAAAAAGGGAATGAAGCTCCAGGTGTTGTTACCGGATTGGCTTGGACTCAAAACGGCGGAGAAATCTTGTTTATTGAATGTAGCCTTAGCAAAGGTAAAGGAATATTGTCTACAACAGGAAACCTTGGCGACGTAATGAAAGAGTCTGCTACTATTGCATATCAATACCTGAAAGCAAACCCACAGTTCCTCAAACTCACCAGTAAGGAGTTTGCAGAAAGGGATATCCATATCCACGTACCAGAAGGAGCAATTCCAAAAGACGGTCCATCAGCTGGCATAACAATGGTCTCTGCAATGGCCTCTGCATTCTGTAAAAAGAAAGTGAAAAGTGGGATAGCCATGACTGGAGAGATAACTTTAAGGGGGCGGGTTTTGCCCGTTGGTGGAATCAAGGAAAAAATCCTGGCTGCCAAAAGGGCAGGTATCAATACTGTTCTACTTTCAAGTGAAAACGAAAAAGATGTAAAAGAGATCAAGGAAATTTATGTGAAAGGGTTGAATTTCCGATATGTCAACAATATTTCTGAGGTATTCTCCTATATTTTTGACTAAAAACACACAGAGATGGAAGTGAAAATAGAATCCAGCTGGAAAAACCTTTTAAAAGATGAGTTTGAAAAAGAGTACTTTTTCAAACTCACAAGTTTGATCAAACATGATCTTAACGAGGGTATAACCATATACCCAAAAGGGCAGGATATTTTCAATGCTTTCAATTTGACTCCATTTGACCAGGTTAAAGTGGTAGTACTAGGTCAGGATCCATACCATGGGCCGGGGCAAGCCCATGGATTATCTTTCTCAGTTCCCGAAGGAAAAACATTTCCGCCATCATTGATCAACATTTTCAAAGAGTTGAAAGATGATTTGGGAATTGAATATCCAATTTCGGGAAATTTGGAAAGATGGGCAAAACAAGGGGTCTTTCTATTGAATGCTATTCTCACCGTAAGAGCCGGACAAGCAGCATCCCACAGTAAAATTGGCTGGAATATATTCACAGACCAGGTAATCAAGAAAATTTCAGAAAACAAAGAGGGAGTCGTTTTCCTTTTGTGGGGGAATTTTGCAAAAAGTAAAAAGGATTTGATAGATTTATCAAAACATCATGTGCTGGAGGCTGCACATCCTTCTCCTCTGGCCAGAGGAGCCTTTTTTGGATGCAAACACTTCTCCGCAACAAACAATATTTTATTATCCAAAGGAAAAGATCCTATAAAATGGTGAATGAGTTCCTGTCACCAAAAATCAAAGAACCAATCCTGACAATTGTGCTTCCTTGTTCAATGGCCAATGGATAATCACCAGACATTCCCATGGACAACTCCTTGAAATATGAGGCCATTTCCGGATTTTCCATGCAAACCTTGTCAAATAACTTTTTCAGAGATGCAAATTCGCCGGAAACCTTTTCCTTCTCTTCGGAAAACGAAGCCATACCCATAAGCCCGCAAATCCTTACATTCCCATAACTCTCCCTTTGCTGCACCAGTTTTAAAACCTCTTGGTTTGTCAGCCCTTGTTTGGACTCTTCAGTTGCAATATAGACTTGTAACAAACAATCAACTACCCTGGATCTCTTTTTTGCTTCTTTGTTTATTGAATCCAATAATTTTTCACTGTCAACGGAATGTATTAAATGTACATTATCTATGATCATTTTGATCTTATTGGTTTGCAAATGGCCAATGAAATGCCATCTTATATCAGTTGGCAGTTCCTCCATTTTCTTTTTGAGCTCTTGCGGTCTGTTTTCTCCAAAATCCATAATGCCCAAACCATAGGCATCCAAGATATCTTGGTTAGGTTTGAATTTGGAAACTGCCACCAGTCTTACGTCTGATGGCAGTGATTCCATGATATTTTTCAACTCTTTTTTGTCTATCATTTCCTGTTTTTCATTTGTTGCTGTTGAGCTTTGTAAGCAGAATCCAACCTCTCCTGGAATTTGGATTTTTTCTTTGGTGTTGCAGCTTTCTGCTTCAATTGAGCATATATCTTGTCTTCATCTACAAAATACTTCCTTATAACCCATGTTTGGACCATGGTTATTAAGTTAGATAACAAATAGTAATAACTCAGACCACTTGAGAAGTTATTCCCAAGCACCAGTAAAAACAATGGCATAAAATAGAGGGACATGTATTTCATGCCAGCCATCTGAGGTCCGGCATTCATCTGGTCCATATTCATCCTGGAGTAGAAAAACATGGATATGGCCATCAATACCGCAAACAAACTAACATGGTCTCCGAACAATGGAATTGTGAATGGCAAGTCCAGGATTGAATCGTATGAACTCAAGTCATCTGCCCAAAGGAAACTCTCCTGTCTTAATTCAAAAGAAGACGGGAAAAAACGAAACATTGCAAACAGAATAGGAAACTGAAGCAACATAGGAAGACAACCTCCAAACATACTTACCCCAGCTTTGTTGTACAATGCCATAACCTCTTGCTGCTTTTTCATGGCATCTTCCTGCTTTGGATACTTTGAGTTTATCTTGTCAACTTCTGGTTTCAAAACCCTCATTTTGGCAGAAGAGAGGTAAGATTTGATTGTAAGAGGAGAGATAACCAATTTGATGAGAATTGTCAGCAAAAGGATTATCAACCCATAATTACTGATAAACTTCCCTAGTGTGTCAAAAACCAATATGATTACATATCTGTTTATCCACCCTATGATCCAGCCACCAAGAGGGACTATCTTCTCAAAACCCATATCGTAAGATTTCAGTGTTTTGAAATGGTTAGGCCCGAAATAGAATTGCAAAGGAATATTGACCTGCTGACCCTCATTGTATGCCAGTTCCATCCTGGAAGTGCACTTCATAAGGTTTTTGTCTGGGTCAGTTTCTGGATAAACCCTGTACGAAACAGAACCGCTACTGAAATTTTCGTTGGCTACAAGTATTGCAGAAAAGAATTGTTGTTGGAATGCCACCCATTGTACACCAGTCCTGATATCTTCCTGAGCTTCATCTTTCCTTAGTCCAAGGTCTTCTACCGAAGATGTGTTAGGAAATTTGTAAACTACGGTAGAGTAGTTTTTCTCGTTGTCATAACCCTTCTCTAACCTAGGTATATCAACATTCCATTCCAAATCCATGAATGATTGGTTACGAGGAATGTATTTGTCCATACCAACCATGACAATATCAAGGTCCAGCATATGGCTCTTCTGAGCCAAACTGTAATTGTACTCCAGATATGACAGGGAATCCAAATAGAGACGGTAAGAAATCGAATTTTGGTTTTGGTTATGTTTTGTAAAACTAAACGCAGATGTTGAAATTTGCTGACCAGCAAAAAAATTCAATGAAAATTGAGTTCCCTTCTCTTTTATCAACATCAGATCCAAACTATCGTGTGTAAAATAGCCCTTTATCTGGACATTTACCGGTTTTGCACCCAAACTGGACAACTCAATCTTAATCAAATCATTCTCAATAAAAGACCTTGTCTCCGGGGCGTTACACGCTTGAGATAAATAAGAATTTGTGTACAAAGATGTATTTGAACCAGATATATTGCCTTGTTCCACTGGTGGCTCTTGCTGCAAGCTACCCTGATTTCCGGATTCTATTGGAGTTATCGAGTCATTATCATCAGTCAACTCCCCATTCAGCATCCTTTGTGCCATTTCAAGCGAATCCTTGCTTGCCTGGAGAGCCTCCTGCTCTTTGAAAACCTTGGTGTTGTACCAGCTGAAACCAATTAATATAGCCCCGATGATAACAAAACCAGTAATTGAATTTTTATTCATGCCTTACTATTCGTATTGTTTGTCTATTAACTTAATTTTCTCTTCTACTTGCACCATCTCTTCCTTAGCCTTAGAAATTTTCTTCTTGAAGTCATTTATAATATTGTCTGCATTTTTTGACTTTGCAAAGAACCCAATGTTGTTTTCCCAAAGTGCAATATCCTGCTCCAATTGACGGAACCTTTGGAAAAGCTTATCCCTTTCTACCTTAACACCCTTATCTCCCCTGCCTGATGTCTTGATCTCCTTAATGTGTTTTTTGAACCTTACGAATTTTGTCTCGTCGTTACTTCCTGCAGATTCAGGGAATTTGGCATTTATTGCCTGCCTGTAAGCACCTTGTACCCGCTCTTTTTCCTTCAAAGGCACATAGCCAATTTCGTTCCATCTGTTCTGGAAATCCCTGTAGGCAACAACATTGTCTGCAGAGTCGGGCTCTGGTTTGTACTCAATTATCTCTTGGATAAGTTCCAGTTTCATTTTCAAGTTATCATCATAACTCTCTTCGATGGACGAGAAGTGGTTCGATTTCCTTTCGAAAAAATGGTCACATGCAGCCCTGAAACGTTTCCATATTGCATCCGATTGTTTTCTTGCAACCGGACCAATCTCCTTCCATCTCTTTTGTAGCAGAATCAATTGGTCTGTTGCTTTTTTCCAATCTTCACTATCTTTTACAGCCTCTGCCTGTAAACATAATTCGGTTTTCTTTTCCAGGTTCTCCAACATCGTTTTCTTGAACTCAGAATAGAAATCCCTTTTTTGATTGTAAAACTTGTCACACGCTGCCCTAAAACGGTCGTATATTCTTTGGTTATCCTTTTTTGATGCAAAACCAATATGTTTCCACTCTTGCTGCAACGACTCCATCTCTTTGGACATGGAATTCCAATCGTTACTCTCCTTAGCTTTGGATATCAACGTCTCTGCCTTTTCACATAGCTCGGTTTTCTTTTCAAGGTTCAGCTTATGTTCTGCTTTCAATCCTTCAAAATACTCTTGTTGTTTTTTGTTGATATTACTGGTTGCTACTTTGAACCTTTCCCAAATCTCTTCCCTCAACTCTTTTGGAACCGGACCCAGCTCCCTCCACTCTTCGTGATATTTCTGTAGTTTCCTGAACGCAATCACTACATTAGGCTCGTTTATTAATTCTTCTGCTTTAACACACAACTCTGTCTTTTGCTCCAGGTTTTTCTTGAGGTCCAAATCCCGGAGTTCATTGTTTATCTTCACATAGTCATAAAACTTCTCTACCAAAAACTGGTAATTTTCCCACAAGTCTTTGTTATACGATTGGGGAATTGGTCCAACAGCTTTCCACCTGTTTTGCAACTCCCTGAAAGTAGGAAAAGTATGTTGCAAATCTTCTTGTTTTTCCAACAAATCCTTCAATTCTTGGATTATTTGGTTTTTTGCCTCCAGGTTTTGCTCTTTTTGTTTTTCCAGGACTTGTAAAAATGATCCCCTCTCTATCTTGTATTTCCCATACAACTCTTTAAAACCCCTTTCTAATTCTGCAAAAGGATTGACTGAAATCTCCTCTTCATTTTCTGCTTCGGATTCCTGATTTTCTCCAGGCAGAGGAAACACAATGCCGGCAGCAATCTTCTCTTTTTTAAGGGTTTTGTAAAAAGATGCTTTGATGGTATCTGCATATTTGTACATCTCCTGCTGGTCACCCCTTTCCAGCATATCCTGGAAATGTTGAACAAGCTCCTTGAGGCTCATTTCATTAAAATCGGGTACCGTTTGATGTACTGGTAGCTCCTGGTGATTTCTTTCAGAATTCTCGTTATTTTGTGCAGATTCCATATTTTCAAGGGATTTGTTTTCCTCGAATTGCTCGTTTTGAGCAGAATTAAGTGTGTCCTGGGTCATAATAATTTTGACAAAAAGGTTTATTAACCCGCAAATATACAAAAAAAGTTTGCTAACCCTGTGATTTATGTAAATTTGCACCATGATAAGGATAGATATACTTTCAGTACTGCCAGAACTTCTTGAAAGTCCGTTAAATCACTCAATTGTAAAACGAGCTAAAGAGAAAGGACTCGCAAAAATTGTAATCCATAATTTGAGGGATTATGGAAAAGGAAATTACAAACAAACAGACGATTACCCATTTGGTGGAGAGGCTGGAATGGTAATCATGATAGAACCAGTTTTCAACCTTATAGAAAATTTGAAAAGTAAGAGGACTTACGACGAAATAATTTACATGAGTCCAGATGGTGAGCTGCTTGACCAAAAAAGAGCCAATGCATTGTCAATGAAAGGGAACATCATGATTCTTTGTGGGCATTACAAAGGAGTTGACCATCGCATAAGGGAGCATTTGATAACCCGGGAGATCTCTATTGGAGACTATGTTCTTAGCGGCGGGGAGATTCCTGCAGCTGTGCTTTGTGATTCAATTGTACGGCTTATACCCGGCGCAATATCAGATGAAACCTCTGCTTTAAGCGACTCATTCCAGGACAATCTTCTCGCACCACCTGTCTATACAAGACCTGCAGACTTCAAAGGATGGAAAGTCCCCGAAGTTTTGCTAAGCGGAAACCCCAAATTAATACATGAATGGAAAGAGTCCCAATCGATTGAAAGAACAAAACGATTGAGACCCGATCTTTTTGAAAAAAAAGGAGAAGATTAAAAACCGAAATCGTCCACCTCAATCTTCTCTTGCTTGTCCAAAGATGGCTTCTTTGCTTTTACCTGTTTTGGCAAGCCCTGTACCACCATGGCTTTTTGAGGTATGGCAGGACAAATATACTCACATGCACCGCACCCGATGCACAAAGAACCATTTACTTTTGGGATGTAAAGGCCATCATTGCCAAAGGGGACCATTGTAATTGCTTTGGTAGGGCAATGCTCATCACAAGCTCCGCAATCGGTTCCGTCTGTTTTCACAATACACCTATCCTGGAAAAAATTAACCTTTCCGACAGCCGTGACTTGTTTTTCTTCCAATAAAAGAGGCATCAAAGCATCATTAGGACATACCAATGCACACTCGTTGCATTCGTAACTGCAAAAATGATTTTTGAAGCTAAGTACTGGCAGAAGCACGCCATCCAGTCCATATTCGTTAGTAGCCGGTTTAATTATATTATTCGGGCAAGCGGCAATACAAGCATGGCATGCCGTGCAGTTCCTTTTGAAATGATCACTATCTGCTGCACAAGGAGGCATTATCCCAGAAGGTTTTGGTTTTGTTTTCATTAGCGGTCCAAGATTCATAGCCTTTGTTGCCATTGCAGTTCCTAACAGACCAATTGCAATCAATGCGCTTCTTCTTTCCTGTGATACCTTGGATGTTCTTGTTTCTATTTCTGTTGGTTTTACTTTCTTATATGAAAACAGATATGATATACCTCCATTTTTGCATGCTACCATACAATCAAGACATCCGACACATCTGCTTTCGTCTATGGTTTGTGTTTCAAGATCAATACATTGCGATTTGCATTTCATGACACAAGCTTGGCATCTGGTGCATAAATCTCTGTTTATAGCAGGCTTATAGAGTGATAACCTAGATAACAATCCTAATAAAGTACCCACTGGACAAATTGTATTGCAATACAACCTGCCCCTGAATGCGCTCATCAAAGTAACCAGCAATAAAAATGCTAGTGCAAACAAAAAAGAACCTAATGTGAAATGCGCATAACTTCTGTAAAACACTGTATCCGGGAAAA
>Ga0334884_1001792_pt1 | contig 30055 bp, 28 predicted proteins | sample GraSluR1_MG_7_FD_207215 | JGI IMG/M metagenome (GOLD analysis project Ga0334884, IMG submission 207215) | Sludge microbial communities from methane-producing bioreactor in Wageningen University, Netherlands - Granular Sludge_12_05 R1 | ecosystem: Engineered > Bioreactor > Anaerobic >...
GCGGACGGAACGTTTTCCGGGACGGTTCACTTATTAAATATCTCACAGGAGGGAAAAGACATGAAGAAATTAATGAAGAAGCGCACAGGTTTCACCCTTGTCGAACTGCTCATCGTCATCATCATCATCGGCATCCTTGCGGGCGCCATGCTGCTGGTTGCGGGAAGCGGAACTGACAAGGCCGAGGCGACAAAGATAGTGAGCAACCTTAGGTCAATGAAAGCGGCAACCCTTCTCTATTATGCCGACCATCCTTCTGAAACTGATTTCCCCACTGTAGCTAGTCTCGATGAATATATGGACAGGAAAATCAGCACTATAGCCGGTTATACAACAATAGGCAGCGGTGATACAGAGTGGTATGTGGGAAAAAATGATTTGACAAGCAATTCTGGAATAAATGATAAATTGGATGACAATGCTGTAGAAACTGGGTTGCTTGGGACGGATCGTACAGCTGTTTTTACAAAAGCAGATAAGGAAGTCTGGATGAGAGCCCGTTAATATTTGTTTCTTAAAGCCCAGGGGTTTTTACCCCTGGGCTTTTTTTCAAGTCCCGAAATTTGCTCCGCAAAGGGGTTGACATTATGCCCTTGAAAAAACACCGTGCATTCTCCTTCATCGAAATCCTCCTTGTCCTCCTGGTCATTGCCCTCATCGGTGCGGGAGGGTTCTGGATCAAAAACTGGTCCGAGCAGAACATCTTCGTCCGGCAGCAGGGTCCGGGGATGTCCGAATCCGCCGTGTTCCTGGCGGAACTTTCCGCAATGAGATCCGCCGCCGATTTCCTCCTTCTTGAGCGCGGATCGTCGCCTTTTGCGTCCCTCGATGACAACCTCGCCGCGTTGCAGAAGACCCTCGACCGGAAGCTCTCGCCAGAGACCCATGCCCTTAAAGCTGACAACACCTCCGTCTACGTGGGGCTGAAGCTGCCCTCGAAAGAGGCTGCGGCAAGGCTTCCCGTCGACGGCAGTTTGTATTATACCTATGTTCTTATAATGCCCGGGGAAGAAGACCGGGTCCCTCCAAAAAAAATATCTTTTCCGGGTTGGGTATTCCGCAAAGTCCGCTAATAGAGTATAATTGCGAAAAAGAAAGATCTGTACATCAAAAATTCTTAAAACTTTTGTACAAGGGGAGGGGATCGGCATGAAAAAACATTGCCATGGCCGGCGTCACAGTCAGGTCAATGCCTCCTGCGGGTTTGCCCTCGCCGAGACCATCATCGCGCTCCTCATCCTCTCCATCGCCCTCCTCGCCATAGCGATCATTCCCATCATGTCCTCCAAAATGGCCATCCAGACCACCCAGCGCGAGCGTGCGATGGTCCTGGCCTACAGAGGCCTGGACTATCTTGAATCCGTAGGTCCTTTAATTGCCGTAATGAGTCCCGATATCCAAAGCGGGGATTTCCTGATCACCTACATAAAACCGGCGTATACTGCGGCTTCTGCCGATTACAGCTCAAGGGTGATCGTGAACTGGAGCGGTGTGCCCGGCGAAAAACAGCTGGTCCTTGAAAGGAAGTTAAGCAGAGACTCCCATCAAACAAGAAAGGAGTGACAGAAATGAGAAACAGAAAAGGTTTTACCCTAGTTGAGATCCTGATTTCTGTCATTATCCTTGGCTTGGTGATGGCTTCAGTTCTTTCGTTATTTTTTTCGGTATTCAAAAGCTATGAATTTCACCAGGATATCATGGAAGCAAAGCAGCGAGGGCAGATAGCCGTGGCTGCTATACAGCCTGTTATTTTAAATGCGGGCCTTGGTTTGCCGAAGGGGAATACGTTTTTCGATATCTACAAGAATCGTTCAAATTTGATCATTAAAAATCCGGCAGAAAAAAATGATACCGGGAATTTCAGGTCAAGCGTACAAATTGCAGATACACGTACTGCCAGCAGCCTTGAAAAAGAAGGTGAAGCCCTGTGGGTTCTTTATTCCGTTCCATCCGGGGCAGGGGTAAATTATGAGTACAAGTTTCTGAAAGACGATCTCGGAAGGTTCACCGAGGCAGACGGAGAAATCGAGAATCTGGACAAATTGGATCTTGTGGAAAATGCTCCAGCCAATGCTCCTAATTTAAAAGGCTGGGTTTCTTTTCCCGGGAGCAAGAGTGCCTTTTTTGTAACAGATATTGACAAAGCAAACGGAGTACTTGAAATACAGTCTTACTTACTCCAGACTATCCGTGCCTATGACGAGATCCATTACGTCAGGGCAGCGAAAATTTATACAAAAATACAAAATGGGGTTTCCTCTCTTTTCATAGACAGGATAGACGGTTCAGGAGAGCATGATGCTGTTGAAGGCATTGAAGCGCTCTGGTTTACTTATGATGAAGATGGGGATGGTGTGCTGACCGTCTATGTTCTGTCGAAGGCGGATACGCTTCACTCAGAGCAATATCAGACTTCTGTGGAGGGGTGGCCTGCTTCTGCTCCAGCCCCGACTGATTTGAGATACAGATATACGGTAGTATCAAAGAGCTGGAGGATAAGAAATTGAGAGAAAAAAAGGAAACGTCTGTTTTTTTAATTTCGCGCACAGGTATGGCCCTTCCCATGACTCTTGTAATTATGCTGGTAGCAGGGGCAATGGTGGCTGTTTCTATGTATTTCGTCGAAAACATGATGGTGACAACGAAGATGAAAACGGACGACGAGCTGCGGATGAACGCAGTGCAGGCCGGCGTAGAGATAGGGAAGGAATTGATAGTCAAGAGTATTGTGAATGAGAATTTTATCCCCCGCAGGGAGAATTTTGATGAGCTTGTCACATCAGATGACATCGATAATGCCGACAGCAACTTCACATTTCTTGTGGCAAGGGATAAAAGCAATGCTCTTCTTCGAAGAACAGGAATTATGATAGACAATGTTTCCGTAAATGTCCACGTATACGATTTGGCTTATGAGACTGCGTCCGGTACAGTTTTCGTACCAGGAATGCCGCCGAGAATGCGGGATATCTGGGATCCTTCTGAACAGGAAGGCGAGAGCGCGATACAGGGGCAATCTTATGCCAGTTCAAACAGGGGTGGCGGTTCAGGTCCGGGTGGTGGTACAAGTGAGTTTGAGAACGGTTTTTATCTCGTCAGGAGTACTGCCTCTTTGAACAATATCAGTAAAACAGTGGAACAGGCGGTCCGGTTGAAGCAGTAATTTATTGAGTGGCAGGCTGTCTTGAAACGGGGGAATAAAAAATGAGAAGAATTCTCCAAAAGAAAAAGAATAAGTTTTTAAGGGCAATACAGTCTCTTTTTGTTGCGGCAATTCTGGTCAGCTCGGTTTTGCCTGCCGATGCGACGCTTCATTCTTTTGCGAAAAAGGAAGATGCGAAGGTCGAGCCGAATGTATTGATCTTACTTGACACAAGCGGTTCCATGACGTGGAAGATGGGTGTTGCAGCAAGAAACGACAATGCGTATCGGCATTGTACATTTGGAGACGGATCAAAACCATTCGGAGGGCAGAAATACTTCGGAAGGGATATCGTTTCATCCAACAACGATGTGTCCAATGCCTATAATTATCATCCGGATTTGTTGTATATTCCCGAAACTGAGCTGACAGGAATCTCCTCGGAAGTGAAAAATGCGTATCTAAGCAAATGGTCGGAAGGAGAAACCCCTGCTCCCAATACGGAGGCAGGCGATAGTATTTATAAGTATCCCAATGATAGCCGTATGTATATTCTAAAAAATGTAATGCAAAATATCTTGAATAGCAAGGCGCATATTGCAGGACTGAGAATTGCTTTGGCTACATACGAACAGGAAAAGAAAGATAAGCTTACTGATAGCGACTGGTATTACTGGATACCTTCGCAGAATTCCTATTACAGGCAGGATATTTATTGGAAGGGCGGAGGAACAAGAGGGCAGCTGCGTGAACCCTTTAAAGCCACTTCTGATCCTGACCATTTGGCAAACCTCAAAAAGTGGTTTGACGGAAAAGAAGATGCAGATAGGAGGGAACTCAGAGCCGACGGGGCAACACCCTTGGCGGTATCAATATACTCGACTGTAAAAAATGCTCAATCGGCGAAACAGTTTTTTGAAACTACGGGAGTGATTACTGATTACTGCCAGGACAATTGGCTTATTGTTCTGACGGACGGCGAGGACAGTGAAGGGGGAAACCCCGTTAAAGCCGTTGAAGATCTGTACAACCTCAAAGATGGCAAAAAAGCCCGTAAAATTAAAACCTTTGTTATTGGCCTTATTGATCCAGAAGAACAATCCACACTTAAACAAACACTGGACAATATGGCTGTCAAAGGGCAGACAAAGAGAGCATATTTCCCCCAGAACATGGAAGAACTCCTTTTAGCTTTAAGGGAAATTTTTCTGACCATACAGGAACAGGCGGGATCAGGAACAGCTCCTCTCGCTACCCCGAGCAGGAGCACGGCAGGTGAGGATACCTTCTACCAGGCCTCTTACCTCCCTAGAAGCGGCAAGCAATGGGAAGGGTATATGCAGAAATTTATCTACGACGGGACAACATATGAAGAAGCGTGGGAGGCAAGCGCACAGCTCTCAAAAATTGAAGCGTCTGTGAGAAAAATTTATACAACAGGAAACAACCTGAACAACAAGGTAGAATTCCTTGATAATAATGCGACTCTTTACTCTTTAACGGGCCTTACATCTGCGAACGGAACAAACGAACAGGGGGCCAAGGATTTTATCAACTGGCTCCGGGGCGAAACAGTTGAAGGGTACAAGGAAAATTACAGGCTCTTCGATATATTCCACAGCGGGTTTGTGAAGGTTGGCCAGCCTGACGCAAGGATAAGTGAACCTCTTTACAGAGATTTTATTACGGCTAACAACGATAGGGATACCATAATTTACGTCCAGTCAAACGGCGGATTGGTGCACGGTTTCAACGATGACAATGGAAATGAACGATTCGCCTTTATCCCTCCCAACGTTCTTTCGTCGGGAAGAATGCGGGGGATGAAGTGGGACGATGCTTACGGCAAAACAGGAAGATTCGAAAATAATGATGTCACATACCCGAGATATCTGGCTGATGGTCCTCTTCTTGCGGAAGACGTTATACTGGGACAGGGCAACGACAGGCAGTATCGCACTGTTCTGCTGGGTTTGCTTGGTCTTGGAGGCCCGGGTATGTATGCGCTGGATGTTACAAATCCGGATAATCCGGGTTTTCTGTGGGCTGTGGAAAACTCTATTTATCAGCCTACTGAGGAGAAAATTCTATCTAAGGGATCGGCAGTTCTGTTTTGGAACCCTGCCTCAGGAACATCTTCTCCAGAAAACCTGACTACAACAACTCTTTCACCATTCAGTCACAAGGACAGTTTCGGAAATAAAAATAAACCGGAAAATGAAGAATATGACTACCGGAGTCTTCGTTTCACCACGAGCACCCCGTTTATCGGATATCTTCCGACAGGAGAATGGGCCTTTGTGACCGGAAACGGGAGTCCGAGAGGTTTTGACTCGCCTGATGGTGTGCTGTACATAGGCGATATTTCCACAGGCAAGATTATAAAGAAAATACAGACATCCACAAATCAACCTCTGATATCTCCTGTTGCTGTTCTTTATGAAGGAAAGTTGCGTCTTATCAGGACCATCTTCATAGGAGATGCTACAGGGGATATTTTTAGGATCCGGTACGACGACAATACACAGGACTGGGTGAATTCGACCGTCTTTAGTGTAGGGCCGAATGTGGGCTTCTCCTATTCTCTCGACGCTACCATCTTCGACGGGCAGACATGGCTTTTCGCCGGAACGGGTGACGTCGAAAATTATCTGGGAAAAACCAATAATCCAGGGGGACAGTCGAACTACGATATTTTTGTTGCTGTGAATATTTCTCATGAAACCCCGGCGGCAAAACAGACAGACTTGAGTTCGAACCCTTTAAATGTTTCGGATCCGTTGAGCCTGAGCAGCGGAAACAGGGGATGGTGGATTCGTTTCGAAGCCGATGAACGGATGTCGACACCACCTGTTATTCATAATGGTTATGTGTATTTCAGTACCTTTATCCCTGGCGATGATCCTTGCGAATCAGGAGGAGAGTCAAGGGTGTACGCTATGAATGGGATAACCGGAAAGGGAGCATGGGGCGGCGACGGTAAGTTTGTGACCTTTACGAACATTGCAATTACTGGAATGACGCTTTATAAGGGCAACCTTGCACTCGGCGTTACTACATATGCGAATTCCGCTTTGCCTTCAGGTATTGATTTCACAGCACTCGGAGAAAACATACTTATAACGCTGGCCCCTCCTGGCGGAAACGGCGGAGGCCCTGACAGCAAGATCATGAAACCGTATTACTGGAAGAGCCGGTAACCCATGCCATTTTGCGGAACTATGGAACAATGATTTGATGAAAATGCTATAATGCAGTAGTTAGATGTATCCGGGGAGGTGCGTCAATGACCGCAGCGGCTTTCTTGAAATCGCAGAATAAGGCGGCTCTGGCTCTGCACGAGGATCATGTGCGGTATGTGGAGCTGGATGGCGACCTCTCGAGTTTGAAGCTCCGCCGCAAGCTCGAAGTCGCCTCAGGGGGAATGGCCATCCGGAAGGATTCCCTTTCGGACGTGGGGGCGCTGGTTCCCATATTCGAGAACCTGGCGGGCAGCCTGGGAGGGACGTTCAAGAGCCCGGTGGTCCTGGGTGTTCCCTCGCGTGACATCCTGATCCGTGTTGTGGAACTGCCCGAGCTGAACATGACCGACGCCCGGGAGGCCCTGAAGTGGGACTTCGAGAAGTTCTTCCCCTACGCGTATTCGGACGCGGCACTCGACATCGCACGGGTTGACAACCCCGTGACCGTCGAGCCGGGGAAGATGTCGGTGGTGGTTGCCGCATGCAGGCTCCGGACAATGGAGTCGCTCATGCGGGTGGCCTCATCTGTGGGGATGACCCTCGCGGCCATCGAGCCGCTGAACCTTGCCATGTTCCGGGCGGGGCTGGGGCCGGTATCGGCCTACGCCAACGGGTACCTTTCGGTGTTCGCCGAGAAGGACATTACCCAGCTGGTGCTGGGATACAAGGACAACGGCATCCTCTACCGCACATCGCTGCTCGAGATCCCACTCAACGTGGAGGGGCAGCGGAACTACGGCCCCCTGGTGCGGGAGATCGCAAATACCCTGACATTCGTGAAGAACCAGTACCGTGAACTCGTGGTGGAACTGGTGATGCTGGGCGGCTCCTTCGGAAAGGACCCCCGGCTTCTTTCTGAGCTTGAGGAGGCAACAGGCCTGAAGACTCTGACCATGGACGTGTGGGAGACGTGGGGGCTTCCCGCTCCGGAGGAAACAGCCAACGGCTGGGAAGCGGCTCTCGGATTGGCGGTGAGGGATCTGCTATGAAAGTCAAACTTGACCTCAGGCCCCGCTCTCTGGTGGAGGCCGGCGGAAAACGAGTCAATGCCAAGAGGGTGCTGCTGGTCGCCCTGTTTCTCGCATTTATTTTGGTAGGAGGCGTGACCTTCGCCCTGACATTCCTGAAGGTGCAGGGAATGCGGGCCGATGTGTCCATGCTGAACGACCAGGTGGCCATCCAGCAGGCACAGAACACGAAGATGGCAGGGGAGATCAAGCGGCTTGCCGGGGTGGAGGCCATGTACGTTTCGGCCCTGAAGCTGCTGCAGGAGGAGCTTCCCGCACTCGAGTTCCTGAACTCCATCGAGACCTCCCTTCCTCTCGGAGTGTGGGTGAGTGCGATCACCATCGCTCCGGGCAAGGCGACGATACGAGGCAGTTCGTACACGGAAAGCGATGTAGTAGAGTTCGCCAAGGGGCTGCTGCTGGGCGGCGTGGCGGCGACGGTGGATTTCCCCGTGACCACGAGGGTGACCAGGAACAACGAATCACTGGTCGATTTCACCCTGTCGTGCATGATACGCGACCTGGCCGCCATCTCGGGCCGGAATGCGGCTGAAGGAGGTGCAGAGCGGTGAATTCCTCGAGAAAGGACGCCCTGTTTTTCCTCCTCTTTCTTCTTATCGTCGGGGGGGTCGTCTACGGGGAGAACTTTTACCTGAACGAGATGAAGACCCTCAAGGGCGAGATCCGGACCCTGCGGACCCAGAGCATGCGGCTGGAACAGCAGGCCCGTGAGCAGCTGAAGCAGATCGACGTGTACAAGAAGGCCATAGCCCGCCTCGAACAGTACCAGCTTGGCATTCCCGAGAACGAGGTGGACTTCTACGCCTGGGTGCAGCAGGAACTGACGAAGAACGGTGTGCGGAGCAACGTGGTGAAGCCTGCGAGCGCGCCCCCTGCGGGGCGCAGCGGCGTGCAGATAGATTTCGAGGGGCCCTATTACGAGTTCATCCGGACCCTCGCGGACTGGAGGAACCTGAAAGTTGCAGTGCGGGTTTCTTCGGTGAACCTGAGCGCAGTCGACGGAGAGAACGCGAAAGGTGTCGCGATCATCCAGTCGGTGCTGAAGAAGAAGTAGGTGACGGCCATGATCGACGACTTCAACAACGAAGGCTTCACCGGAAGGCTGGTTCGGGCGGAGGGCGGCTACAAGCTTCTGCTCATTATAGTGATCTTGATGCTTCTGGCGGGCACGGGATGGTCCGGGTACCAGTTCAAGCAGTTCGTGGACCTCTCCCAGGAGGAGCCCATTACACTGCCCCCGGTGAAGGGGCAGTCGGAAAAGGATTCCGAGCGACTCGACACCCTTATCGGTGATTTCCGGGGCGCCGTTGATACGCGCGCAAGAAGCCTCACTCTGGCAAGCGCGGTCATCGAGGCCTCGCGGCAGCCCTTCATGGTCACACAGAAGGCCCCCGAGCCCGGGGAACTTGCTGCCGGCAGCGGCGGCCAGGTCACCGTTGAAGGCGGCGAGGCCGTGCCGACATTCGTCCGGGAGAAGATCCCTCCCATCATGTTCGTTCGGGCCATCATGGTGGCGGGAAATCAGTCAATGGCGATCATGGATATAGAAGGCGTGGGCAACGGCATCATCGTGAAAAACGGCTACAGGTTCGCCAACGGTGCGGGACGGGTGATCAGGATCCGGCCTGACAAGGTGACGGTCAACTGGTCGGGCAAAACTGTGGACGTAGCTCCGGGACTCTAAGGGGGATTTCAGACAATGAGAAAATTTTCGAAGCTGTTCGTCTTTTTGCTGCTCGCGGCCATTTTTTCCGTTGCGGCAGGCATATCTGCCCCGGAGGCTGCCGAAACGCCTGAAAAACCGTCGTATGCCCATCTGCCCCCCGTGGGAGGCCTGATGGTGCGACAGATCGGTTCTGACGGCATCCACATCGAGCTGAAGGGAACATCACTGCCGAAGCCCGAAGTGGGTGACTTCGGGACCGACTTTGTCACCTTCACAATTCCGAAGGCATACCTGGCTGCTGTGAAATGGGAGCGGGATTTCGGCCTTCCGCTGGTCGGCAAGGTGTACGCCGAGCAGTCGGGAGAGCAGGTGCTGTTCAAGGTGCAGGTTAACAAGCCAATGACCCTGCAGAGGCTCGACGGCAGGGCACCTTCGAACCGCTACCTGTTCCGGTTCATCACGTCCACCTTCGTGGAGCGGAAGAACATCCAGGAGGACCTGCTGAAGCCCCAGCCTCCGGTCGTGTCATCACCGGGTGACCCGTTCACGAAGACGACGCCCGTTTCTCTCGACCTTCGCGACGTGGAGCTTCGGGACGTGTTCCGCATGATGGGGGCATACGCCAACATGAATATCGTGGCCGACCCCTCGGTGCCGAACACCCTTGTGACCATGTCGCTGAAGGGCGTTCCCCTGAACGAGGCCATGGGGTACCTCATGCGCATGTACGGCATGAGCTACGCCATCCTGGGCAAGACCATCATCGTAGGCACCCCTGACAGCATCGGGAAGACCACCGGCAAGGAAAACACGAAGCAGTACAAGATCGCCTACGCGGACATGAAGACCGTGGGAGGTCTTCTGCAGGGCCTTGCGGGCGTCACCAAGGTGGTCGCCGACGAGCGGCTCCGGACGCTCTACGTTACGGGCCGGCCGGAACAGTTCCTGGAGGTCGAGAAGGTGCTGCAGCAGATCGACCACCCGGGGCGGCAGGTGATGCTGCAGGCCCGGATCATAGAGGTGACCGACAGCGGCAAGGAAGAGCTCGAGACCATCATCGACGCGGTGTATAGCCAGTGGTGGTTCAACTACAGCTCCGCCGGGGCCGGGCTGGGGTACGTCTACGCCGACAATCCGGCGGCCTACGATCCCCAGGGAGGCGACGACAGGCCTTCACCCCTTCGTCCCATTACCGGGGATGGCCTGAACGAGATCGCCAGCGGGAATCTGACCAAGATGCTCGATTTCGGACTCCGTGCACTGGTGACGAAGAACAAGGGAAAGGTCATCGCCGACCCGTCCATTATCACCATCGACGGCCAGAAGGCGATCATCAAGCTGGTTGAGAATTACCCCTACATTTCCGAGCGCGACGAGGCGGGCAACCCCACGTGGAGCGAGAAGGAAGTGGGGCCTATCATGGAGTTCACTCCCCAGGTGGGGCGCGACCAGATGGTGACGGTGCAGCTGAAGATACAGACCGGTGAGATCATCGGCACTTACCGGGGCCAGGCGGGCGAGCAGTTCCCCCAGACCACCGAGCGCGAAGTGACCACCAATATCCGCGTCCGTGACGGCGAGCCCTTCGTTGTGGGCGGTCTGTTCAAGGACCAGGAAAAGGTCGAGAAGCACCGGATCCCCCTGCTGAGCGACATCCCCCTGCTGGGGGAGCTGTTCAAGTTCAAGTCTGAGAGCCGGGACAAGACGGAGGTCGCCATGATCGTGATCCCCTATATACTGGAGATCCCCGATACCACCGTGGAGACCTACGTTCTGAAGTAAAGATGAGCATTCGCCCCCCGGGGTTTCGGGGGGCGGTTTTTTTTTTGGCATTTGTCCGGATGGCGCAAGGGGGCAGTTGCCTGTATAATGTGACAGGTTTCGGGTTTTGCGTTTTCGGCAGATCCCTTTGCTTTTACTTTATTTTTGCTGTAAATTGTGGGAGGTAGGGAGTTATGGCGCAAGTTGTGGATACCTCGGATTTTTATTCGGGAATGAAGATCCGCTGGCAGGAAGGGATCTGGGAGGTCGTTGAGTTTCAGCACCACAAGATGGGGCGCGGAGGAGCGACGGTCCGCACCAAGATGAAGAACCTCGAGTCAGGGTCTACCATCGAGAATTCCTTCCGGTCAGGCGAGCGGTTCGAGCGCATTATTTTTGATGAAAAGCCCGCCCAGTTCAGCTATATGAACGGCGACGTCTACGTGTTCATGGATCTCTCCACATACGACGAGCTCCCCATCACGAAAGAGGTTCTCGGCACGGTGGCGGATTACCTTGTGGAGAACATGGAGGTCCAGATCGAGTTCTTCGAGGGCAAGATCATGGGGATCGAGATCCCAAAGAGCGTGGAGATGAAGGTCATCGATACGCCTCCGGGGTTCAGAGGCGACACGGTCTCGAGCAGCGGCAAGCCCGCGAAGCTGGAGACGGGGATCACCATCACGGTTCCCCTGTTCATAAACGTGGATGATACAATAATCGTGGACACCCGCACGGGGCAGTACGTCGAGCGGGCGAAGAAGTAAAAATTCCAGGTACGGGAGGTAATGAATATGAGCGCACGGGAGAAAATAGCCTATCTCAAGGGGCTGCTTGACGGCCTTGGTCCTGCGAAGGACGAGGGACAGAACAAGATTTTCGGGGCAATGGTAGAAGCTCTCGACGCGCTCTCGGAAGAAGTCGAAGACCAGGGCGAACGGATAGACGAGCAGCGCGAGCTGTACGAGGACCTGGCCGATGACTGCGCGCTCCTCGACGAGGATCTTGACGCGCTCGAGAAGGCATTCACCGAATGCTGCGGCGAGGATTTCGACGACGAGGACGAAGACGAAGACGACGAAGATGATGACGATGACGATGACGGGGACGATGGGGATTTTGACGAGACCTATCTTTCCGTGACGTGTCCTTCCTGCGGGTACGTGTTTTATTATCAGCCCGAGGAGTACGAGGAGGACGAAAATCTTCAGTGCCCGGGCTGCGGAAAGGAATTCCCGCAGCAGAACCGCTAAATTCCACGAAATACAGTAAGGGAGGTCTCGCAATGAGTGAGATGTACAAGTCGCATGATCCGGAAATGGACGATCTTGAACAGCCGTCAGGCGGATTGAACGAGACAGCTTTTCAGGGGCTCGGGGAAGTCTCTTCCGTGAGCGGCACCATCCATATCAGCGAAGAAGTGATAGTGGAGCTCGCGAAGAAGACACTCTGGTCGGTGCCGGGGGTGCAGCCCGCCAGCCCCGGGATCGCATCAAAGCTCGGCATCGGCAGAAAGGCGAGCGACGGCATCCGCGTGACGGTAGAGGACAAGGTCCCTCCACTGGTGACCGTGGACGTGTATGTCATGGTGAAGTACGGGCTCCGTATTCCTGATGCGGCATGGGAGGTCCAGGAGTCCATCAAGAAAACCATCGAGGAATACACAGGATATGATGTAAAAGCAGTGAACATTAATGTCCAGGGGATTTATTTTAAGGATAAGCCTGTTGCACCTCCTGCCCCCGAGGCGGCTCCCGTAGAGGAAAAGCCGGCGGTGGAGGAGAAGCTTGTGGAAGAAAAGTTCGTGGAGGAAAAAGCCGCTCCAGTGGAGTCTCCTCTCACTGCGCCGGTGATCACTTCTCCCCTCGATTTCGAGGAAGAAGAGGCGGAAGAAGAGAAGAAGCCCGTTCAGCCCGAGGAGGAACAACTCTAGCGAAGGACCTTGAGAGGGCCGGCCTGTACAGCTCGAGTGACCGGCCCTTCTCCCTATAGGGGTGGTGGAAATGTATCTGTTCTGGAAGCGGAACTCCCTCGGCGGCATTTCGATTTCTGCGGAAGGGATGCGTTCTTTCGTAAAAAACTATTTGTCCAAGCCTTATGCTTGTGACCAGATCTCCCTCTCGAAGGGAGAGGATTGTCTTTTTGTTCTTATTACGTACCCTGAGGGCGCCAGCTCCATCGATATGGAGATGACGGAGACCAGGGTAAAAAGCAAACTGGAGAGCCTGGGGCTCAACGTGAGGATCACGTGGGTCCAGGTGGAGAAGGGGAAGTTCGACGGCATCCCGAGCCTTGCGACCCTGGTGAAGAAGCCTATCACGTGGGCGGTCGCCGGTGCGGCGATTTTCATGCTGTTCTTCGACGGCTTTTGGTCCCTTGTGCGGACGGTGCTGCTGGGTGCGGCTTTTTATTTCGCAACTGTTTTCTTTTTTTCAGACAAGGGAGAACGGGTCATCGAGAAAGTGAAGCGCAAGGCTGGGAGGTAATGGAGTGATTCGCACGTTTTTGCCGCAGAAGCGTCATCGTTCAAGGGAGATGGCGCTTCAGCTTTTGTATTCGCTGGATCTGCGGAGGGGGCAGACCCCCGAACAGGCCCTGGAGCTTTTCCACGCAGACGAGGATCCCGAGGTCCAGCAGTATGCACGGTTTCTGACGTGCGGCGCATGGGAACGCCGGATAGAGATCGATGACCTGATACGGGAATACGTTACGGGGTGGCGCCCGGAACGGATGCTGGCCGTGGATAGGGCTGCCCTGAGGCTGGCCATTTTCGAGGGGATCATCGTGAAGGTGACCCCTATTCCCGTGGCTATTTCCGAAGCGGTTGAGCTCGCAAAGACTTTTGGTGCGGAAGAGTCCGGTAAATTCGTCAACGGTGTCCTCGGCCGTATTGTGCGGGCTCTGGAGGGAGAAAATCATGCCGACGGCGGAACGGAAACTGCACCAACTGACAGTAGATGAACTGACGTTCCGCATTTCCTCGCTCCTGCTGCAGGATCCGGCGCTCCAGTCGGCAGTGGTCCGGGGCGAGGTTGCGGAACTCAAGAAACATACAAGCGGGCACGTGTATTTCACGCTCCTGGGTAAGGAAAGCCGAATTTCATGTGCTCTTTTCAGGAATTACCTTCCCTATGTTCCCAAGTGGCCCCAGAACGGCGATGAAGTGCTCGCGGAGGGCTCTGTGTCGCTCTATGCCCCCCGGGGCAGTTACCAGCTCATCGTTCGGCGCATCGTTCCCGTGGGGAAGGGCGCTGCCGAACGGGCGCGCCTTGAGCTTCAGCAGAGGCTCGAGAACGAGGGGCTTTTTGATGTACGCCTGAAGCGCCCCCTGCCCCGTTTTCCCGCGAAGGCCGCGGTGGTGACATCCGCCACGGGAGCGGCACTCCGTGACGTGGTTGCCGTCGCTGCAAAGCGTATGCCGTCATGTGCCATTGTGGTGGTGCCGGCGCAGGTGCAGGGGTACGAGGCGCCCGTTGAGATCGTCGCGGCGCTGGGCCGTGCCGGGCGCGTCGAGGGCGCGGAGTGCGTGCTGCTGGTCAGGGGCGGAGGCAGCCGGGACGACCTGGTTCCCTTCGACGACGAGCGGGTGGTGCGGGCTGTGCGGAACTGCCCCCTGCCCCTCATAACCGGCGTGGGGCACGAGATAGATGAAACGTTGAGCGACCTGGCGGCGGACGTCCGGGCGCCTACACCTTCCGCTGCGGCCGAGCGCGTCTTTCCCGACAGGTTTGAACTGCTCGCCATGCTTGAACACAAGAAGCGCCTCGCACGCTCGGCGATCGAGGGCGACATCAGGTCAGCGGAAAAGGACGCGGAGGCCTTTTTGCGCAGGGTGTCCCGCCTGGCGGAGGGCCGCATAGGCGAATACGTCTCCGATAGCGGGATGCTGTTCTCACGGCTCAGGGCAGCCAACGAACGGTTCCTCTCCGCAGAGCGGGAGCGCCTCGGGTCGCTTGCGGCTTCGCTGAACTCGCTCTCGCCCCTCAGGGTCTTTGATCGGGGGTACAGCCTCTGCGAAAAGGACGGCGTTCCCGTCACATCAGCGGCCGGGCTCAAGCCCGAAGACGGTATCACGATCCGATTCTTCGACGGCGACGCCGATGCCGTGGTAACGGCGGTGGATCTGAAGGACGAAACAGCCTGAGAAGGGGAGTTGTTTTTCTCATGAGCCGTTGACCTGTCATCCTGAACGTCAGCGAAGGATCTGATGTTGTCTTTAAGGGTCAAGCCCGGATCCTTCGTCGCCTGCGGCTCCTCAGGATGACAAAGTGGTACTGTCATCCTGAGCGTCAGCGAAGGATCTGTTTTTGCCTTTCAAGGGTCCACCCCGGATCCTTCGTCGCCTTCGGCTCCTCAGGATAACAGAGGGATCTGAGCTCTTTGTTTGTCATCCTGAGCGTCAGCGAAGGATCTGTTTTTGCCTTTCAAGGGTCAAGCCCAGATCCTTCGTCGCCTTCGGCTCCTCAGGATGACATTTTCTGGTGTCGTCCTGAACGCAGTGAAGGACCTGTTTTTGGTTTTAAGAGTCAAAACCGGATCCTTCGGGCGAAAAACAGCCCTCAGGATGACAGGGTTCGGGTGTCGTCCTGAACGCAGTGAAGGAGCTGTTTTTCTGGCATTCTGAGACGTATGTTTGTCATCCTGAGCGTTAGCGAAGGATCTGATGTAGGTTCTAAGAGGCAAGCCCGGATCCTTCGTCGCCTGTGGCTCCTCAGGATGACATCTTCTGGTGTCGTCCTGAACGAAGCGAAGAGGATCTGATGTTGGTTTTAAGGGTCAAGCCCAGATCCTTCGGGCAAAAACAGCCCTCAGGATGACAGGGTTCGGGTGTCGTCCTGAACGCAGTGAAGGACCTGTTTTTGCCTTTGAAGGAGTCCACACCGGATCCTTCGGGCGAAAAACAGCCCTCAGGATGACATTTTCTGGTGTCGTCCTGAACGCAGTGAAGGACCTGTTTTTCTGCCATTCTGAGACGTATGTTTGTCATCCTGAGCGTCAGCGAAGGATCTGATGTTGGTTTTAAGGGTCAAGCCCAGATCCTTCGGGCAAAAACAGCCCTCAGGATGACATCTTCTGGTGTCGTCCTGAACGCAGTGAAGGACCTGTTTTTGCCTTTGAAGGAGTCCACACCGGATCCTTCGGGCGAAAAACAGCCCTCAGGATGACAGGGTTCGGGTGTCGTCCTGAACGCAGTGAAGGAGCTGTTTTTCTGCCATTCTGAGACGTATGTTTGTCATCCTGAGCGTCAGCGAAGGATCTGATGTTGGTTTTAAGGGGCAAGCCCGGATCCTTCATTTCCTGTTGCTCTGTGATCGTTGCTGAGAACACGCATTATTGACAAATATTATTTACACGTGTTAGACTTTCTTTGTAAAGGAAAAACCGGATGAAAAAAACTGAGATCGACCATACAAAGATCTACTCTTCATCGGAAATTATAAAAATCCTGGAAGCTGAAGGCTGGCAGCTCTACCGGGTGGAAGGCAGCCATCATCAGTTTAAACATCCTGAAAAAAAAGGCAAAGTGACAGTGAAACATCCTGACAAGAATGTCCCCGGCCCGACAGCTAAGTCAATATGGAAACAGGCAGGACTTTACCAGCCCCGTCCCTTCAGAAAGGAGGCGGATTCATGAACAAACCGGATAAATACCGATACCCCGCCGTACTCGGCTACGATGTTCCCACAAAACACTATTATGTTCTTTGGCCGGACCTTCCCGGTTGTACCACCACAGGAGAGACGGAAGACGAAGCACTGGACAACGCCAGGGAGGCAATGTCGCTGCACTTATGGGGGCTTGAGGATGACGGAGACGAAATTCCTTCTCCCACACCCCTGCAGAAGCTTGACCTGAGCGAATATCTGGATGACGGCAATAAAATAGTCGTCGTTCTTGTCGAGGTATGGATGCCGTCGTTCCGTGAAAAAATGGAAACAAAAGCCGTCAACAGAACGGTGACTCTTCCCGGATGGTTGGACAGTCATGCGAAGCGTGCTGCTTTAAACTATTCTCAGATCCTTCAGGACGGAATAATGGAGCGCCTGAAAATAAGCCGAACGGTCGCAAAGCATAAAAAAAGCAGGGCAAAGATTTCGGTTTAAAAAAGATTTTCTGTCATTCTGAGCCGTATGGGTGTCATCCTGAACGAAGTGAGGATCTGTTTTTCGGGCCTGTGCTTTTTGTCATCCTGAGCGTTAGCGAAGGATCTGATGTTGCCTTTGAAGGAATCAAGCCCGGATCCTTCGTCGCCTGCGGCTCCTCAGGATGACAGAGGCAAAAAACAGCCCTCAGGATGACATCTTCAGGTGTCGTCCTGAACGCAGTGAAGGATCTGTTTTTGCCTTTCAAGGGTCAAGCCCGGATCCTTCGTCGCCTGCGGCTCCTCAGGATGACAGGGGCGAAAAGCCGCCCTCATGATGACAGAAAAACACTCGTCAATTTAAGGAGGTTTCTCATGCTCCCTCCCATTCTGTACTGGAATAACGACCAGTTTTATGTCCTCGACCAGCGGGCACTGCCCGGCGAGATCCTTTATCTTGAATGCTCGTCTGCCGAAGACGTGGCGGTTGCCATAGAGACCCTGGCGGTAAGGGGTGCGCCGGCTATCGGCATTGCCGCCGCCTACGGCGTGGTACTCGCGTCCCGGGGCGGCAGAAAGAGCGCCCTCGCTGCGAGCATGCGCCTTGGAAGGACCCGCCCAACGGCGGTGAACCTGTTCTGGGCCCTTCGCCGAATGGAAGAAAAAATGGAATCGTTTCTCGACAGGACGCTTTACAAGGACCTTATGAAGGAAGCGAATGCCATTTATGCCGATGACCTTGCGTGCAACATGGCCATGGGACGTGCGGGAGCCGCACTCCTTCCGGATACATGCACAGTGCTGACCCACTGCAACGCGGGGGCACTTGCCACCGTCGGCCATGGAACGGCCCTCGGGGTGATCCGTTCCGCCCGGGAGGCAGGAAAAGACGTGAAGGTGTTTGCATGCGAGACGCGCCCGCTGCTGCAGGGAGCCCGGCTGACGGTTTGGGAACTGATGCAGGACGGCTTTGACGTCACCCTGTTGTGCGACAGCATGGCCGGCAGCCTGCTGAAGAAGGGGGCCGTTGACGCCGTGATCGTGGGAGCCGACAGGATAGCGGCAAACGGCGATACGGCCAACAAGATCGGCACCTATTCCCTTGCGGTGCTGGCGAAACATCACGGGGTCCCCTTCTACGTGGCTGCTCCGGTGTCCACAATAGATCCCGCCCTTTCATCCGGGGATGATATCCCCATCGAGGAGCGGAGGCCCGAGGAGATCCTGCGGCTTCCCGGAGGGGGGATGCTTCCCGATGAGTACGCTGTGTGGAACCCTGCATTCGATGTGACGGAGTCTGGACTGATAACCGCCATCATTACGGAAATGGGAGTGCTGCAGCCGCCTTACGGGCCTGCCATCTCCGCCTGCCTTGAAAGGAGGAGATTTGAATGGAGTATCGTATAGCTGACCGGGGGCTTGCTCCCTCGGGGGAAAAGAAGATCCGCTGGGCCAGGCAGTACATGCCGGTGCTGCGTTATCTTGAGAACAAGTACGGTGCGGCACGTCCCCTGGAGGGAACCGTGATCTCAGCATGCCTCCATCTCGAGGCGAAGACGGCCTGCCTGCTTATTCTGCTGAAGGAGCTCGGGGCCGTGGTCACCGCGGCGGGGAGCAACCCGCTCTCGACCCAGGACGATGTCTGCGCCGCCCTGGTGGAGAACGGTGTGGCGGTGTTCAGCCGACACGGGATGACTGTGGAGGAATACTTCGAGAACGTGCGGTCCACACTGGCCGTGGGGCCGAACATTATCGTGGACGACGGGGCGGACCTTGTGGCCACGGTCCACACGGAGATGAAGCACCTTCTTCCCGGCATACGGGGAGGTTCGGAGGAGACGACCTCCGGCGTGAAGCGATTGAAGTCCATGGCAGCGGAGGGAGTGCTTGCGTTTCCCATGATCTCGGTGAACGACGCGCACAGCAAGTATCTCTTCGATAACCGGTACGGTACGGGGCAGTCGGTGATGGACGGTCTTCTCCGGACCACCAATATGCTGGTGGCCGGCAAGACCGTTGTGATCGCAGGGTACGGGTGGTGCGGCCGGGGTGTGGCCATGCGGGCATCCGCAATGGGAGCCCGGGTGATCGTGACGGAGCTTGACCCCCACCGTGCTTTCGAGGCGCTGATGGATGGCTACGAAGTTGCGAACATGGCCGAGGCGGCACCGAGGGGCGATATTTTCCTCACACTGACGGGAAACACGAAGGTGATCCGCAGGGAGCATTTCGAGGTGATGAAGGACGGTGCGGTGCTTGGGAATGCGGGGCATTTTGACGTGGAGATCTGCAAACCGGATCTTGGTGAACTGTCCCTCTCCGTTGAGGAAAGCCGACCGGGAGTCCAGACCTATTCCATGAACGACGGACGGAGGATCCACCTGCTCGGCGAGGGGCGGCTTGTAAACCTTGCCTGCGGCGACGGGCACCCAATAGAGATCATGGACCTGAGCTTCGCTCTGCAGCTCGAGTCTGCGGTGTACCTGGCGAAGAACACACTGAAGCCGGGGCTCTACGACGTTCCGGCGGAGATCGACCGGGCGGTGATGGAGGCCAAGCTTGCGTCGCTGGGGATTTCCCTTGACGGAATGACGCCCGAGCAGGAAGCCTACATGAAGAGCTGGGTGGAATGACATGTCCGTACTGCTGAAGAACGTTCTCGCGTGCGACGGGGGGATGGAGAGGGCACGATACATGTCGGTGCTCGTGGAGGACGGACGGATCGCGTCCATCAGGGATCCGGAAACGTCTTTGACCGCCGACGAAGTTGTTGACGGCAAAGGGAAAATCGGCCTGCTTCCGGGATTCGTGAACACCCACACCCATGCGGCCATGTCGCTGCTGCGGGGCATCGGCGAGGAAGCGCCGCTCATGGAGTGGCTGAAGGAAAAGATATGGCCTGCCGAGGCCAGGCTGAAGAGGGAACATGTCTACTGGGGGACATACCTTGCCCTCCTTGAGATGGCCTCCAACGGCATCACGGCCTTCGGCGACATGTATTTCTTCATGGATGCCGTGGTGGAGGCATCCCTTGAGATGGGCATGAAGTGTGGTGTGAGCCGGGGCATCGTGGGGCCGGAGAAGTGGAAGCTGGACGAAGGCCTGCAGCTTGCCGATGCCTGGAAGGGCCGCGAAGAGTTCGTGACGGTGCAGCTTGCTCCCCATGCGCCTTATACTGTGCCGCTGCCGTTTCTGAAAGAGATCGTGGACGCGGCGAAGGACAGGGACCTGGGGCTCCATTTCCATTTCCTCGAGGCTGAGTGGGAGACGGGCTATATCCGTGACGAGATGAAGATGACCCCCGCCGGGTACCTGAACGCTTCCGGAATGCCCGGGGCGCGGCAGTCGGTGCTTGCCCACTGCGTGTGGCTTGATCCGAAGGTCATCGATGAGGTGGATTTCTCCCGGATGACCATTGCCCATAACCCGAACAGCAACCAGAAGTTGGGAAGCGGCATGATGGATCTTGTGAACATGATGGGGAAAACGAAAAAAATCGCCCTGGGGACCGATGGCGCGGCGAGCAACAACCGCCTCGACATCTGGGGCGAGATGCAGAGCACGGCCCTTGTGCACAAGGGCCTGAGCAAAGATCCCACTGCGATCCCTGCACGGGACGTGATCCGCATGGCCACCTTCGAGGGTGCCGAAGCCCTCTGCTTCAATAAGAAGGGCATGATCCGGGAGGGCTGGGCCGCCGACTTCGTGCTGGTAGACCTCGACCGCCCCGAGTACGTGGGTATCGACGAAGAGAATGCAGCCCACTTCTTTGTTTACGCCGGAGGAGTCTCCGACATATACGGCACCATGGCCGCAGGGAAGTGGCTCTACCGGGACAGGCAGTTTCCCGGAGCGGACAGGGAAAAGATCCTCGCAAAGGCGAGGGAAATGCGGAATAATTTGCTGAACGGATAGACCATCGGCCTGTCTTTTTGTCATTCTGAGCGTCAGTGAAGACCCTGTTTTTCGGGCCTGTGTTTTTGTCATCCTGAACGCAGTGAAGGATCTGATGTTGCCTTTCAAGAGTCAACCCCGGATCCTTCGTCGCCTGCGGCTCCTCAGGATGACATCACCGGGTCGTCCTGAGCGCAGCATGAGGACCTGTTTCTATGTCATTCTGAGCGCGAGCGAAGAATCTGTTTTTGGTTTTCAAGAGTCCACCTCGGATCCTTCGTCGCCTGTGGCTCCTCAGGATGACAGAGCAGTACTGTCTGAGGTTCCCCCCAAATAATGGAAACAGATTCAGACCCGCAATCTCTCTTTTTCGTACGATTCCGGGGATTTATATCCAATCCCCGAATAAAGCCGCTTTCTGTTGTAAAAAATCTCTATATATCTGAACAGATCCGTCTTTGCTTCTTCCCTCGTCCTGTATTTCTTCCTTCCATAAACGCACTCCGTGAGACCGTCGGCAGGAAAAGACATGGTTACAGTTCATCGGAGGGCCTCTTGAAAGGGGCCCTCTTTTTGAGGTGCCTCGAAGAGAAAAACGCTTGCAATGGTATATGGTGCGTGTATTATAGTAGTTTGGAAGAAAAATATTCGTCCCTGGATGATGCATGGAACCGACGCACGCCAAACAAAGGGACGGCAGGGGATACAGATGCGAAGAAAGCCATTCGGGGGAGGAAATATTCATGCAGTGGAGATCAGGCAAGGAAGTTCGTTCATTATTCATAGACTTTTGGGTGTCAAAGGGGAGTAAACATTTTCCGAGCTTCTCCCTCATCCCCGACGATCCTTCCCTGTTGTTCACCATAGCGGGGATGGTTCCGTTCAAGCCCTATTACCTGGGCATCCAGAAGCCCGAGGCGCCGAGGGCGGTGACGTCGCAGAAGTGCGTGCGCACCAATGATATCGACAACGTGGGGCGCACGGCGCGCCATCACACGTTCTTCGAGATGCTGGGAAACTTCGCCTGGGGTGATTATTTCAAGAAGGAGTCAATCACCTGGGGATGGGAGTTCCTCACAGAGGTGATCGGCCTTGAGGCTGACCGCATGTCGGTGACCATCTACAAGGATGACGAGGAGGCCTACGACGCCTGGCACAAACTTGTGGGGATCCCCGACAACCGGATCTTCAGGTTCGACAAGGACGACAATTTCTGGTTCATGGGGAACCAGGGACCGTGCGGGCCGTGCTCGGAGATCATGTACGACCAGGGTCCCGAGTTTTCGTGCGGCAGGCCGGAATGCGCGGTGGGGTGTGAATGCGACCGGTACCTGGAGATCTGGAACCATGTGTTCACCCAGTTCGACCTGCAGAAGGACGGGAGTCTCGTTCCCCTGCCGAAGAAGAATATAGACACGGGGATGGGCCTGGAACGGCTGACATCCATCGTCCAGCGGGTGCGCACCGACTTCGAGACCGACCTGTTCATGCCCATGATCAAGCGGGCGTGCGACATGGGGGGCATCCACTACGGCTACAGCCCCAAGACGGACCTTGCGGTTCGGGTCATCGCCGACCACGTGCGTTCGGTGGCCTTTATGATCGCCGACGGCATCCTGCCCTCCAACGACGGACGGGGATACGTGCTTCGCAGGCTTCTGCGCCGTGCTTCCCGCTTCGGAAGGCTGCTTGGTGTGGACCGTCCCTTCCTGCTCGATTTCCTTCCCGACGTGATCGACCTGATGGGCGACCCCTACCGGGAACTGATCGACAATCGGCTGACCATCGAGCAGATCATCGAAGTGGAGGAGAAGCGGTTCGGCAGAACGCTGCTGCAAGGGACGGAACTTCTGGACAGCGAGGTCTCGCGGCTGAAGTCGGCGGGAAGGAGCGAACTTCCCGGCGATGTGGCCTTCGTGCTGTACGATACCTACGGCTTCCCCCTCGAGCTGACCACGGAGATCGTGGAGGAGAACGGCTTCACGGTGGACAAGCCGGGGTTCGAGAAAGAAATGGCTGCCCAGAGGGAGCGCGCCCGGGCATCGAGCAAGCAGAAGCGGAGCGCCCTTGCGGGGGACGTGTACAGCGAGCTGAACGAGCGCCTCGGGGATACTCCCTTCACGGGATACGAGGGCGCGGAGTCGGAGAATTCAGTCGCCGCCATAGTTCTGGACGGCGAGGAGGCCGGATCCCTCGAGGAAGGGATGGAGGGGGAGATCCTCCTCGACGCCACTCCCTTCTACGGGGAGAAAGGCGGCCAGGTGGGCGATACAGGGACTATCGTCTCTTCGGGCGGCAAGGCCGAAGTGATCGATACGGTGATCCGCTGCAGGGGGCTCGCGGTCCACAGGGTGAAGGTCCTTTCGGGGAGCTTCGCGGCGGGGGACCGGGTGCGGACATGCGTGAACGACGACCGGCGCGCCGCCATCCGGAGAAACCACACGGCCACGCACCTGCTCCACGAGGCCCTGTGCCGGGTTCTGGGCGGCCATGTCAGGCAGTCCGGCTCCCTTGTGGGGGAGAGCAGCCTGCGGTTCGATTTCACCCACTTCGAGGCCGTGACGCGGGAACAACTCCTCGCCGTGGAGATGGAAGTGAACGCCCGCATCCTTGAGAACACTGATCTCACTGTTGAGGAGAGCGATATGGAGCATGCCCGGGAGATGGGTGCGAAGGCGCTCTTTGAAGAGAAGTACGGCGATGTGGTGCGGGTGGTGCAGATCCCCGGGTTTTCGGCGGAACTGTGCGGCGGCCTGCATGTTTCGTCCACCGGGGAGATCGGGTGCTTCAAGATCCTCCGCGAGGAGGGCATCGGCTCGGGGACGCGCAGGATAACCGCCGTCACGGGGCTCGTAGCCGTCCGCCTCTTCCAGAAGCTGTGGCGGCACGTGAACGACCTCGGAGCCCTGCTTGCGGTGGACGAAAATGCGGTGCTCGAGAAGGTGGAGCAGCTTCAGGCCGAGGTGAAGGTCCTGAGGAGAAAGCGCGACGAGGAAAAGATGAACGCCCTGAGCGCAGGGCTGCAGGATTCCCTTTCCTGGTTCGCCCTTCCGGAGGGAGTGCAGGGAGTGTACGGCAGCTTCGAGTCCGTTGCGGCGGATGCGCTTCGTGAGATAGGCGACAGGCTGAAGAACGGCAAGAGGGAGGACGGCCTCGTGATCCTTCTGGCGTCAGTGGACGGAGAGAACGTCCAGATAGTATCCATGGCGGACGAGATCGCGGTGGAAAAGGGAGTGTCCGCGGGAAAGATCGTCAAGGAGGCATCAAAGATGCTCGGAGGCGGCGGGGGCGGACGGCCCAACGTCGCCCAGGGCGGCGGAAAGGACCCCGGTGCCCTGAAGGACGTGTTCGCGTCGTTCCAGGGTATGGTAGAGGGGCAGATCCGGGGCAGATGAGACGGATCCTTGCTCTTGATATAGGTACGGTACGGATCGGCGTCGCGGTGAGTGATCCCCTGGGAATGTTCGCCCAGGGGATCGACGTTCTGCCTGCGGAGGGGAACTGGCTGGAGCAGCTTGACGGCCTTGTGAAGACCTACGATCCGGAGATACTGCTGCTCGGGATCCCCATTCGGACGAACGGGACCCGGGGGCCGGAGGCCCTGAGGATAGAGGAGTGCGCCGAAATGCTCGGGAACAGGTACCCGGAGGTGAAGGTGCAGCTCCACGATGAGCGCTTCTCCACGACCATGGCCCAGCAGGCCCTTCTGGAGGGTGACGTCTCGCGGAAGGGCAGAAAGGGGAAGGTGGACAAGGTCGCCGCTGCACTGATCCTGCAGAGCTGGCTTGACCGGAAGGCGGGCGGTATGCCATGACGGGGCTTCCCCCCGGCGTGAAGATGACTCCCATGCTTTCCCAGTATACGGAGTGGAAGGCCCTCTACCCGGACTGTATCCTCTTTTTCCGCATGGGGGACTTTTACGAGATGTTCTTCGACGACGCGAAGAAGGCGTCGGAGATCCTGGACATCACCCTGACGGCACGGGATCCCTCGAAGAGCATCCCCATGGCGGGGGTTCCCTGGCATTCGGTGAGCGGCTACCTGGGAAGGCTTGTCCGCGCCGGGTGCAAGGTGGCCATCTGCGAGCAGATGAGCGAGCCCGACGGAAAGACGCTGGTGGACCGGAAGGTGATCCGGATCGTCACGCCGGGGACCTATGTGCCGGAGGAGGCAGGGTCGGGCGGCCGCCTGGCTGCGGTCGCCCCTGCGGGAAAGGACGTGGCCGCCGCACTGCTCTCGGTGGAGACGGGGCGGCTCGAGGCAGGGGTGTTCCCTCCGGGCGAGGCGGTATCCCTTCTGGGCTCCTTCGGTGCGGGTGAACTGCTGTACCCGTCGAACTACCAGGTGTCGAAAGAACTTCCCCTTCTCTCGGAGTATTTTCCCATTGAACGCCCTGCAGAATTTTTCAGCCCTGCGTCTGGGACCAGGTGGCTTGTGCAGCAGTGGGATGTGGCATCACTGGCGTCCTTCGGCGTTTCGGACGGTTCGCCGGAGGCCGGATGCGCGGCAGCTGTGCTGAAGTATTTCTCAGAGACACAGTTCGGGGCAGTGGATCATGTGAAGCGCGTGTACCCGCTCAGGTCGAGGGAGTACCTGCACCTTGACGTGACGACCCGGCGCAACCTGGAACTTTTCGGGGAGGACGGGCCGTCTCTGTTCGGGACCCTCAACCGGTGCCGGTCGCCCATGGGGAAGCGGATGCTGCGGGAGTGGATCCTCCGCCCCCTGCTGGAGACCGGGGCCATCTGCGGACGGCAGGACGGAGTGGAGTATCTTCTCTCCCGGCCCGCCGAACGCCGAAAGCTCCGGGACCTGCTCGGAGAGTGCCGGGACGTGGAGCGGGCATCGGCGCGGCTGAGCATGGGAACGGGGAACCCCAGGGACCTGGGGGCGATCAGGGACACGCTTCGGATCCTTCCGTCTGTCCTGGAACTGTGCGGCGGCCCCCTCGACCGGTGGACGAAGGATCTGCCCGATTTTTCGGATCTCGCTAAGGAACTGTGCTCCGCCCTTGAGGACGACCTGCCGCGGAACCGGAACGGGGGACGGATCATCCGGCACGGCTTCGACCGCGAGCTTGACGAGTGGCGCCAAGTAGAATCGGGGGCATCGGAATGGATGGAGTCGTACCTGGAAAAGATCCGGAACGAAACGGGGATCTCGAAGATAAAGGCGGGGTTCAACAAGGTCTTCGGATATTATCTCGAGGTGAGCAAAGGCTCCCTTTCATCGGTGCCGCCGGAGTTCATCCGGAAGCAGACCCTTGTGAACGCAGAACGGTATATCACGGAGGAGATGAAGGCTTTCGAGGAGAAGATGGAATCCGCCTCCGCCGAGATCTCCCGCCGGGAAGGCGAGCTGTACGATCGGCTTTCGGGGGAGGTCCTCGGCAGGGTGGAAGCCGTCCAGGCCCTGGGTGAAACCCTCTCGGCCCTTGACGTGCTGGCATCACTGGCGGAAGTCGCCAGGGAGAGGGGATACGTGCGACCGGCGGTAAACGACGGTTTCGATCTCACCGTGAAGGACGGGCGGCATCCGGTTGTGGAGGAGGTGCTCACCGATTCACCCTTTGTGCCTAATTCCATGAACCTCGAGGCGGATGGAAAGCGCATCGCCCTGATCACCGGCCCAAACATGGCTGGAAAGTCCACCTACCTGAGGACGGCTGCCCTGCTGGTGATCCTCGCCCAGATGGGAAGCTTCGTTCCCGCAGAGTCGGCGGAGACGGGGCTGTGCGACCGTATCTTCACCCGCATCGGCGCAAGGGACGACCTGGCGCGGGGAAGCAGCACGTTCATGGTGGAGATGGTGGAGACGGCGAATATCCTGCACAACCTGACCGACAGGAGCCTTGTGATCCTCGACGAGGTGGGGCGCGGGACGTCCACCTATGACGGCATGAGCATCGCATGGGCTGTGCTGGAGCACCTGGCAGACGAATCCGCGGCGGCGAAGGCGAAGGTGTTGTTCGCCACCCATTATCACGAGTTGACCTGCCTGGAGGAGCGGTTCCCCTGCATCGAGAACCTGAGCATGTCGGTGAAGGAGGAAGAAGGGGGCGTTTTTTTTCTGCACCAGGTGGTGAAGGGGAGCGCCGACCGGTCGTACGGCATCGAGGTGGCCCGTCTCGCGGGTCTGCCCCGGCCGGTACTGAAGAGGGCGTTCGATCTGCTTCAGCGCTTCGAGAAGGAGGAGCGGACGGGAAATTTTCCGAAGAAGAAGAAAGAGGTTCCCGGCATACGGCAGATGGAACTCTTCGATTCGGGGAGGCATGCCGTGATCGAGGAGCTTGCGGCAATCGAGCCCGACGGGCTCACCCCTTTCCGCGCCCTGGAATTGCTGTACACGCTGAGCGAAAAGAGCAGGGAGGTGCTTCGTTCTGAAAATCACACTTCTTCCTGAGGACGTTTTTTCCCGGATCGCAGCCGGAGAGGTGGTGGAGCGGCCCGCTTCCGTGGTGAAGGAGGCCGTTGAGAATTCCATCGACGCCGGTGCGTCGGATGTAAAGGTCTCCCTCTTCGAGGGCGGAAAGCTTCGTATCGTGGTGGAGGACGACGGTGAGGGGATCGCCTTCGACGACCTGCCCCTGGCGGCGGCCCGTCACGCCACAAGCAAGATCCGCTCGGTGGAGGAGCTGGAACGGATACAGTCGCTGGGGTTCAGGGGAGAGGCCCTGGCGAGCATCGCGTCCGTGAGCCGGTTCGAGATCCGTTCACGGAGGGCGGAGGACGAGACGGGCGGCCTTCTCCGTATCGAAGGAGGGGAGACCGTTCTTCACACGGAAACGCCGTGCCGGAAGGGGACCCGCATCGCGGTGGAAGATCTTTTCTATACCCTACCCGCCCGGAGGAAGTTCCTGAAGTCCGCTGCGTCGGAGTGGAGGCGGGCATCGTCGCTGGTGCGGGATTTCGCCGTAGCTTATCCCTCGGTGGCATTCTCTGAAAGCCACGACGGAAAAAGCGGGTTTACCTCGGCCGGGAACGGTGACCGGAGGAGGGTCCTCCTCGACCTGTGGGGCGATGAGTGTGATTTGCGGTCCTTCGAGGCGTCGTCGACCAACCTGCATCTTGAATGCTGGTGGGCGGCGATCCCCGGAAGGGCGAAAAGCCAGGTGACGGCCTTCGTCAACGGGAGGACGGTGAACGATGCGGTTATCCGCGGGGCGGTGGGTTCGCTGTGCCGGTCCATGCCGGGCAACTGGGTCTTTTTGTTCACCCTTCCTCCGGAGTTTGTGGACGCCAATATACATCCCGCAAAGGCAGAGGTGCGGTTCCGGTATCCCGGCGAGATATTCGACACGGTCCAGCAGGCTGCCCTGAACCTTTCGGGAGGCGTTCCGCAGGTCTCGCCAGGGGCGTTTTCCACATCTTCAGCTCATTTTCCGGGTGCCGGTGGGAGAAGTCCCTTCACCGGGGAAAGCGGCGGTTGGAGGGCCCGCAGCGGGTGGCAGGCTCCAGGTGAGGAACGTGCCGCGCCGGGTACCCTCTTCGCCAGGATGGAGGCTGATCCCCCGTTGCCGGAGACGGCCGAATTTCCTTCCGCTGCAGATGAAGTCGGTGGGGGGGATATCCGGTTCATGGGGCAGCTTGCCTCAGGGTACCTGGTCTTCGAGACCGGGGAGGGGCTTGCCGTGATGGACCCTCACGCGGCCCATGAGAGGATCGGGTACGAGCGCATGGGACGTATATCGAGGGAATCGGTGACGATCCAGGGATGCGCGGTGCCCCTTCCGGTGGCCCCGTCGTTCTCCCAGTCGGTACGGGAGTACAGGAAGGGCCTTGAGGAGATAGGGTTCTCCTTCGACGAGAGGGACGGCCAACTCTACCTGACGGCGTTTCCGTCACTGCCGGGGGGCATGGGTGAAGACCCGCTCAGGCTGCTGCGCTCCGTGCTTCTGGAATGGACGGAGGACCGGCAGGCTCCCCTCGAGGAGATATTGTGGAAGAGGCTTGCGACCGCGGCGTGCGGTCTGTCGGTGAAGCTGGGCGACAGGATCTCGCCGTCGGAGGCTCTCGCACTGTGGCGGAACCTGTGCGAATGCGGGTCTCCGTGGTCGTGCCCTCACGGCCGGCCCACGGTGCTCACCCTCGCACGGGGAAAGCTGGAATCTTTTTTCGGAAGGGAATAAGAGGATATGGAACAGGGAAAACCCGTAAAAGTGGCCGCCATTGTCGGGCCCACGGCGGTGGGAAAGACGGCCGTAAGCCTGATGTTGGCCGAGCGCCTCGGGGCCGAGATCATCTCCGTGGACTCGAGGCAGGTGTACCGTTACCTTGACGTGGGGGCCGACAAGATATCCGCCGAGACGAGGAAGCGGATCATCCATCACATGATCGACGTGGCAGACCCGGACCAGGTGTATTCCGCTGCGGATTTCGTGTCTGACTGCAGGGACACGGTGCAGCGGATCCTGAACCGGGGAAGGATCCCCCTGTTCGCCGGGGGAACTCCCTTTTATTACGAGGCCCTGTTCGGCGGGGTGCTGTCGGAGAATGTTCCCAAGGACGAGGGGCTCCGCAGGGAGCTCGAGGGGATAGCGGAAAGGGACGGAAATGAAGCGCTCCACGGAATGCTTGCTTCCGCTGATCCGGAGACTGCGGCGAGACTGCATGCGAACGATGTCCGGAGGGTGGTGCGGGCCCTTGAGATATGCAGGCTCACGGGAACGCCGGCCTCGGAGTGGTTCCGCAGGACAAAGAAGATGCCCGGATCTGATGAGTTCGACGTGCTCTATATCGGTCTGTCGAGAAGCAGGAGCATGCTGTTCGAATCCATCACGAAGCGAGTGCACGAGCAGTTCGCCGGTGGCTTTGTGGAGGAAGTGGAGTGGCTGCTTGCCCATGGCTATGATGAGCGGTTTCCGTCGATGCAGGGCTTTGGGTACAAGGATATTGTGGACTACTTCCGGGGGAAATGTTCCCTTGAAGAGGCCGCTGAAAGGGATATCAGCCAGACGAAAGCGTTTTCGAGAAGACAGATGACGTGGTTTGGAAAATTTTCACCGATTATATGGTATGATACTTCAGTTAGCACCATGCCGGACTTGTCAGGGCGTATTGAAAAGGAGGTCCGTGCGCATCTTGGAAAATGAACGCAAGCCTATCGAGGTCGAGGTGGCGTCACCCACGGGATTCTGTTTCGGGGTGAAACGGGCCATCGAGAGTCTCGAGAAGTGTATCGGCGAGAGCGCCGCGTCTGACGGTGCCGGGAAAGTTTACTCCATCGGCATGCCCATCCAT
>Ga0334884_1001797_pt1 | contig 29997 bp, 24 predicted proteins | sample GraSluR1_MG_7_FD_207215 | JGI IMG/M metagenome (GOLD analysis project Ga0334884, IMG submission 207215) | Sludge microbial communities from methane-producing bioreactor in Wageningen University, Netherlands - Granular Sludge_12_05 R1 | ecosystem: Engineered > Bioreactor > Anaerobic >...
AGGGTTATTAATATTATTTAGATATTTTTCTGCTATGAACTCCCGCTCAGATGTAAGTTCATCTAAATGGGTCAGTTTGACTCTTAGCAGAGCTGCTTGAATTTCATCGAGGCGTGAATTGATTCCCTGTACTTTGTTATAGTATTTTTTTTCGCTGCCGTAATTTCTGAACATGCGAACATTTTTGGCGACATTACTGTCGTTTGTTGCAATAGCTCCTGCATCACCGAAAGCTCCGAGATTTTTTGTAGGGAAAAAACTAAAGCATGAGATGCACCCGAAGGATCCGGTTTTTTGTTCGTTGAAAGTTGAACCATGGCTCTGAGCACAATCTTCAATGACAGGGATCCCATGTTGATTTGCGATATCCATTATCTTTTCCATCCTGCATGGCTGTCCATAGAGATGAACAACCAGGATAGCTTTAGTTTTTGATGTAATTGCAGATTCGATCTTATCGGCATCAATATTGTGATATCCGTCCGGCTCAATAAATCTTGGCGTTCCGCCATTTTCTGTTATTCCTAAAACTGAGGCTATGTAAGTGTTGGCTGGTACGATCACCTCATCCCCATGACTAATTCCAAGAGCTTTAAATGCAAGAATCAGAGCATCAAGTCCCGAGTTTAATCCGACACAATATTTTGTCCCTAACCACGATGCAAACTCATCTTCAAATGCCTCAAGTTCTTCACCAAGGATATACCAACCAGAATCTAATACCCTAGAAGCTGCAGCCAAATACTCTTTACGGTATTTTTCATAACTTGGTTTTAAAGTACAAAATGGGATTTGCATATTCTTATGACTCCTTTGGGTCGATTGATTCAATAAACATATCATAATCTCTTATGTAATCAGTTGCTTCGTAGTGATCTGAAGCTAAAACAAGCAGGACACTGTCAGATATTAGCCACTTCATTGTCCTCCATGTACTGGGGCCTACATAAAGACCCACAGAAGGATCATCAAGGACATATGAATTAATACGCCCCTTGCCATCATCTAAAGTGATTTCGATTTTACCATAAGCACATATAAGAATCTGTTGCAATGTCTTGTGTGCATGGTGTCCTCGTATCACTCCTTCTTGGACTCCGTAGCTGTAATAAACACGCTTGACCTCAAAGGGGACAGACTCTGAGTTAGTTTCTGCAACGCATAGGCTCCCGTCTTTTGGAGAAGCGCCAGGTTTGTAAATCATTTTTCGAAGCATTGTTGTAAACACCACCGTATTTTAAGTTAGTTTAACTTAACAATTATATTACCATCAATAATCTTTATACTTCCTTTTGATGGATAGTTAGGCATGCTAGCAACCTCAGGAAGGGCGCTGTATTTCTTGTAAAGGTCTACTTTATCCGGAGATTGATATGGACTAAGGTTGACAACTTCAATCTTAGATGCCAGATAATGATTAATAAATACATGGTATGTATATGAATCAAGCATACTTTGTCCGTCTATTAAGCCGCCTTGTAATAGCCCCGGTTTGCCACCATCGATACAAAAAACACTGCCATGTTCAATAATTATGTTAGGTGTATTTTGGATCAAAATTACCTTTGGATTTTTTTCAAAATCTGTTAAAAGTTCAATGTGTGTAATCAATCTAGTAGTGAAAGAATAAATTTGCTCATACCCTAAATGCATCTTTATGTATGCTTCATTTGTAAATATATAATTTGAGCGAATAACAAGTAACAGAAATATAACAACTATCCAATTAAATGTACATTTTAAGTTTTTAAACAATAATTTCCGTTCGATCTGAAAAGAATTTATGTCTAAAAGTTTAATTGTAAATAAATAAAAAACAATTAATGGATAAGACGTTAGTAAATACATTGATTCTCCTGAAGAGAGAATATGAAGAATATTTGCCATTATAGGGAAAAATGCTAAACAAAGCAATAATACAATAGTTTTAAATAAATTTAAATAAATTTTTTTTGTTAAAATAATATGTAAAAGTATTACTATTGATATGGTTAGAATGATACGATTTGCTAAAAAGTTTCTCCAGTTAAAAAAATATTCTTTAACTTCAATCAAAGAACCTTTAATTAGTGATGGTAAATTTTCAAAAATTTGTAAAATTAAAGTATAACCTATCCTATCAAATCCTTTATAGGTAGTCATTGTAATATTTTTAAAATCTAACATTATTTTAAGTGCTGCATAATATATTAATATCCCTAATAGTATGCTTAAAGTTGCTTTGCAGATATAAATCAGAGTATATTGTAACGTCCAAGCTTTATCAAAAAGAGTAAATATTAAGACTAGCGTAAACAAGCCAAAAGCGAAACAGAAATATAATTGGTATATGCCTAACGAAAGGCCAAAAAGCACTGCCCCCCCCAAAAATCCATAAATGTACCTGTTTGTTACAAAGACAGCAATACAAGCTAGCGTCAGCGAAATAAAAAAGGCATCCGCTCCATGCATATAGCCGAATGTCCAAGCCACTGATGGCATTGTCATCATAAAAGCTGAGACAAAAACAGCACAATAAACTTTCTTAATATCAAGTGATAAAACCACAAAACAACTAGAAACAGCTAAACAAAATATTGATATTGTTCCAATTGTCATCGGAGTGCTGTATCTTCCGCTTAACCATGACGAAAAAAATGCAAACCATCTTCCTTGATATGTCCAATCAATATAGTAGTAGAAAAGTCCTACGTCATCATGGTTTGGTAACTTATTTACAAACATAAATAAGTGCGTAGCATAACCAATTATTATCGCAGACAAGAATGTATACGTTAGTACTTTTTTTCTTTCATCAGAAAAACTGTCAAAAATATATTGGAAAAATAATGAAGGTTCACAAATTGATAATTTCATAATGCACCTCTTAAAAATTTATCCTTTTTTCTTCAATTACTAATGGCCTCTTCATGATTCTTTGATTTATTGTCAGAATATATTCACCGATAAAACCAATGAAGAAAAGCTGCACTGCGCCGAGGAACATCATGCCTATCAGCATGGGAGCAGTTCCGGCGGGGAATCTTTCCCAGTACATTAGTTTTAGAACCAAGTATATCAGACCGATCAATGTGCTGATCAGCCCGATAAGAACGCCTGAGAATACAGCAAGTCGCAGTCCTATCTTTGTGTAGCTTGTAATGCTTAACATTGCCAGATCATATAGAGAGTAGAAATTATTGTGTGACTTTCCAGCTTTGCGTTTTTTCTGTTCATAAGGAATGTCTTTGCGTTTGTAGCCGAACTCAGCAACAATTCCGCGAAGGAACGGGGTAGGATCATCAAGGCTTCTTAAGATGTCAATAAAACTTTTGTCGTAAAGGCCGAAACCTGTAAAATGTTCTATCTGATCAATATCGGAAAATTTCTTAACTAACTTATAATAAATTGAGCGCAACCAGTACATAAAAGAGTTTTCTTTGCTGGTAGTTTTAATTCCTATTACAATTTTATGACCTATTTCCCACGCTTCAACAAATTTATGGATCATTTCTACCGGATCTTGAAAATCCGCACACATTAGGATCGTACAATCCCCACTTGTTTGTTGTAATCCATAAAAAGGAGAGTTCAGCTGGCCAAAGTTTCTAGCGTTGAAGATAGCTTTGACTTTTTTGTCCCGGCTGCAAATCTGTTTAATTTTATCTCTTGTTGTATCTTGCGAACAGTTATCTATAAACACAATTTCGTGATCATAATCAGGTAAAAAAGAAGAAAATTCACCGCAAATAGCCTCAGAAAGAGGAATAACATTTTCTTCTTCATTGTATGTAGGAATGAGAATACTAATAGTTTTCATCAGATTGTCAACCTCTTTTTAATTATTTGGCCTGAAACTAAAATATTTATGACCAAACCAGCTTATCAATGTCGTAAAAATTAGGTTCAGTGCTCCTGCTAAATATGGACTTATCGAAACGATATCAACCAGAACATACAGTATCATATTTCCAAGTATGAAGCTAAACAAATAAACAGAGATAAAACGTAGTATTTCTGTAAAAGATTTTTTATACTGCCTAAAAGTGAAATATTTATTTAAAAAATAGCTAACTGTTACTCCAACAGCAGTTGCTATAAAATTTGCAAGAAAATAATGTCCTCCTAAAAATATTACCGTGGCAAATGTACCATAGCCAACAGCCGTGTTTATCCCGCCAACGATCAGAAAACGCACTCTCTGATCATTTGTTATAGCTTTTACAGTATCGAAGACCGATGTGCCCATTGAATAGTTCTCTTTATGCTGTCAGTTAATGAATAACTTTGTTTTAGTCCAAGCTCTTTTCGCGCTTTTTCTGTATTAGGGATATATCTAGGTGCCGGAATATTGAAATCAGGTTTTCCAAGCACTTCACATTTTACAGCAGGAGGGCAGCACTCGGAGACGGTCGTTGCAAGTTCGGATATGGATATTGCGTCTTCAGAGCCAACATTATAATCTTCATCTGCTTTTCCATTCAACAGGATCGTCCAGAGCCAACACATAAGATCTGCTGCGTACAGATAAGACCTGTAAGGTCTTCCGTCGCCATTAATTGTAATGGTATTCCCGTTGATGGCATTGAGGATAAAATTGCCAATCGCATAATGAATATCTAGAGGAAGATATGGGCCAACAAAAGCAAAGCATCTGGCAATAGATGCATCTACGGGACATTCCAGGCATAGGCGTTCTGCTGCAAGCTTTCCCTTGCCATATGCTGTTGATGGGTGTGGCTGGTACGTTTCCGGAACATGAGATAAATCCGGTGGCTGGTTGCCGTAGACAGCGCCTGAACTTGTCAGCATGATTTTTTTTACGCCGGCCTGTTTTGCAAAATTAAGGATGTGTTTTGTCCCATCAACAATAATGGAATAAGTTTCATTGTCATTTTCTGTTACAGATACAGGAGTTGCTGCGTGGATCAAGTAATCATGATCCCCTGTCTTAATAGTGAAATCCCTAACGTCCCCTTGAACGAACTTAATACAATTTTTATTTGAAAAGCAAGGATTCTCTTTAAGAAATTTTTCCGGAGAGCGCGAAAGTACTGTCATAGTTGAGTTTAACTGCAAGGTTTCGTTCATATATATAAGACTATGAAGAAACCATTTGCCCAAAAAACCGGTTCCTCCTGTAAGAAATATATTGGTATCTTGCAGCATATGCCAGTCTACAGGTGCATTATTGAAAATCTGGCTGCAATCCTCATTTATTACGTCCATAGGTTTACCAAGTATATCCAATTCATGATCTCGACGGCATCATATCGTCAAGTCCGTGCCCAAACTGCATTTTTGGAAGAACACCAGCGTTTATGTCGATCTCCACATCAAGAAGGAGCGGTCCGTCTGTAAAAATGAGCCACTTTAAGGCTTCTTCAATTTGAGAAATTTCAGAAATACGCCTTGAAGGAATACCGTAAGCATTTCCAATTTCAATAAAATCGGGAGCCCCATAAGTAGTTACAGTGCCTGGATACCTGCAATCAAAATACTCCCATTGAAATTGCTTCACCATACCAAGCGAATGATTATTTAAAATGATTATTTTTATAGGCAAATTTAATCGTCTGACCAACTCAAGTTCTTGAATGTTGCACTGAAAGCCTCCGTCTCCGGCAATTACAGCAACACCGACGTTATTGTGCGCAATAGACGCGCCAATTGCGGTCGGAAGAGCATAACCCATAGAACCCATGCTTCCTGATGTCATAAAGAACTGGTCTGGGTGAAGGTAAAGCGATTGTGCACTCCATATTTGGTTTGCACCTACGTCAGTCACAAACCCAGCAATGTTTTTTATTGATGTCATTCCTAGTTTTCGGAGGAATTCATTGGGATTTATTCCTGAGATATTTTCTAATTCTTTTGTATCCGGCCATTTGATCATATTAGCTTCAATAGTGCGCAGCCATTCTGATTTCTCAATCAGATTTAGCTTATCAAGCAATGTCGGTAGAACAGAAGCAAGATCTGCTGATAAAGAAAGTGTGTTTTTTACTCTGTTGTTAAGTTCTGCAGGATCAATATCGATTTGGAATATTTTCTTGCCAAATGAAAAGCGGACCGTGTCTGCGCCAGTCTGGCGGATGTCTAAACGGCTTCCTAACACAATTAGTAGATCAGAATCTGCTAAGGCTTTGTTTGCCCAACGGTTACCGTAAGAACCGATCAAACCAACAGAATACTCACAATTGCTTGGAAGGATACCTTTGCCATGTAAGGAATATACTGTCGGAATTTTAATTTTCTCTACAAGCTGGTGTACACGTTTTTTTGTCTGAGATTGAACGACCCCACCACCAAGCAAAAAAAGCGGAGCTTTTGATTTTTGTAAGGCTTCGTTGATCTGTGCACAAAAATCCACTAAATCTGTTTCGTTTATCATTTCAACGGAATTCTTTTGAAGCATGTAACTATCATCTGAAACCTGTATCTCTTCTTTTTGCAAATTCATGGGGATGTCGATCAAAACCGGGCCATGGCGGCCTTCTTTTGCAATTCGAAATGCATCAGGAAGTACTTTTGTTATATCCTGTGCATTTTGCATCTGAACAGCATATTTAGTGATGGGTTTTACGATCGAGACTACATCCATTTCCTGAAACCCGAGTTGTCTAAGAGTTGTGCCACAACTTAATTCACACTGATTGACCTGCCCTGTTATAAAAACTGCCGGAATAGAATCAAAATAACAAGTTGCAATTCCTGTAACCAGATTTGTCGCTCCAGGTCCGCTAGTAGCAATTGCAACTCCGGGAATATCTTTTGACTGAGCCCATCCACATGCTGCAAAAGCTGCTGACTGCTCATGATGAACAGAAATGATTTTTGTTTTATTCATCTGATAGACTTCGTCGATCAGTCTGACAGACATACCGCCAATCATTTCGAACAGGCAATCGACACCCTGTGAATATATATATCTGGCAAAATATTCGCTAAGTGTCAATTTATATTCCTCCTTGATCAATGAAAGTGTTTATATGTTTAGCTATCTCACTAAGTTTTGCATTTGTTATTCCTGGGTAGACACCCACCCAAAAACTGTTATTCATAATATTATCAGTGTTTTTTAAATTGCCTATTATCCTATAGCCGGATTTTGAATTGCGCATTTCATCGAAGCAAGGGTGCTTTGTGAGGTTGCCTGCAAAGAGCATCCTTGTTTGTATTTTGTTTTCTTCTAGATGTCTGACAAGCTGATCTCTTGAAAACGGAGCATTTTCTTTAAGTGTCATCATAAACCCGAACCAGCTCGGTGAAGAGTTTTCAGTTGGTTCCGGAAGTATCAGATACTTGTCCATATCTTTCAGGTTATCTTTCAGATATTGCCAGTTCCTTTGACGGGCTTCTATGAAACCGGGTAATTTTTCAAGCTGGGCGCATCCGATCGCAGCCTGCATGTCAGTTACTTTTAAATTGTAACCAAAGTGAGAGTAGACATACTTGTGGTCATAGCCCAGTGGAAGCTCTCCAAACTGCTGTGTGAAGCGGCATCCGCATGTATTGTCGTGCCCCGATGGGCACCAGCAGTCCCGTCCCCAGTCGCGCATTGAATTTACGATCCTGTGCAATTCGGAATCGTTTGTGTAAACCGCGCCGCCTTCTCCCATTGTCATGTGGTGTGGTGGATAAAAGCTGGATGTGGCAATGTCTCCGAATGTACCTGTGTATCCCGATTTCCCGTCCATAAAGTACCGGGAACCCAGCGCATCACAGTTGTCCTCGATCAGCCACAGCGAATGTTTACTGCAAAAATCTTTGACCGCCTTGATGTCGAAAGGATTTCCCAGCGTATGAGCTATCATCACCGCTTTTGTCTTTGGGGAAATCGCAGCTTCAAGCTGAGTGACATCTATGTTGTAAGTTGGAAGTGTAACATCCACAAAGACGGGAATTGCGCCATATTGGATGATAGGCGTTACGGTAGTGGGGAAGCCCGCTGCAACTGTTATTACCTCGTCACCGGGAAGGATCCTTTTTTTGCCTAGTTTATGAGATGTCAGTGCCATGAACGCAAGCAGATTGGCTGAAGAGCCGGAGTTTACAAGAGAACAGTATTTTACCCCCAAAAAATCACAAAAGTCTGCTTCGAACTTATCAGACCAGGGACCGGTGGTAAGCCAAAAATCCAGAGAAGAACTTACAAGGTTCTGCAATTCTTTCTCATTGTAAACACGCCCACCGTAAGGGATGGGATCTCCCGGAGCATAATCCGGTTTTATATGCTCAGTTTTGTAATATTCAGTGACCAGAGAAAGTATCTGTTCGCGTATAGTTTTGCCCTTTAAAGATTCATTCTTCATTGTTTTCCACCATTCATGTATTCTTCAATCTGTTTATCCATTATTATAGGGATATTACCTCCGTTGAGCCATGTCTTTGTCCACTCGCAAGTTTTTTGAACAGCATCAGATATGTTCCACTTGGGCTTCCAGCCAAATGTTGATTTGAGCTTTGAGCAGTCGAGCTTAAGGAAGTTAGCTTCGTGCGGCCCCCCGGTCCATTTGTTTTCCCATCGTGCGTCATTTCCCCATACTGAACAGAAGATGTCTGCAAGTCTACCTGTCGTTACGCAGTCACAGTCATCGGGACCAACGTTGTACCATCCGGCACATTGGGGGTCGTTGTACTGTTTTTCAGCGATCATAAGATATGCCATTACCGGTTCCAGTACATGCTGGTAGGGGCGTGTGGAGTGCGGATTCCTGACTATAACGGGCTCGTTCTTCTGAACAGCCCGGATACAATCGGGGATTATCCTGTCGTTGGCAAAGTCTCCGCCGCCAATAACGTTTCCTGCCCTTGCCGTGGATACAGCAATATTTCTGTCTGCGAAGAAACTGTTTCTGTAGCTGTGAGTCACAAGTTCTGAGCAGCTCTTGCTGTTTGAATAGGGATCATATCCGTCAAGAGGTTCTGTCTCGCGATATCCCCACACCCACTCATTGTTTTTATAAACCTTGTCTGTGGTGACATTCAAAAAACTTTTTACAGAATTAGAAAGTCGGAGACATTCAAGCAAATTGACCGTTCCCATTACGTTTGTCTCGTATGTATAACGGGGATCATTGTAGCTGTCTCTGACTATTGGCTGGGCAGCCATGTGTATTACTATCTCAGGCTTTGCTTCGTCAAAAGAGGTCTTTAGTTTTTCAAAGTTACGGATATCAGCCAAGGTTCCCGATATTTTATTTTCAAGTTCTGCCAGGCCGTGCAGGTTTGGTTCCGTTGGGGCGGGGAGGCTGTATCCTACTACTTCTGCTCCAAAATTTATCAAAACACGGCACATCCATGAGCCTTTGAAGCCCGTGTGTCCTGTAATAAAGACCTTTTTATCCTTCCAGAAAGAAGAGGTCACCAGATTTTCCATGGAGCCTTTCCTCCGTCCCAAAGTTCCTCTAAATATTGCTTGTCTCGCAAAGTATCCATCGGGCGCCAAAATCCTTTGTGGAACCATGCGGAAAGTTCTCCGTTTGCAGCCAATGTCTCAAGAGGTTTACGTTCCCAGATAGTAGTATCTCCTTCAATGAGATCAAAAACACTTGGCTCAAGCACGAAGAAACCTCCGTTGATCCAGCCGCCATCTCCCTGAGTTTTTTCTTCGAAACGATTTATGTGGTTTCCTGTAACATCCATGTGCCCCCAGCGTCCTGGGGGCTGTACTGCTGCAAGCGTAGCTCTGTTTTTATTTTTTACGTGGAATTCTATTTCACTTTTTATATCTATGTCAGCAACGCCGTCACCGTAAGTGAGGCAAAAGGTCTCATTTCCGACGTATTTCTGTACACGTTTTACACGACCGCCGGTCATGGATTCATCTCCTGTATCAACACAAGTGATTTTCCAAGGCTCTGCATAGTTGTTGTGAACCTGGATGCTTCCGTCACTCATATCAAAAGTGACGTCTGACATGTGTAGACAGTAATTGGCAAAGAATTCCTTGATGATGTAGCCTTTGTAACCAAGGCAAATAATAAAGTCGTTTATCCCGTAGTGAGAGTAAATTTTCAAAATATGCCAGAGGATAGGATGTCCGCCAATTTCAACCATTGGCTTAGGTTTTACAACAGTTTCCTCCGAAAGTCGTGTACCAAGCCCTCCTGCCAAAATTACACACTTCATGATATAACCACTCCTTGTAAAAATGCTGCAATGCAAAATATTAATACCCAACAAATTATAATGTATAATGGAAATTCAGTACACACTATCATTTTAATGGTCTAAGTCACTTTTCTTTTATGACCTCTTTGCAAAAAAACAAGTTAGAAATAAATTAATTAACGCTGCACGTTTGTAGTGAAGAACGCAAGGTATATATTATTGCGAAAATGACTATACCCGCATACAAAAGAAAGAGCTAATTGACATACATAAAAGTACAAGGAATATTCAAATTTTTATTAGGTTACATTACACTATGTTTTCCCCGAATAACTTTCTAAAGGCTTTAATATAATTTGACATTTGTGGCATGTGGGAGTACTTTGTTATTTTACGAATAAAAGATTATCTTTTAAAAAATCTAAATCTTTCTCTATGGTTTCTCTTGTAATCTTGATTCCAAAATTAAAATGAATATTGTTTTTGTTCTCAAAAATTTTGGCTGCAATGATATTTGCTACTTTATTCGAAAAATGGTGGGCATCTTTAAAATTATCATCGTCAAGAGTGATTTCGTTCAAGTACATGAAATGCCATACTTCGCCAAAAACGTTAACCAAATCCCTAAGCCAGCGTTCGTAATCAGCAAAGTGGCCTTGTTTTACCAATAATTTTATCAAATGGGAAGACACAGGTGTTGTGAAAACTATGAATCTAGCATTAGGAAATTCGTCTAACATTTCACGGAAAAAAATTAAATTGTCTGTGTACTGATAGTTTTCTCCATAAACTTTTGTTCTATAAATTTCTAGATCAGCTTTCATTGCTTCTTCAAAAATATTTTTTGGAATGGGAAGATCCATCTGATGGGCATATAAATCTTTCCCCTTTCGTAAGTAAAAATCTTGGGGACTTTTTTTTTGTTTATCTTTAATTAACTCCAAAGAGTATAAAGCTAATTTGGCACTCAAAAGTAACTCCAATCTATAACCTAATTCGTTTGACTTTTTAATGTAAAATTCTGGTTTTTTATAAGTCATTTCATTGCTTGCATTTGTCTGATGGAAACTTAGTCCAAGAACAACAACATCGATTGGGGATTTACTTCTTTGAGATGCATAGCTAAGATATGCAGGAAATTCAACAGGCCTCATGCTACTTAATGAATAATTGAATGCTTTGCTCGGCATTGAATGTGGTTCCAGATAGGTTACACGGCTATCTCCAAATATTACAGTATTGAAATCCTCACTATGAAAGGTCAACCAGTTTGTTTTCTGTTGACGTTCATCGAACGCTGCTTGGCGTTGTCCTATAACGATGGAATGGTTAAAAGACCACATTGGATCAACAATATAATTCAATGAAATAACTGGAGATATGAATATAAAAAATAAAAGCAGAACAAAAATATTCCACTTTTTCCAATTAAAACGCATATGTTCCCTCCTTAGAATTGAAAATACAAAAATTCTGAAATACGATACATAAAAATAACGCTTAGGGCAAAAGAACCTGCAATAACAACAGCTAAGGATAATCTTGGTTTTTGGAATTGTTTCTGGCACCATTCTAGGCTATTGGGTAGCAAAACAACTGAAAGCAAGCATAAGAAAAGTATAAGCAATTCCCACCTTTCGCCAATAACAGCCCACGAAATAGGTCTTTGAAATTTAACCCCATAATTTGTAAGAGTGTTTAGGATTGATGGTATTGGGATGTAATTGGGTGGAACGAAAATACCGTTCAAACCGGTCATTCCGCGTATTATTTCTCCTGCTCGTTCGAAGGACGGTGATCTGAAGAAAATCCATGCAAACGCTGTTGCAAGAAAAGTTCCCAACCAACCTATTGTCTTAGGAGTTGTTATTCCATAAGATTTAGATAAATGCCTCCATTCATGGTTTACACAAAGATAGCAACCATGAAGACCACCCCAAAGGACAAAGTTCCATGATGCTCCATGCCATAGACCTCCCAAAAGCATTGTGATCATTAGATTTATATATCTTCTGAAAGATCCCTTTTTGTTACCTCCCAATGAAATGTAAAGATAATCCCTAAGAAAAATTGATAGAGAGATATGCCATTTTTTCCAGAAGTCAATAATTGATGTTGCTTTGTACGGTGAATTGAAATTTATAGGTATGTTAATATTAAAAAGTTTTCCTAGGCCAATTGCCATGTCCGAATAGCCGGAAAAATCGAAATAGATTTGAAAGGTATAGCACAATATCCCCGCCCAAGACTCTAAAAATGTTAAAGGGCTAGTTGAATCAAAAACAGCGGCGACCCAAGGTGAGAGCGAGTCGGCAATTACAACTTTTTTGAAAAGCCCTATTGACAATAAAGAAATGCCAGTTGCAATGTTTCTCTGGTTGATAACAAAAGTTTTCAAGTTTGAGAATTGAGGGATTATTTGGTCGAATCTTACAATAGGCCCGGCAATTAGTTGAGGGAAAAAAGTTACAAAAAGGGCGTAGTGGTTAAAACTATCATTCTTTATCGATCCTTTATATGTGTCAAAAAGATATGCTATTTGCTGGAAAGTGAAAAAAGATATTCCTAAGGGAAGAAATATATTTCTACTGTTCCAATCATACCCTGTAAGGGAAGCAAAGTTGTACATAAGAAAATTTGAGTACTTGAAATATATTATTAAGGCAAGATTTATGATAACACCGGAGTACAACCACAACTTTGAAGGAAGAAATTTCATCTTTTTCTCCCTCTGAATAATTCTTCCCCACGAATAATTAAACAGAATAGAAAAAAGTATGAGGAGTACAAATGGAGGGTTCCAGTAGGAATAAAAAACCAAAGATGCAACCAACAAAACCGTAAGAGCAACGTCAGTAACGTGTCTAATACAAGCAATTCTGAATGCGATCCATGTTAAAGGCAAAAAAATAAACAAAAAAACATAGGAATTAAAAAGCATCAGAATCCTCCGTTTTTGCGAAATAAATTGCATCAATACAAAGTTTTAAATCATGAGTTCTCCATAGAAAGAGTATTTTATTTGGGTCTAAATCAAATATTTTCCACCACATTACATCAAACACGGAGAAACATGGTTTATAGGGGAACACGCAACAGGTAATCTAAACTGTAGTGGTCTAATTTGTACTCTAAATAAGAATTATATCATGTTGTCGATATAACTGTATCATGCTGATAACAGCGACTGAAGGGCATAGATTTTGCTTACTAAGTGGACGAATTGGACCATAAATCTTAAAGAATAAATTTTCCACCTGAATTGCTCAGGCAAATCACCAGCGATGAATGCTCGAATTCCCCGCGTCATGAAGCACGCATCAATTCACCTGCGGATGTATTTTTCGCTGCAGTTCCGGCTTCTCAACTTTGATCAAAAATGTTAAAATTAATATTAGAAATTTAAAGTATTTTTAAATACATATCGGGTGAAATATCAGTTAGAGTCTTCTCATTCTTGGAATGTGTGCTAAAATTTACAAATGGTGCGACGGTTGGTCCAATGTTAGTGAATTAGATAATTAGAGAGATTCTTTCTTTTTCTTATTTTGTCACGTTACCCTTGAACAGGGGAGTTTTTATATGTCCGGAAGTAAAAATGTTTTTATAAGGAAAATCTTTACTTTTTATCTTCTTTTATCATCAAGGGCCCGGTATGTTTTGACCCTTGATTTGTTTATGCTCTGCTTTTCTGTATATCTTGCCTATTCTCTCAGACTCACCTTCTTTATTACACAGGGATACGTCAAAGAACTATTTATAACAATGGTCGTTTTTTCCTGCTGCGTTATTGGATCATTCATACTTGGCGGAGTTCACAAAATCGTATGGACAAGGGCAAGTATTGAAGAGTACACGGACCTATTCAAATGGTATGTCGTTGGATCGTTGATTTTCCTGGGTTTATTGCAATTCGGACACATAACCAGGATCCCAAGATCGTCGCTCGTGCTGATGCTCCTTATGGGGATAAGCTCCATAACCGGGGTCAGGGCTCTTTGGAAACTTATCTTTGTCTCCAGAAAGACAGAATGTCAGGCATCAAAAAGGACGCTTATCATCGGAGCGGGAGAAGCAGGAACACTCATAGCACGCGATATCCTCCGGAATCCCTGCGAGATGGAGCCCATAGGATTTATTGATGACAACCGGGACCTTAAGGGAATGACGGTCGCATCGATCAAAGTACTCGGAACGACCAAAGACCTGCGCAAGATAGTTGTCTCACAAAAGATAGAACTTGTCCTTATCGTGATACCTTCAGCTACCGGCGAAGTCATCAAGAAGTTTGTTGCGGCGGTCAGCGGTCTCGGAGTTGACGTCAGGATCCTTCCAAGCCTTATAGACATAGCAGGTGGACACATAGGAGTAAGCAGACTAAGGTCAGTCCGGCTGGAAGACCTCCTTCGACGTGAACCTGTAGAGCTGGACAGCACAGGTATAGAAAAATTTATTAAAGGAAAAAGGATCCTGGTTACAGGAGCAGGAGGATCCATAGGTTCAGAGATATTCCGTCAGATACTTTCAAAAGGCCCGGCGGAATTGTTGGCTCTGGGACATGGAGAGCAGTCGATATACAAACTTATGGAATCCATAAACGATCATCCTGCGAAAGATATCGTCAGGCCTTTGATCGCCGATGTCGCAGACAGGGAGACGATGACCGCCATCTTTAAAAAGTACAGGCCCGAAGTCATCTTCCATGCCGCCGCCCATAAACACGTTCCGCTGATGGAAGACAATCCAAGGGAAGCCTTGAGGGTAAACGCATTGGGAAGCTTTACGCTGGCTGATGTTGCGGGGGAATTCAATGCCGAGCGCTTCGTAATGATTTCAACGGATAAGGCAGTCAACCCGACCAGTATTATGGGGGCGACCAAACGCATAGCCGAAAGGCTTATTTTTTCGATTCGCAGCAAATACCCCGATACCAGGTACATGGCAGTCCGTTTCGGAAACGTTCTCGGCAGCAGGGGCAGCGTCATCCCCAAATTTGAGCACCAGATAAAGAACGGCGGTCCCGTAACAGTCACCCACAAAGAGATGCAGCGCTACTTCATGCTCATCCCCGAAGCAGTCAGCCTCGTTCTGCAGGCCGGAGCAATGGGGGAGGGAGGAGAGCTCTACGTACTCGACATGGGCAAACCCGTTAAAATAACAGAAATGGCCGAGACCCTCATCCGTCTCCACGGCTACAATCCCTACAAAGACATCGACATCAAATTCACAGGAATCCGCCCCGGAGAAAAGCTCTACGAAGAGCTCTTCTACGATCCCGACCACATAGACAGCACAGCCAGTGATAAAATTTACCTCAGCAAACGTACTGAAGAAAGAAATTCCCTGTTGCCGAAGGTGGAAGGGCTGCTGGCAGGCTCAGCGGGCGGCAGCCTCACGGAAGGCGAACTTAAAGATGAAATTTTCGCCCTGGCAAGCAATGGGGAGAGTTCGCAGGCAGAGCCTGCGGGAAGTGTCGGCAGAGCCGACGAGAAGGCGAAAAACATTTGAGAAGAGCGGCGGAATAAAGCCGCGGGAAGTGACGGACGAAGTCCGTCGAGAAGTGCAGGCGAAGCCTGCGAGAAGTGTCGGCGAAGCCGACGGAATGGTTTCGAAGCATTTAAACAACTACTTCTCAACCACTTCTCGTTGCTTAGCAACACTTCTCGTCGCAAAGCGACACTTCGCACGCATCTAACCCTTCTCGTCACGAAGCAACACTTCCCGTCGCAAAGCGACTCTTCGAACGCATCTAACAATGTAAAAGTGGATTAGAATATCGTAGAAATTAAAACAAAGGCGTCACGCGTTTGAATTTTAATAGCAGTTTACCGTGATATACTGTTGTTAACAGTTGGTTTTAGGGGGGCTGTCAATAATGGAAAACAAAGAGAACATTTTCAAACACGGTTCTACATGGCTTAGAGCAGATTTCCACCTCCACACGCAAAAAGACCTCAAATGTTTTAATTACAATGGGGATGACAGTTATTTTGTTAGCAATTATGTGAATGCCCTGAAACAAAAAGGTATCCACTTGGGCGTTATTACAAATCACAATAAATTTGACTATGAAGAATATAGGCAGATATCAAGCCTTGCAAGAAGAAATGAAATATATCTTCTCCCTGGAACGGAACTTTCTGTAGCCGAAGGAGAAGGCGGAATTCATGTATTGATAATATTTAATGAGAAATGGCTTGATGACAAAGCGTTTCATATTACCCAGTTTCTCAATTCGATCTTTCCCGGCAAGACACCGAATGAATACGAAAACAACGGTAGCCGTGGCGACAAGCATCTCATCGAGATAGTTGAAATGCTGGAAGCGCATGTGCTTAACGGAAGAGACTTCTTCCTCATCTTTGCTCACGTTGAGGCAGAACGAGGCCTGTGGTCAGAACTTGGTAATAACAGACTCGCAGATATTGGAAAGCAAGATGGGTATAAAAAAGTAAGGGAACATGTCTTAGGTCTGCAAAAAGTGCGTACCAGGGACCGTGAGGCAGAAGTAAGAAAATTGTGGGGTGACTGGTTCCCTGCCAAAGTAGAGGGATCCGATTGTAAAAGTATCGAGGATATCGGAAGAGATCCGGGGTGCTGGTTAAAAATTGGTGAATTCACCTTTGAAGCAGTCAAATTTGCGCTTATGGATCATAAATACAGAGTGGCCTGTAATGATCCTGGGCAACCTCAGCATTCTTATATAAAGAACATTTCATTCAAATGCAATGGCGGTTTCTTGGGGGAGCAAGATGTTTTTTTCTCTCATGAACTAAACACATTGATAGGAATAAGAGGCAGCGGAAAATCTGCTATTCTGGAGACATTAAGATATGTAATGGACATTCCTGTTGAAAATAACGCTCAAGACAGCGTTTACAAGCAGAAACTTGTTGAATATGCTATGGGAAGCGGAGGAAAAGCCGTTATAGAAGCGGTAGATTCTTATGGACAGAAAGTTGCCATATCAAGAATTCTCGATGAATCGCCGGGTGTTTATATAAACGGAGTCTTACAACCCGGAATATCTATCAGGAGCAGTGTGATAAGAAAACCTCTTTACTTGGGGCAAAAAGATCTTGCAAGCTCAAGCGAAGGCTTTGAAAAAAATTTAATTGAAAAGATGGTCGGCGTAAATTTAATTGATATAAGACGCGAGATAAATGAACAAAGGATCAAAGTTACCGATGCTGTCACAAAATGGAAGAGACTTTTGAGTTTAGATAATGACAAAAAAGAACTCAATAAAGAACTTCAGAATATTAATTACAATCTGGAAAAATTCAAACACTACAAACTGGAGGAGAAACTTCAGCGAAGAGTTGATTTTGACAAAGACATTAAAAAACTCAGGCAAATTGACGAAAAAATTGAAGATTATTTAGGTGCTGTGGAAAACCTGATCAATCAATATGAAGACGATCTAATAAACATCAAAACATACCAATCAAAAGAAAATAAAGTTTTTTTTAAAGATTATTTTTCTGCTTATGAAGGATTACTGATTTCTTTCGTCAATATAAAAAATAATTTAGATCAATCTACGGAGATCAATGAGAAATTAAAAGAAAAAGCAAAAAGTTTTGAAGGAAAATATGAATCAATGAAGGAAGAATTTGCGCGCGTAGAAAGAGAATTGGCAGGAGAACTTAAAGGTAGTGCTCCTTCATCAATTCGTCCGGACGAGTTTGTTAAACAAAAAAACAGATCTCAAGTTCTGATCGAGAAACTTAAAATTATCGATGAGCAGAAAACGCTGGAAAAGCAATCTTACGATGATTTGATCAAAGAGCTGGCCAAGTTGAATGCCATGTGGCTTAATGAATTCAACATCATTCAATCTGAACTGGAAAAAATAACTGAAAATCAAAACTCTTTGTCGGTGAACGTAAAGTACAAAGGAGACAAAAATACTTATCTTGCTTTTATGAAGGACATGTTCAAAGGCAGCAGGATAAGGGAAAACATTCTGGAGACAGCGGTACAAAAATATTCCGATTTCGGGGAAATTTTTAAAAACATAAGCGAGGCAAAGGAAGGATTTGGAAATCTCGATGATGTCTTTGAATCTTATTTCATGGAAAATTTGTCAACCTTATTAACATGGCAGCCGCCGAACTCGTTTGTAATGAAATATCACGGCAGGGAACTAAAAGATCATTCCATTGGTCAAAGGGCTTCGGCTCTTATCCTTTTTATTCTGAGCCAAAGAGAAAACGATCTTATTATTATTGATCAGCCAGAAGACGACATAGACAACCAGACAATATATAACGATGTAATTAAACTGGTAAAAAAAATCAAACCAAAGATCCAGTTTATATTTGCCACACACAATGCAAATATTCCGGTTCTCGGAGACGCTGACCAGATAATTGCCTGTTCAAACGAGGCAGATACTATTTCACTGTTTTCTGGAAGCATAGATTCACCAAAACTTCAACAAAGCGTAATAAATATAATGGAGGGTGGCCGAGAAGCGTTCAAAATGCGAAAGGAGATATATGGTTTATGGACCAACATGAATTATTAGACATCATTGCTAACGGTGAAGACAGCAAACACCAATTTAAAGCAAACATTACCAATGAAGTATCTCTTGCGCAGGAATTTGTTGCACTGAGCAATTCTGAGGGGGGCCAAATTTTAATAGGCGTTGCTGACGACGGAAAACTGGTCGGTCTTTCTGAACATGACATTATTCGATTAAACCAACTTATTTCGAATGCTGCCTCACAGCACGTAAAACCTCCGATCATTCCAACAACGGAGAACATACGAATATCTCAGGATCATCTTGTAATGGCAGTAAAGATACAGCCTGGAATCAGCAGGCCGTATATGGATAATGACGGAGCGATCTGGTTGAAGTGCGGCGCAGACAAAAGGAAAGCTATATCACGTGAAGAGATCCAACGCATTTTTCAGAGTTCAGGGATAATGCACGGAGATGAAGTTCCTGTTGCCGGGATGAACGTAGGCGATATCGATACAGATTATTTTAAAAAGTTTTTTAAGAAGACATATGGCAGTTCAGTGGAAGAACAGGATATCTCACTCCCACAAATAATCGAGAATCTGAATTTGTCAAAAAACGGATCGCTCAACGTATCAGGAGCTCTGTTGTTTGGTAAAAACACAAGTTTCAGATTGCCAGCGTTTATTGTAAAGGCGGTTTCTTGGCCGACAGGGGACATCTCAGGCTCAGAATATATTGACAGTGAGGATATTGACGGCAAGCTGGAAGATATATTTAACAGGTCTGTGGGTTTTGTAACAAGAAATTTACTTCACAGACAGGGAGCCAGATCTGTCAATTCTCCCGGCAAACTAGAGATTCCGCGTGAGGCCTTAGAAGAATTAATTGCTAATGCTCTAATACACAGGGATTATTTTATTATGTCTCATGTGAAAATCTTTATTTTCCCTGAGAGAATAGAAATAATCAGCCCCGGACATCTGCCTAATAATTTGACGATAGAAAACATTAAATCTGGAAACTCAAACATTCGAAATCCTATACTTGCATCATTTGCGACCAAGATCCTTCCGTATAGAGGTCTTGGCAGCGGAATACTAAGGGCGTTACGCCTTTGGCCCGATATTGAATTCATAGATGACAGAGAGAGATGTTTATTTAAAGTAATAATTAAGCGCAAAGTATGATTGCTGTAAGGATGAGCCGGCGAGAAGGCTATAAACATTTGAGAAGTGCTGGCAGAGCCAGCGGGAAGAGCAGGTATAACCTGCGAGAAGTGACGGTGAAACCGTCGAGAAGTGTCGGCGAAGCCGACGGAAGGGCACAAAGCATTTGAGAAGTGCCGGTGAAACCGGCGAGAAGTGACGGTGAAACCGTCGAGAAGAGTCGGCGAAGCCGACGGAAGGGCACAAAGCATTTGAGAAGTGCGGCGGGAACGTGCCGCGAGAAGTGACGGACAAAGTCCGTCGAGAAGAGCAGGTGAAACCTGCGAGAAGAGTCGGCAGAGCCGACGGGAAGGTTTTATGTATTTAACAACCACTTCTCGTGACGGAGTCACTCTTCTCGTTGCGAAGCAACCCTTCCCGTCGCAAAGCGACACTTCCCGAAGGTTTGACGGAGTTACAACGCTTATCGTGACGAAGTCACTCTTCTCGTTGCAAAGCAACACTTCTCGTCACAACGTGACTCTTTCCGTCACACAGTGGCTCTTCCCAAAGGTTTTAAGCAACCCTTCTCGTCATAAAGTGACACTTCGCAAAGGTTTTAAGCAACACTTCTCGGATCACCATCCACACCAAGACAAGAACGGAGCATGCAACTTTGTTATTTATGAGCGGAGAAAGCTATAAACCAATAAAACGCATAATAGATCTAACTCTCTCAATTGCGGGCCTCTTAGTCTTGTCGCCGGTGTTGGTTCTTTTGGCTATCGCTATCAAACTGGACTCTCCCGGCCCGGTGCTTTTTAAACAAAAGCGGGTGGGGATCAACAAGACCCACTTTAATATTTATAAATTTAGGACGATGAGGACGGATACGCCGAAGGACACTCCGACACATCTACTGGCAGACCCCGATAAGTACATTACAAAGATGGGGCGGTTTTTGAGAAAGACCAGCCTGGACGAGCTGCCGCAGATAATTAACATATTGTTCGGACAAATGGCTATAATAGGACCCAGGCCCGCGCTCTGGAACCAGTACGACCTTATAGAGGAACGCGACAAGTACGGTGCAAATGAAATAAGGCCCGGACTCACAGGATGGGCCCAGATAAACGGAAGAGATGAGCTTCCTATAGAAGTTAAGGCGAAATATGACGGTGAATACGTACAAAGGATGAGTTTTCTTTTTGACTTTAAATGCTTCCTCGGCACGATAGCAGTGGTTATGAACCGCGAGGGCCTCGTAGAAGGTGGCACCGGTAAGATGGAAAATAAACAGGAGAAATCCAATGACAACTAAGAGAATATTGATAACAGGGAAGAACAGCTACATAGGGATGTCCTTTGAAAAATGGTTGGCCCAGTGGCCTGATGAGTACATTGTGGACACTGTTGACATGATAGATGGCTCATGTCGTGAGAAATCATTTTCCGGTTATGATGTTGTATTCCATGTTGCGGGGATCGCGCATGTTTCCGCGGACCCTTCTAAAGAAGACCTTTATTACAAGATCAATCGTGATCTTGCCATTGAAACTGCAGAAAAAGCCAAGGTTGATGGTGTCAAACAGTTTATCTTTATGAGCAGCATGATCGTATATGGAAAAGACGAACCCGCAGGAAGCCAAAAGATAATTACCTCTGAAACACAGCCTTTCCCCTCTGATTTTTATGGCAGGAGCAAGTTTGAGGCAGATCTAGCAATTCAAAAAATGGCTGGCGATAAATTTGCAGTTTCTATAATGCGACCACCTGTAATATATGGTCCCGGGTGCAAGGGGAATTTTCCAAGACTTCTCAACCTTGCAAAGAAGACATTCGTCTTCCCAAACATCACCAATTTAAGAAGCATGCTTTATATCGACAACTTTTGCGAATTTTTGAGGATAGTAATAAATCAGACTAAAATAGGTATATTTTTCCCGCAAAATAAAGAGTACGTATCTACTAAAGATGTGATAGTTGAATACCGAAAACAAGCCGGAAAATCAACGTTGCTTCTACCTTTCCCGGGTTTTCTTGTTTCTCTTATGTCAGGGATAGATGTCTTTAACAAGGCATTCGGCACAAAAGTTTATGATAAAAATATGAGCTTGTTTGGCCTGAGCTACAATGTAGTAGATTTTGAAACCGGCATAAAAAGGATGTCTGTTTAATGTCCGGTAAACATTTATTGGTTGTATCTCAGTATTTTTATCCTGAGCAGTTCCGTATAAACGACATATGTTCAGAGTGGGTCAAAAGAGGATACAAGGTTACGGTTTTGACAGGCATACCCAATTATCCTCAGGGTAAATTTTATAAGGGGTATGGATTTTTTAAAAAAACAAAAGAGCAATATAACGGTATGGAAATAAGAAGGATCCCCTTGCTTCCAAGAGCTAGAGGTGCTGTCATGATGGCCCTGAATTATTTTTCTTTTGTGGTTTCAGGTTTTTTCTGGTCAATTTTCACCGGTTTGAATGCTGACATTGTCTTTATTTACGAAGTCTCTCCCATGACCCAGGCACTGCCGGGAGTGTGGTACTCCAAACGAAAGAAAATACCGTGCTTTTTGTATGTTATGGATCTTTGGCCTGAAAATGTCGAGATAGTTGGAGGAATAAAAAACAAGACTATTCTTAATTTTATTGGTAGGATGGTCACTTACATTTACTCCAACTGCGATAAAATTTTTACATCTTCAAAAAGCTTTATCAGTGCGATCATGGACCGAGGAATATCCAAAGGAAAAATAAAATTTTGGCCCCAGTACGCAGAAGAATGCTACAAGCCATTGAATAAAGATGACAATACTATTGGTCTGATACCTGATGACGGCACTTTCAACCTGATTTTTGCAGGAAACATTGGATACGCTCAAGGGTTGGAAATATTGCCTAAAGCTGCAAATATACTAAAATCTGAAGGCAAAAGAGTCAGGTTCAATATCGTTGGGGACGGAAGATTCAAAGAGAACCTCATAAGCATGACAGTTGTAGAAGATGTGAGGGAAATGTTTAATTTCATTGAAAAACAGCCTGCTCAAAAGATTCCGGAGTTCATGTCAGTATGTGATGCTGCATTGATCACACTGTCAGGGAGTAGGATATTTGAGATGACATTGCCCGCCAAACTTCAGTCTTACCTCGCATGCGGCATACCTATCGTTGTCTCGGGCAACGGAGAGATACAGGAAGTAGTTAAAGAATCAGGGGCAGGACTTTACTGCAAAGCTGCAGACCCTGAAGCACTAAGTCAAATAATTGCCGAACTTCTTTCCCAAACAGCCGATGAAATGGTTTCGTTGGGGAAGAACGCACGGAAATTTTATGAAGAAAATTATGACAGATCAATGTTGCTTGACAAGATGGACAAATATTTAATTGCCGGAAGTGATGACAGAAATGTTTAGAGACAAAACACTGCTTATAACAGGAGGGACCGGTTCATTCGGCCATGCTGTGCTTGACCGTTTCCTTTTAACTGAAATCAGAGAGATACGTATCTTTTCACGTGATGAAAAGAAGCAGGATGATATGCGTACACAATACCACAGTGACAAGGTCAAGTTTTATATCGGTGACGTAAGGGACATTAACAGCGTCAAAAATGCCATGCACGGGGTCGATTATGTGTTCCATGCAGCTGCGTTGAAGCAGGTCCCTTCGTGTGAATTTTTCCCATTGGAAGCTGTAAAGACAAACGTATTCGGAACGGACAATGTGCTGAGCGCATCAATATCATATGGTGTCAAAAAGGTCATTTGCCTTTCAACGGATAAGGCGGCTTATCCGATAAATGCTATGGGGACATCAAAGGCAATGATGGAAAAAGTTGTCGTGGCAAAGTCAAGGACAGTCTCTTCCGAAAGGACATCGATATGCTGCACCAGATACGGCAACGTCATGGCCTCAAGAGGATCCGTAATTCCTCGTTTTGTAGAACAGATCAAGGCGGGACATCCCCTGACCGTAACAGAACCCTCCATGACACGCTTCATAATGAGCCTTGAGGAAGCTGTTGAACTTGTCCTCTTTGCATTCGAAAACGCTGAAAGCGGAGACATCATGGTCCAGAAAGCTCCGGCATGTACAATAGGTGTGCTTGCCCAGGCTGTAAAGGAACTATTCAAATCAAACGCAGAGACGCAGATAATAGGCATACGTCATGGAGAAAAGATGTACGAGACCCTTCTTACCAAAGAAGAGAGTGCCAATGCTCTGGACATGGGCAACTTCTTCCGTGTCCCCTGTGATAAGAGGGATCTAAATTATGAAAAATACTTTGAACAGGGAACCAAAGAGATATCCCCGATAAAAGAATTCAATTCGGAAAACACCAATTTGCTTGACATCGAAGAAGTGAAGCAAAAGCTTTTATCGCTCAAATATATACAGGATGAACTTGAAGCCATGGAGAACTGGAAATGAAAATACTTGTCACGGGAGCAAAAGGATTCATAGGTAAAAACCTGATCTTCGAACTTCGAAACAGGGGATATCAGGACATATATGAGTATGACATCGACACAAAAGAGGAGCTCCTGGACGAGTACACAAAGGAGTGCGAATTCGTATTTCACCTTGCCGGCGTAAACAGGCCTAAAGAAGCCGGGGAATTCATGCAGGGTAACTTCGGTTTTACAGGCCTGCTCCTTAAAAAACTGAAAGAGCACCAAAACAGATGTCCTGTAATGCTCTCTTCCTCTATCCAGGCTGCTTTGGACAACCCATATGGAATAAGCAAAAAAGCGGGGGAGGATCTTCTATTCGAATATGGAAAGGAAACCGGAGCAAAAATATATGTCTACCGTTTCCCAAACGTATTCGGAAAATGGTGCAGGCCGAACTACAACAGCGCAGTTGCAACTTTTTGCCACAACATTGCAAACGGACTGCCGATACAAATAAACGACAGAAACACAGTAATGAACCTTGTATATATAGATGATGTCGTTGGAGAGCTTATAAAAGCCTTAGAAGGCAATGCATCGGTCGATATGAATGGATACTGCTATGTCCCTGTAACATATAAGATGACCCTGGGGGAGATCGCAGACCTTATACACTCATTCAGGGAGAGCCGTAACGATCTTCAAATGCCTGATATGGCAGATGGGTTTACAAAGAAGCTATACAGCACATATTTGAACTATCTTCCAAAAGAGAGTTTCAGCTATCCTTTGAAGATGAACATTGACAGTAGGGGCAGCTTTACAGAGATCATCAGAACAAAAAACAGGGGGCAATTTTCTGTCAATATAACAAAACCCGGAATAACCAAAGGCAACCACTGGCATCATACGAAAAATGAAAAGTTTCTGGTTGTTAGCGGCAAAGGCGTAATACGCTTCAGAAAGATCGATTCTGATGAGATAATAGAATATCGGGTAGACGGAGAAAAGATGGAAGCGGTGGACATCCCGCCCGGATACACCCACAATATAACAAACACGGGAGAGACAGACCTTGTGACATTCATGTGGGTAAACGAACCATACGATCCAGATAAGCCGGATACCTACTTCCTGGAGGTATAGAGATATGAAAAAACTAAAAGTGATGACAGTTGTGGGGACAAGACCTGAAATAATAAGGCTTTCTGCCGTCATAAAAAAACTGGATTCTTGCGAAGCTATAGACCATGTATTGGTACATACTGGACAGAACTATGACTATGAGCTTAATGAGATATTTTTTAAAGATTTTGTTCTGAATAAACCGGACTATTTCCTGAATGCTGCGGAAGGGACTGCTGTTGAAACCATAGGCAACATACTTGTGAAAATAGATCCAATACTTGAAGAGGTAAAACCGGACGCTTTTCTTATACTGGGAGACACGAACAGCTGTCTTTGCGCGATAGCAGCCAAAAGAAGACATATCCCGATATTCCACATGGAAGCAGGCAATAGATGTTTCGATCAGCGAGTTCCCGAAGAGACAAACAGGAAAATAGTTGATCACATATCAGATATAAACCTCACATACAGCGACATCGCAAGGGAATATCTTTTGAGCGAAGGACTACCTGCGGACAGAATAATAAAGACCGGAAGTCCAATGTTTGAAGTCCTAAATTCTAGAAAAAGCGATATCGAAAAATCAGATGTCTTGAAAAGGTTTGGACTTCAAGAAGGTAAATATTTTGTAGTATCTGCTCACCGAGAAGAAAACATAAATTCTGAACAAAATTTTTTAAATCTTGTTGAAAGCATTAATACTATTGCAGAGAAGTATAAATTGCCGATAATAGTCAGCACACATCCTAGGACACGCAATATGATTGAGGCAAAGAATATTAAGTTTGATCCATTAGTCAAAGCCATGAAACCTCTCGGTTTTAACGACTATGTAAAATTACAGAAACAGGCTAAGGCGGTGTTGAGTGACAGCGGTACCATAAGCGAAGAATCTTCAATACTTGGATTTAGGGCATTAAATATAAGAGAAGCTCATGAAAGACCTGAGGCAATGGAAGAGGCATACGTAATGCTGGTTGGTCTGAAGAAAGAGAGGATACTTCAGGGTCTCGAAGTACTTGAGACACAAATTCATACTACATTAAGGCAAGTTCCAGATTACAGCATGCCTAACGTATCAGATAAAGTACAGAGGATCATCTTGTCATACACAGATTATGTTAATAGGGTTGTCTGGGGGAAATAGGATGAAAGAAAATCATAGAGATTACCAAATATGTACAAATTGTGTAATGGATACGTCGGATTCTAAAATCATATTTGATGAAGATGGAGTTTGTGATCACTGCAGAAATTTTTACGATAACATATTGCCAAATTGGCATAATGATGAAAGAGGTAAAAAAGAACTTGATGAAATAGTTAAACAAATAAAGAAAAGTGAGAAAAACAAAAAGTACGACTGTATTATAGGGATAAGCGGTGGTGTTGACAGCTCTTATCTTGCATATTACGCAAAAGAGGTTCTTGGACTTCGGCCTCTTTTGTTTGCAGTAGATACAGGTTGGAACCTAAATGTTGCTGTTTCGAATGTTGAAAAAATAGCAAAAGGATTAGGCAGTGGGCTATATACAGAAATTGTTAACTGGAACGAAATCAAAGATTTACAGTTAGCATATTTAAATTCTCAAGTTCCTTACCAAGACACAGTACAAGATCATGTAATATTTGCTTCATTATACAATTTTGCTGCAAAACAGGGAATAAAATATGTATTAACTGGAGCTAATTATTCCACTGAATGTGTAAGGGAACCAGATGAATGGGTTTATCAGAATGACCTCAAACAAATCAAGGACATACATAAAAAATTCGGCAAAGCGCCACTTAAAACTCTTCCTTTGTGTGGAATATTTAAATATAAACTCTATTATAGATATATAAAAGGCATTAGGGTCATAAAACCATTAGATTATATTAATTATACAAAATATGGAGCAATAAAGACACTGCAAGAACGTTTCGGATGGGAGCCATATGCTAATAAACATTTTGAAAGTATTTTTACAAGATTCTATGAAGGATATTGGCTAGTCAAGAAGTTTGGTTATGATAAAAGGCGTGCGCATTTCTCCAGTTTGATCCTTACAGGACAGATGGCTCGTGATGAAGCATTAAAAATCCTGCAAGAACCGCCATATGATGAACAGCTTGCAATGGAAGATTTGGAATATGTGGCCAAAAAACTTGGCGTATCCAAGGAAGAATTTATTAATATGATGAACGGTGAAAACATGACATTCAGAGATTATCGGAACAGTTCAAAAATGATAGGTCTGTGTGTAAAAGCAGCGAAATTTTTGGGGATTGAGAAACGTAATTTCAGGTAGGATGATAAGATGATTGCTGTTATTGACTATGGAATGGGCAATGTTGGTTCAATAATCAACATGTTCCATAAAATTCATGAAGATGTTGTTCTTGTAAGTGACTCTGCATCGATAGAGTCAGCAGATAAACTTATTTTGCCCGGAGTTGGTTCATTTGACAACGGAATGTCAAAATTAGGTGAATTAGGATTGATCAATCCGATTAAAAAGCATGCCTCAAAAGGCAAATTGCTTTTAGGAATTTGTCTTGGAATGCAGCTGTTAGGCAAGTCAAGCGAAGAGGGCAAATTAAAAGGTCTTTCTCTAGTGGACTTTCACTGTCAACGATTTTCATTTAAGAATAACATTGAACTTAAAGTTCCTCATATGGGATGGAACCTTGTTGCGGTGAAATCAAGTGACAAAATTTTGAACGAAATCGAAGACCTTCCACGATATTATTTCGTTCATTCTTATCATGCGGTTTGCAATGATAATAATGATATATTGATGACCAGCATATATGGCTATGAGTTTACTGCGGCAGTCAAGCATGGCAGTGTTTATGGAACGCAGTTTCATCCTGAAAAAAGCCATAACTTCGGTATGACATTGCTGCAGAATTTCGCGAGGTTATAATTGAATATGTTTTATCGTCCAAGGCTGATTCCATGTTTATCAATACAAAACAGGAGTTTAGTAAAAACAGTCCAATTTTCTAACCCTCGGTATTTGGGGGATCCAATCAACGCAGTAAGGATCTTTAATGATAAGGGTGTTGACGAACTGGCTGTATTAGATATTTCAGCGTCCCAGGATAAACGGGGTCCGGATTTTCAGTATCTTCAGTCTATCGCATGTGAAGCGTTTATGCCGCTAAGTTATGGTGGAGGAATTGCATCTTTGTCCGAGATTAAAAAACTTTTTTATATAGGTTTTGAAAAGGTAATTATCAACACAAGTTTTATTAACACACCGGAACTGATAATCGAAGCGGTTTCTCATGCGGGCAGCCAGAGCATCGTTGTTTCAATTGACGTAAAGCGCAACATGTTTGGGAAATATTACTGTTACTCATGCAGTGGAAAAATTAAAACAAACAAAGACCCCGTCACTTTGGCAAAAGAAGCAGAATTATTTGGGGCAGGGGAGATTCTGTTGAACTCTATTTCTGATGATGGAATGATGCGTGGATATGACCTTAAGCTTGTAAAAATGGTATCTGAATCCGTTTCGATACCAGTAATTGCCTGTGGAGGAGCAAGAGATATAACGGACTTCAAAAAAGTTCTTACTGAAGGTGGAGCGCAGGCCGCAGCTGCAGGAAGTTTATACGTGTACTATGGCGAAGAAAAAGCTGTTTTGATTACTGTTCCAAAAGAAAGGGATCTTTATGAATTTGGAATATACAAGCCGCTATAAAGTATACAATTACACTTCTAGGTTTTTCAGTTAGCAGACAAAATATAATTTCAAGTACAAACAAAAACTGAATATTTGTTAGTTGGTGAGACAATGAAAGTATTACTTGTAGATGTCAATTGTAAAAATAGCAGCACAGGTAAAATCGTTTATGATCTCTACACGGGATTAAATAAAAGAGGTATTGAAGCTGCTGTATGCTATGGTAGGGGGCCTTTGATAAAAGAAAAAAATATTTTCAAATTTGGAATCGACTTAGAGACTTATTTTCATGCATTAATGACACGTATTACAGGACTTACAGGCTTTTTTTCGTTTTTTTCCACTTATAGATTGATTAAATTTATGAAAAACTTTGATCCTGATGTTGTCCATTTACATGAATTACACGCTTACTTTGTTAATTATGGAACAGTGATAAAATATCTAAAAAAAAATAACATTAAAACAGTTTGGACATTCCATTGTGAATTTATGTATACGGGGAAATGTGGTCATGCATATGAATGTGATAGATGGCAGACAGAATGTAATCAATGTCCGCAGCTTCGAAATTACCCCAAAAGTTTATTTTTCGATTTTACAAAAGAAATGTATTCCTACAAAAAGAGCCTAATGCAAGATTTTGACAATTTAGTTATTGTAACCCCATCTGAGTGGTTGGCGAACAGAGTTAAATCATCTTTCCTTCATAAATTAATAATTAAAGTAATACATAATGGAATTGACACAGAAAACATTTTTTATCCAAGAGATACTGATGTTTTAAGAAAAAAAATAGGCATTAAAGATGAAAAAATAGTTCTTGCTGTTGCTCCTGATATTATGTCCTGCCGTAAGGGAGGAACTTATGTACTTCAACTGGCAAAACGGTTTAATGACGGAAAAGTAAAATTCATAATGGTTGGAATGACAGATGAAGACTTACATGAAACATATCCAAATAACGTAATACCAGTAGGATTGGTTAAAGATCAATGTGAATTAGCCACATATTATTCATTTGCGAATGTATTTGTAATTTGCAGTGAAAAAGAAAACTATCCAACAGTCTGCCTTGAA